>Ga0224496_10000788_pt1 | contig 21181 bp, 28 predicted proteins | sample SF_Jul11_sed_USG_2_FD_168127 | JGI IMG/M metagenome (GOLD analysis project Ga0224496, IMG submission 168127) | Sediment microbial communities from San Francisco Bay, California, United States - SF_Jul11_sed_USGS_8_1 | ecosystem: Environmental > Aquatic > Marine > Sediment | place: USA...
GAAGCCCTGTCTTAATCACCATCCAGCAACTTTTCCCGCTTTCTTTCCACAATCGGCTGTCACCTTTTACTGCTATGGTTTCTTCATTATTGCGTTCGGTTAAATTATTATTATTAAGTAATTTCATTGAGCTATATTTTTTTTGATCGATGGCACGTTCATTTCAATAGGTACCCGAATGAAAATCGAACCAACTGACATGAATCCATAAGGAGCGGGAAATGACAGAAGATCAAGCACATCGCCGAGCAGACCAACCTGCTGGCCTTAAACGCCAGCATCGAGGCTGCCAACGCTGGGGATGCCGGTAAGGGATTCGCCGTCGTGGCAAACGAAATCAAAGAACTGGCAAACCAGAGCGCCAAGGCCACCAAGGAAACCGCTCTAGGCGTCAACAATGTCCGTAGCGAGGCGGAAAACCTGACCCGCATCGCCGGACAGCTCCAGACCATAATGCAGAAATTCAAGCTTGCCAGCTAAATTTAGGCCCTTAAGCCGCGAACCCCGCTCCAGCCCCTTTGACCGGGGGCTAGTGGTTTAAGGGCTTTCCAATTCCTTTTCAACCGCGTCTTGTATGAGCCCTTAGGCGACGCTACCCCGCGTATAGCTCCCTTTTGACCTGGGGGGCTAGTTGTCTAAGGGCTTTTCTCAAAAATCAATCCAGCTAATTTAATAGCGATTTGACCGCCTCTGATATCTGGCGAAACCGCTTTGGGTCTCCTCCCTTATCGGGATGGTGAAGCCGGGCTAATTCCCGGTAGCGCTTTTTCACCTCTTGGGAACTTTCCCCTCCCATTAGCCCGAGCCGTTCAAACGCCTCTTTCTTTTGATGATGATCGGTGTAATCCCGCCAGAATTTCTTCAGCATTTCATCGACATCCTTCTCGGTAGTTTCCTTTAGATTGTTTAAATCCAGATAATACTCACTTAAGGGATCTTTTACTTCTGGCTGGCTGGTTTTTGTCGCGATATAAGGTTTTAGTTGGATTTTCAGGCAGTGGATCTCTAAAACTGCCTTTTTCTTTATCAAAAAACGCTCCCTTAAAAGATAGAGCAGGTGAAACAGGGAAAAATGAGTCTGAAACATCGCTAGATTATTAAATAATATTTCCTCTCCATCCAAAAAATAACCTTTTGATTTTATGAGCTTTAAAAGCTCAAATTCACTGATACCCTCTTTATGCTGGTTCAGTATCTCCTCCAGTGCCTTGAAAATCGGGTCGGGATTATTTAGCATCATGAAATCATATTTAAAAAACCGGCCAAATAACTTTTAAACCTGTTCATGATCAACCGGTGTGACCAGACGGATATGAAACAGCTTAGGCCATGCCACCAAATCATTGACTTTTGTGTCGTTCAACGGTAAAAACACCAATAATCCAATATGATAACCTACAAATTTCCAAGTGAACTTTTCCGCTGATTAAAAATATTAACGGCCAACTCCTGATTTTTTATACGGCTTAACAAATTCTACCCGAAAAATAAAAAGACCGCAATATAAAGCTCCTTATGATACTTAAAAACCAAGTGGGCATTTTCGCTCAACCAATTTCGCCTAAAATCAAAAACACCTGTTCTTTTTGCGTCAAATTCGCTACCTTTGCTAAAAAATAAGACCAATATGTGCATTAGAGCTGAAATATGAACGGTTTAATCTTTTAAAATAATCATGGGTGAAAAAGAAAGACACTTTTGGAAAGAAAAAACTTTGGAGGAGATGGACGATAAGGAGTGGGAACTGCTTTGCGACCAATGCGGGATCTGTTGCCTTTTCAAATTAGAAGATGAGGATTCGGGTAAACTGTATTATACTAGGGTGACCTGTCGCCTCCTCAACATGAAAAACGCCACCTGCACCCGTTATCCTGACCGCACGAAACTAATCCCGCTCTGCATACCACTTTCGATCAAAGATCCCGATAAATTTTCTCTTCTGCCTAAGACTTGCGCTTATCGAAGACTATACGAGGGGAAAAGACTTCTGCCCTGGCATCCTTTGATCACCGGCAGGAAACAATCAGTTCAGGAAGCAGGATTCAGTATCATCAATAAAACGATTTCTGAAAAAAAAATCAAACGGGGTCAAATCACCGATTACATTGTCGAAGAAGAAATCACCTCCTTTTTTAAAAGAATGCTGGAATAATTTATTCTTCCTCAACCCTTAAATTTTTCTACCTCGTCCCAGAAAATTTCGGCGATGTCGATACCCCCCAGATTTTTTATCTCCTGAATGCCCGTGGGACTGGTAACGTTGATCTCCGTAATCCAATCACCGATAACATCCAGGCCCACGAAAAACAAACCGTCCTTTTTAAGCTGATCCTTGATCTGATCAACCAGCCAGAGATCCCTAGCGGTCATATTGGAAAAACGGACGATCCCTCCCACATGGATATTGCCGCGGTGCTCATCGGCACTGGGAATCCGGGTAATGGCACCTTTGGCCTCGCCGTTGACCAGAATGATTCTCTTATCACCCTGCTTGATCTCCTTCAGGTATTTCTGGGCCATGATCCATTCCTTGCCGTCCTTGGTAGAAAGCTCGACCATTGAATAAAAGTTCTTATCCCCTTCCTTGACATAAAGGATCCCAGAGCCACCGCATCGGTTTAAAGGCTTGAGGATGATTTCTCCTCCCTGCTCAGACATGAATTTTTTTATCTCGCTGGCATCCGAACTGATCAGAGTCGGGGGAATCACTTGTGGAAAATGCAGGGAATAGATTTTCTCGGGAGCTTCGCGCAGTCCGCTTTGGCGATTGAGCACCTTAGCCGCTTTAAGAAGAGACAGGAAATGACTGGCGAAAAAATAAGCCTCGTCAAAAGGTGGGTCCTTTCTCATCAGAACGTAATCAAATTCGTCCAGGTCAACCAAAGTTTTTTCGCGCAAAATTTTAAAGCACGGGCTGGCTCTTTTAAATTCGACCTGTCTGGCATAGGCGCTAGCCTTGGCGTCTTGAATTAAAAAATCCTCCAAATAGACGATCCAGTTTTCCTGCCCTCTTCTTTGTGACTCAAGAGCCAAAGCAAAGGTAGTGTCTTTATCCACCTGGATTTTTTCAAGGGGGTCCATGATGATGGCGATTTTTTTAGGCATTGATTCTTATTGTAAAGGATTCAGCAAAGTTTGCCCAAGACAACCTGGATACCCTGTCAGATTAGTCGATGGCCGATGTTTTGTAAATTCCAAAGGATTTAAGATAACTTTAAATTCCTTAAATGATACTTAGGATTTTTTTTAGGATGACACCCGCCAGAATTCCCGTAAGGATCTTAGCGATGGCGGCCGCTCCGAAAATGCCATCTAGTAAAAACAGGCTGGAGCCGAGATAAGCCAATGGAACGTAAAACAGGGCCACATAAGTCAAACTTAAGCTGGATGCCCAAAAAGGTCGGTTAAGTACATTAAGCGTTACGCTGGACATCATCAAGATTCCCTGAAATCCATAACCCACCGGAACGATCCATAAATAGCGGATGGTGATTTTTATCACCTCGGGATTATCACTGAAAAGTGGCGCGATAAAACCCGATATTCCGGCCAACAAAGCCATCATCAAGACCCCCCAAATCAAGGCAAAGCGGTAAGCGTGATCAACCGACTGATGAATCCGGTCCAAACGCCCAGCTCCCCAATTCTGCCCGACGAAGGGTCCAAGCACACTGGCCAAAGCCATAAAAACAACCGAAACGAACATCTCGATCCGGCTGGCAACGCCGAAAGCCGCCACTGCCGGCGCGCCATAAAAGGAGATCAGGCGGGTTACAGCGCCCGCGCCCACCGGAATGATCAAGTTGGTCGCCCCGCTTGGAAGGCCTATATAGAGGATTTTCTTCCAGGAATCCAAAACCTGGGAAAAATCATGAAAGCGGATAGTGATCATTTTTTCTCTAAAGTACAAAACCCAAAGAGAAACGAAAAAAGTCGTGGCCCGGGCTATGATGGTCGCTGTCGCCGCTCCCGCAAGCTCCATCCTGGGGAAAACACCGATTCCGAATATCAAAAGCGGGTCCAAAATCAGATTGATCAACATCGCCAAGAGCATCACCATCCCCGGCGTCTTCATGTCCCCTGTGGCTCTGATGGCGCTATTGCCCACCATCGGCACGACTAAAAAAGCCATCCCGGGATACCAGATGAGCATGTACTGCTTAATCAAGGGCAGGATATCTTCGCTGGCACCCAGCGCCAAAAACAGACTATCGATGCTAAAAATACCTACCAGCACAAAAGCCACCACCACCAAAAAGGACAATACAAGGCTGTCTGTGGTCAGACGCTGGACGAGTTGAAAGTCCTTCTGCCCAACTGCTTTCGATATAACCGCCGATGCTCCGGTCCCCAGCCCCATAGAAACCCCACCCACCAGCATGATAACCGGAAAGGTAAAACTGACCGCCGCCAGTTCCCTCGTTCCTAATTGCCCGATAAAAAAAGTATCCACCAGATTAAAGACAAAAATGCCCATAATCCCAGCCAACATCGGCAGACTCTTGCTCCACAGTATTTTAAAGACCGGATCTTCGGTCATCGAACGCCCTTTTTTTTTCGTTTCGGGACGCTCGGCTTTATTTAGGAAATTTGACATGGGAAATGCGCTCGGGATTTTTTATGCCGTTATATGATAGCTTCTGTTTCAATGTTCTAAATAGAACGAATGAAGTAGCAACGCATTTCAAGACTTGTTTTGATGTGACCGGAAGATGTTAAAAAAATCGCCAATTCGATCAACATTATCCCTATCACGGAGAGGGTATAGGATCAAGTGAAAAAACTTTATATACATTCAATGATATTACATTTTCAGCTTGACTGTTTTTTATTATTCAAATATTCTAATATTGTTAAGGCAAGCCCATTTATCATTCAAAGGAGTTAAATGAACAATATTCAAGTTACAGAAAGCGCCAAAGTACAGTTAATCAAAACCCTGGATAAAGATCAGGGAAAATCAGTCCGTCTTTACCTGGAAGGTCTCGGCTGAGGCGGCCCCAGACTGGGAATGGCTCTGGATGAGCCACAAGAAGACGATATACAAGTCATCGCCAACGAGATCCGTGTAATTTACGATCCCGAGGATGAACAATACGTAAGAAATAGCGTCATCGATTTCGAGGAGTCTTATTTTGGAAAATCTTTCATGATCAGAAGCGCCAATTCAAGCCGTTGTTGATCATCAGTGATTTAACATCAAATATTAGGAGATAACATGGCATCCAAACACATTACCATTTTAACTGACCAGGATTTCGAGACCCAGGTCATTAATAGCGACAAACCTGTTTTAGTTGATTTCTACGCCGACTGGTGCGGTCCCTGTAAATCGATCGCACCGTTTTTGGAAACGTTGGCCGAAAAGTACCATGATCAAGTCAAGATTGCAAAAATCAATGTTGATCAGCACCAGCTTTATGCCGGGAAGTTCGGTGTCAGGAGCATCCCAACCATGATTTTGTTCAAAGACGGCAAAGGCGTTGAAACCACCGTTGGTGCCGATCCTCAAAAGATCCAAAGTATGGTTCAAGGAGCCGCCTGATTCAATCGTTGTTAGTAATCCCTCTCTCTAAAAAAAAGGACGTGCCTTCAGTTGAAGAAGCGTCCTTTTTTTTAAACCCACTTATATTTTAATGAAGTATTACCGGGGGTTTGACGTATCCCCCCCTGACACAACGTACTGGCCTGGATACGGTCTTAAGATCCCGCCCACCTCTGGCTTGCGTGAAATGGACAACCCACTTGTATTCGGTTTGCCACGAATAGGTTGTTGAAGAGATCAAAATCCCTTTTGAGCCGTTAAATTCAAACGGAGCATATTGCGATAAAGAGGACTTTGAGACATCCAGAATACTGGCCAGTTCTTTTATGTTGGGGGTTCTCCAGTCTTTTAATTTACCAAGATTAAGACTCTCACAATATGAGATGGCTTCTTCCCACCCCAAATCATCGGAAATTTCCTTGGCCCAAAGCAGGCCGGTTTTGCGGTCCAGGATGGTTCCATCTTGATTGTCTTGATAGTTATTCGTACTTAAATGACCGCCTTCCCCTTTGCGCACACAACGGACATAGGCCTTGGAGTCATCTGTCTGATCAGAGGTCGTCTGCCTGAAGAAAGCCCCGTTTGGGAAATTAACAGACCAGGAATAATCGGCCTGCACGCTGTCAGTCGAAGAACTGTGATATTTTGCGGCTTGGGTCCCCGGGAAATAGTTAAGGTCGATCGAAGGATTATGATTCTGATAATCAACGATACTTACCAGTTCGATCAGGCTCGGTAATCTCCAGTCTTTATAAAAAGCCAGAGTCGAGTTCTCACAATAGGCATTCGCCTCAGAAAAGTTATAAAGTTGACCGTCATCAGCCTGCTGCCAGGTAAGCCCGGTTATATTATCGGTGACCTTCCCCCATATACTGTCTGTGAAGGAGGGAGAATTGATCACATAGTCGCTGTCATCTCCTAAACCGAGAATATAAGTGGTGCTCTGGCCGGTGTCGGGCAGAAAATCAAAAAAGGTTGAAAAACCAGAAATCAAACTACTCATCGAGGCCTTAGAGTCTAGCTCACTGATAATAGTGCTGCCGATTTTAATATGATAATAGTTTGAAGGTTGCAAAGGGGTGATCGGAGTAAAAACATAAGTGGTGATGTCTCCGTTTGACAGAATTTCCATATTCATCGGCAAGCAGGAAAAAAAATTGTTCCCGGTCAGTTGTACGGACCCCGAACAGGTGATGCCCGTGGTTTGAGCCGTAACCAAACTTGAATCTATCGCTTTTCCGAAGTTCAACCTGATTGTAGTATCTTTTGCGGCATCAATCGAATTGGTTGGCGGGAAGAAAGCCACCAAATTGCTGACTTGATCATCAGCTTTATTGATCAATTCGATTGGTAAAGTGATGAGGTCATTGTATTCGGGATCATTTGATTTCGAGGGGCCAATCTCGATGCTATAAGGTTGATCCCCATCAGCGATATAATCTTTTTGTCCCGTTACGGTAACGGTTTGTGGTTGATCCCAGTTGGAAGTCTTAAAAGTCAGGCTGGAGGGGGTTGCGATACCTTCGCCAGGATCGCTGGATTTAATGGGCACCTGGACCTCGGCTTTAGGCGGAGTTACCAATCTAATCCAAAATGTAGCTTGATCGCCATTTTCGGAAGTCTGGCCGATAACATCTCCGTGTGCAATAGAGGGGTTTTTTTCCTTTTCACACCCACCCAATATAATCGGCAGGATCAAAATTACACCCAATAACCATTTGATTGCTGGGTGATAAGCTTTATTCCTTAACATCTTTCCTCAGTGTATTGTTCCTTTAGATGATTTTTAACAGCCGGGTTATTATTTGGATAAGTTCGCCGGAGCTTGTGATCATAAATCAAATCGGTTTATTACAAAATCTATGGATAAATTAGCTGAATTTCAAATGAATTACCAATTAATTATTTTTCATTTTCAAGGCGGATTTTTTATCAACAACCCCGTGAAACTAATTCATTAGTGATGGTATTTTTGTCCTTTAATGATCGTAAAACAACGGTAAAGCTGTTCTAAGAGTACCAATCTGGCGACCTGATGATTTAAGGTCATCCTGCTGAGCGCGACTAGCCCATCGACCTTGTCTTTAATCTCTTGGTGAACACCATAGGCTCCTCCCACAACAAACTCCAGCTCAGAAATGCCTTTTCCAGCCATACCCCTAAACCAATCCGCCAGCTCTATAGAATCCATCTGCCTTCCCCTTTCGTCTAAAAGGATCTTGAAACTGTTTTTGGAAAAGGTTTTCCCGATTCTTTCGGCTTCCTTGAAAAGGGATTTTTCAAGCTGGCCATCTAAATATTTCGACTCCTTAACGAAAACGACTTCAAACTCGCAATAATGCTTGAGTTTTTCCTGGTAAAGCCTGAGACCTTCGGCCATAAAGCCTTCCTGGGATCTCCCCGTAAAAATGAGCTTAATCTTCCTCATGAAAGGTGCTTGGAGGGGTATTGCTCAAAAAGCTCCTCCAATTGATATATATTTCTGGTTTCTTCTAAAAAAACATGCACGATCACGTCGTTATAATCCATCAATACCCAACTGGCTTCAGTGTATCCCTCTATTCCAAGTGGTAAAATCTTTTGCTTCTTGATACCCAGTTCGATCTTATCGACGATACCTCTGACATGGGTGCTGGACGTGCCGTGACAGATCAACATATAATCCGCCAGAATGCCTTTCCCCTCGAAATCGACCTGAACCAGGTCAACCGCTTTGGTTTCCTCCGCCAATTCGATCAAGTTCTCTAATAGTTTTTTTGACTGCATTGCCGTTCACTTATTTAAATCGTTAATGTATTTATTCCACGTCTCAAAGGCGTTTGGATGAATCCAACCCTTGTCCTGAATCTTGGTGAGCGAACTTTTTCTGATCTCACTGGCGCTGATATCGGGAATGGTGACCGAGAGCCACTCAATTCCTGCTGATTTATCATATTTACTCTCATTTGAGGGCATACTTCTTTCCTTTGGTCTAAAAAAAACCACAATCCTGGCTAGTGTCAATATTTTTTCGGGTTGATGCCAAAATGAAAAATGCTGAAAAGCGTCTTCTCCCATTAAAAGATATAAGTGGTCTTTTGGGAAGCGATGTGATATATACTCAAGGGTATCGACTGTGAAATTCACTTTTTTTTGTTTTAACTCATAGTCTAAAAGCTCAACCTGTTTTATCTCGGAAAAAGTTTCCTGAAGCATTTTCCAACGGACACGCTCAGGGAGTAAAGACAACTTCTTTTTTAGCGGGTTTTGAAAAGTCGGTATCACCAAACATTTTTGCACCTTCCCTATCTTCAATATTTCAGTTATTATAAGGTAGTGTCCAAAATGAACGGGGCTAAAACTCCCACCGAAAACTGCAATGTCCATGATTTATGTTTTTACGGGCACTTTAAAAGTTGTGGAGCTGTATAAGGGTAAGGGCGGTTCAAAAAGGCTTTCATGACTCTGATTTATTTTCCTTTTATTTATGTCTTGATGGCTTTTTTCTTGCTTTTTGGAGTCTACTCATTCAATCTAGTTCGACTGATTGAAAAAGACAAGACGTTTTGTCCCTTTCAGGTCGTACACGGCTTGAATGGAGGTTAATTTTCATTTATGATCAGACGTAACTTTTTTCAAGGCAAAAGCGATGACAAACCTCTTTTACTCAAACGCATATGCTCTTGATACCGGCATTGATGTCGGCTTTTTCAGCAAGACAGGGGCGTCAGAGGGTTCAAATACCTATTTTTTTATTGGATTAGCGGTTCTGATTATCGTTCTCGGCTTGGTATTTTACATCCATAAAATCCGTTCCAAAAACCAATTCCTTCAGGCTCAAAAGAACTACCAAAAAAAGCGGCAGGAAATGCTCATCCAAACCCAGAACATTTCCGATGATGCCGGTAAAGATATCGATTATTTGGCGAAAATGACCGCCGCGGATATTTCAAAGCTGATCGATGACCATAAATATTACGAAAAAATGGCATCCAAGTTTGCTAAAAAATTCCCCCACGACCCCTTTATTACCCGCATATCACAAATTAGACAGGAGCTTGGCTTTACTTTCGACAACCAGAAAGCGAAGTTTATTACCTCAAAAATGCTTCTAAACGGACAAAAAGTTAGAGTCGGCGTTAAATATAAGGGCAAGGCTCACAACTACGTCGGTACGATTCTGAACACTTTTGAATCCGAGTTCTGGGTCAAACCCCCCACCGTCAAGGGTAAAGTTATCGACTTGACTCAATTCCGGCATTTGCAGTTTCGAGTCTATCGGAAAAATGATGGTGAGTACAGCTTTCAAGGAGACCTCATCTCTCAAATCACCAAGCCCGTCAATGCTATTGTTGTCCCTCACAGTGATAAAATCAAAAGGCTTCGGCTCAGAGAACAGGACCGCTACGAAATTTCTTTTGAAAAAAAGTTTTATTTCCTTTTACCGGATGCCGGCAAAGGTGATGACGCGACCAAAGGCATAGTTCAAGATTTAAGTGTTGGTGGCATAAAAATGTCGGTGGAAAATCTCCCTTCTAATGTGATCGTTGGCACGAATATTGTTTTAGACTTAAGTGAAGCTGATATTAAGAACGAGATACAAGCCAGCATCGTTCGCATAAATACAGCTGGAACTGAAAACTATATCCATATGCAGTTCAACAACTTATCTGAATTAAACCGCTTGAATCTACAAAAGTTCATTGCTGGGAAAAAAGCAAAAAAACTGGCTGAAAAATAATCGTCCGCAGGGTGAAATTGACTTGCTAAGGCAAAATCCACCTAAACCAGGAATATTTTTCAAGGCAAGTGCGGTTAAAAGAGGATTTGCGCTGACTTACTTTAAAGAGACTCTGATGAAAAAGAAATCCGCCAGCTTGGTGTTATCCGGTTTATTCGCCTTAGGAATTTTATTAACGGCATCTTGCTCGAAGACGATCAGCAACGACCACAAACGCTATGATTTAAAAAACACCACTTCCAGCGCGAAATACACGCAGAATAACAATAAATCTCAATTTGGTTATTTTTCTGTTCATGAATCATCGGACTTCAAGTATCCCGAAATCATCCCAACAAAAAAAAAAGATAACGACCGGTATCTTGAAATTTCTAAGTCGCAAAGCCTTAAACGTCAAAACCAACGGATTTATGTAGCCTCAATGGACCAAGGTGGATGGAACTCAGGCAACAGACTCAATGGCTATTTAAGCCAACCCTTCGATGAAAAACACATCTCTGATCAGCCGATGATGGAACAGCAAACCATCAGCACCATGATCGAAGGCAAGGTCATGGAAAACATCAAAGCCGCTTTTTACCAGAGGGATCAGGAGAAGTTCAACTGGCTTTACGATTTTTTCATCAAGTCCTTTCCTGACTCCAGAAACATGTCTGAGCTGGATGGACTTAAGAAAGAATTTTATTACGGTGAATTTTTAGATAAGGGGCATTTCAACCAAAGTTTGGTTGAAATCACCTATTCGAAATTCGACACCCAAAACGAACTAACCGTTTATTTCAAAACCCTTAAAAACAGTGGCTTTGATGCCGTCAAAGTTGAAGTGGTCCAACTAAGTGGACAAAAAATCTACCAATTCCAGGATGAAAAGGGTAACTCCCCTTTGGAGGGGTATTATTTCAAAACGAAGAAAGGCCCGGTCGTCAGCGACAATCTCGCCAGGATCGCGCGTACTGCAAAAGACAACGGACTGAAAATATACGTATCTATGCCGTTAAGAAACTTCCCAGCCCTTGATGAACAAGAAGAAATCATCATGGACGAGTCCTGGGACCCTTTTTTACAGACCACCGCTCCAAACGGCAAACTCGACCTTTTAAATCCCAAAAGCAAAGATTTCATCTTATCCCTGATCGGTTCTCTGCTTGATTACGATATCGACGGAATCATTTTTAAGGACGATTTCACCTATGACCTGGTAGAGGGGTTTTCATCAGCCGCTCAAAAACGCTTTAAGGAGGATACGGGATTTGAAACCGATTTTGCAGATCTCTTTGTCGGGGTGTCACTACCAAAAATCAACGATTTCGATATGTTGGGATCAAGAAAATTTGATGATGTCGCCTTGTGGCGTACTAGAGAAATAAGGCATCTGCTATGGGAACTTTTTGAAAGCACTCGAAAACTAAAAAAGGGAATCAAGATCGGTATTGAGGCCACCCCAGAAATGCTCGGAAAAGAAGCCACCAGCGTCCGCTGGTATTCGACCGGACTTCGTTTCATCAGTGGGCTGGACAGCGACTTGTTTCTCATCAAACTCAACAAGGAAGGCCAACTTTCGGAAACCGATCAGACAACCCTAGAAGGGGTCCTTGATCATTTTCAGGAAGCCCGGAAAACAAAGCATAATGAAACAATCAAAATCGGATTAAGACCAAGGGATCATCAAATTTATCTAAAAGTTACTTTAAATCAGGAAACCAAGAATATTTTCCTGCTTAACCGGAAAATCAAAGCTCTAAAAAAATTAGCCGTCGATCGCAAGGATATTTTAATGGCAATTGGCCCTGTTAGCAGGATCAATGATTTGGACTTCGTGCCTTTCATCAAAAAAGAATATTGATTCTTACTGAAATAACCCGTTAAGCCGGATATTTCCTCACTTCCGGCTGCAATTCAATCCTCCCCTTTCCATGAAGCACCCTATTTAAACTTCCTCCAGAGTTTCAAATGAATTTTATTTCACTTGACGCATTATGGATGAAATATGACAATTAAATTGTAAAAGGACAGTTACTTGATCTGTTTCCAATTAGTAAATATTAATAACTTTCTACTTTTTCAGGAACCAAGGGGAAATGAATGGGGTATATCATTTTGATTGTTTTTGCTGGGTTTATCATATGGACTGACGATGACTACACGCCCAAGCAGTTTTTACCCGACCCTCCGAAAAAAGAGGTTGGGCTTGAGGATAAATACAACGTTATCAGAAAGGTCCCTAAAATCGAAGGAACAGCGCCGATTTCAGTCTTAACTCACAGCGATTCAAGCTCTGATACCAACATAGAACAATCGAACCAGAATTTGCCGGAGCCGAACGATCTATCCATGATCCCCTTTTCGGCTGGTGGTGTTTTGCCAGGTCTTGAGGCAACCCGGATCGACCGGATTACGGAAAATGGCCCCGTAATTTATCGAGTCAAGTACAAAGACGGTCTTACCTGCGTGGTTTTATACACCACCAAATCCATCTCATGTATCTGGGAAAATCCGACTCAACAGTAGCCTTTTTTACCTTAGATAGGTTCTTTTTTAAACTTAAAAACCCGATTCTCCTTTAACTTTTCCCTGTTAAATAAGGTTTCATAAAGGCCACTGCTTTTAAGAACAATCCTTTTTTTTATCATCAGGCAAAGGTCTCTGTTTTAGTTGAAGGGCAGTTCCTTGGTCTCCCGGCCTCAGACACTGCCCAATCCCCACCCTGCGAACGCACTCAGCCTAGGTGGGATTCACATTATTCGGCACCGATCATCTCCATCGCCCTATAGATGGTCTTAAAAGGACATTGACTCAAATCTGGAGCCTTATTATCCTGTCTGAGACTTTATATTGTTTCTGGACGTAAAACGCTGATGAATTAGCTTTTTGATGCTTTTCCCCTTTGCCCAACTTTCTCTTTACGGATCTGGGCGGACTTGAGTTCCTTAAAATGCATGGTTAATTCTTCGATATTTTCGATCTTGTGAGCATAAGGGATCCCCTTAAAATAATCGGCAAGCTCCCTGGCTGCAAATGCGATAACCTCACGAATTGTCTCTCTTGAATCCTCAATCATCAAAAGCTTTTTGGATTCAGTCTGCCATTGTTTAAACTGTTTTTTATTCTGGGGAGGCATAAAATATTGGCCAACTGTTTTTTGAAATACAGCAATAAAAAAAGCGGTTAACTCGACAGCCTGAGGATCTTTCTCTCTGAGTTCCAGAAGTTTCAACTCCGGTAGTGCCTGTTTGTCATCTTTTGATCTGGAGGCTTTCTTTGACATGATTCCGTTATGTTCGCTTCTCGTCTTTGTTTCACATTTATAGAGATCAATTTGATCCAGCTTTGATTGTGATTTGATTTGCATACCCAGACGACTGGGCTTGCTCGGCAAGACATCATTTCTTTTGATGTAGACATCTGCGATACCTTCGATGAAATTTTGAGACCAGATAACTTTTTCACCCCAGAGATCAACATCGATGGCTTCCAGTTCTGCCAAAAGGTCTAATATTAAAAAACAGCGAGCCTCCTTCATCTTTGTTTTTGCCGAAAGAAATCGGCGATGGGTCGTCTTGCTCAGTTCCAAAAAATGGCCATCGCTGTTTCCAAGCAACTCCAACAACTTAAACCAAAACGCGTAACCATCATTGCCGAATCGGTCTTCTAAAATGAAAAGCGTCTTTTTGTGATGGATGTAATGCGGGAAATAATCCACCCGGTTTTTATTTTGGTTGGTCATATATTTTCCTTTAATTCAAATTCACAACCATGCATTCTCCTATAAATATTCTCCTAAACAAAGTTGACCTCGTCCTGATACTTTATTGGCACTTCTTTTTCAAATGTTCTTGATCTTTTTTTTCTAAGTAAAACGGGGTCTTTGACGCACGGATTTTGAGGCGCGTTTTGTCCACCACCTTTTCTCTCTACAAAATAAGGCCAGAATATGGTCCCCTTTTCGATTTTTTCCAAAATCAATTTGAAGAGCTTCTCTGCTGCGCTTTGATATTGTGCAGTCGCTCCATTTAATTCAGAGTCTAATTGAATAACAAGGGGATTTCTATCAGATCCAATTTTAACGGTTTGATCCTTCGTCTTAAGAAAAGCACTGAGCCTTGCTTGGGGAATATTTTTTTCATCGCCTGGAAGAAGTTTGATCTGAAACGAGAATATTTTTACGTCCGGATGCCCTTGAATTTTATTAAAAAGCCCCTTTGCGGTGGGCTCAAAATCACCGTTTTTTACTCTGAACTCCTCCCCGGTTAAAGCATACCCTTCCAACAGTGCCTCCGAACAAGCTTTGATCATAACCTGATAGGGATAAGGCCTTAACTTTGAGTTCAAGGCAAGGTCTTTAAGTGTGCGGTCGGTCTGAAATCCGAGCCGGGAATCTTTCATCTCCATCAGACAAGTTCTAGCCCAAGAATCATTTAAAAACCAATCCATCAACTTCCGTTTCATACTTGAGACTAAAAGAGCGCCATACAGACTCTCCCTAAATTGCGTCCGTTGCTGATAAAACCTGTTTAATTCAAGTTGAATCTGGGGCATGTCTATATTGGATTTAATCGTACAGACTGTCATGGCGCCTCCTGTTGTTCTCCAGGACTCAAAGCCCAGTCTGGCAACGTCAGTTCACAGACGCCTCCGTCAGTATAACCGGGGTAGATATCGTAATGTTTGAAAAATTGGCTCAATTTCTCTAAAGCCTTTTGGTATTGAAGCCTCCCCTCGTTGATCGCTTCAGGACTAAGACGGTAGATTTCCGTTATATAGGGTTCCTGGTTTCCTACTGCCATAAAATAAAACTCCTGTTTGTTAGAGCGACTCACTGAGCCAACCCCATCAATTAAAAGAGCCGCTGTTACGTGGTAGCGGTAATTGAGTATTTCTCGGGAAAATCCTCTGGGCGACGGGTCCCTGGTGGTCTTTATATCAATAACCCTTAAATTCTCCAAATCGAGGTAATCTGGACGGCACTTCAGCGTAAACTGACCTTTTGGATCTTTCCAAAAAACCGAAAGCTCCCGCTGTCCACCTTTTAGCAGCCCCTTAATCAAGGGATGGTTCATGGCTGACTGAGTCATTTTTTCCAACGTTTGGAACTCTTCGTTTGATAAAATTATTTTACCCTCCTTTTGAGCGATTTTTTCCATTTCTTTTAAATGAAGCCTTAATTCATCAGCCTTCATTTCCCCGAAATCCACAACCTCATTTTTTAATATTACCCGCACCTTCCTAAGGTAAAACTCAATCCACGCGATCTTTCCCTTATTTGATACCTTGGACTCCTCTGGTGCCAGAAAAACCCTTTTACCAAACTCCTGAGGTTCAAGTAGCTTTAAGTGAAAAGCACCTCCAAGATTTTGTCCCCTGTTTAGAGATTGAGGCCGACTCTGATGATGCAGATAATCGGCAAGACTCTGGGAGGCAAGCCTCAAACTGCTTGCCGAAACCGCTTCAGCCACTTGATAGAGGTCCCTGTCGATCTGGTAAAATCCATTTTGTGGATTCTCCAGGTGAATCTCTCTTAGCAGTTCTGATCGCTTGCTCATAAATCCTCCTTTATTATTATTTGATAGCTTTTGGTTGAATTTATTTAATCCAAGGCCTGTGTGTAATTAGTTCCACCTAATCTGTTTTGATTATTATTTCACTTGCCTTATTGCACTGAATCGGTTAATGATAGGATAAATAACTGCCTGACGATCTTTTTTTAAGATAATATCAGGTTAAAGAGAGCGAAAAAACCAGCGGACTCCACTAATAATAGGCCGGATGGGTCAGATCCAGTTGGAGCGCTATCACAATGGTTTTATTTGGTCCGTGTAAGTTTCTTCACTCTCTCAGTTTAGACGCTAACTATTAGTTATTGTTTCCTACCTAATCTTTTATGTTAGTTTGTATTAGTTCACCTTATTTTGTCAAGCGGTAAAATGATATTTTTAGGCACTTTCTCAGAGCGAATTACCTTTTTAATTGATTTTATTGGCAATGAATACAACCTCACCCAAAACGCAATTGCTGAGCTTATAGGAATCAAAGGGGCTTCTTTAAGCGGTCTTAAATCGGGAAAAAGCAGTCAGCCTAGCCGCAGTACGGTTTTGGCTTTTCAACAAAAATTCGGAGTTAACCCCGCTTGGCTGAATACAGGTGAAGGTGACCCATTTGAACCGAATTTCGACCGCGAGACGGTTCTTGATTCGCAAATCTCAGATCAGTTTACCTATATTCCTTATTTCGATCTCAGCGCTGAAGCGGGCGGGGGTCGGCTGATTGAGGACGAGAGCGTAAAAAAATATCTGGCTTTCCGCACCGACTGGATCAAAAGTTCTCTTAGAGTAAGTCCAAAGGACTTAGCCCTGATGGATGTCCAAGGCAATTCGATGGAACCCACTCTACAAAATCGAGACCTGATGCTAATCGACTGTTCACAGGTGAACATCCTCAACGGAAAGGTCTATACCTTCCGCCGTGGTGAGTCCCTCCTGGTAAAAAGGCTTGAGATCCTGGTCAACGGGGACATTGTGATAAAAAGCGACAACCCTGAATACGAAAAAACCATCGTCAAACCCGATTACTTTAACGAAATCGAAATCATCGGTAGAGTCGTCTGGTTTGGCCGCGAACTCTAAATAGATATCATCTCCCCATTTTATAGGCTTTTTAAAACAATATCCTTAATTTAAAATAACTATTGAAATCTTCTTTTTTATGCTTTAAGCTATAATATATATTTCTAACTAGCGAGAGATCAAAAGGAGAGGCATGACAAAGCATGTTTGTTTAAAAGAAGCGCTTATCAGGATTATTGGTAATGAAAAAAAGATGGTGGCTTTTACAAAGAAGTACGCTTTTCATTTTAAATCGGATGAGAAAGCTCACAGACTTTTAATGGATGCCGCGACTTGCGAGAAAACCAAAAATATGCATTTAACCCGGCTCTTAATGAATCTATCCGCTGACCGCTGTAATTTTCTCATTGAAGATGACGGGAAATATCTGGTATCGATCATGCCAAGGGAAATGGCCGGTTCCGGGGATGGGGAAGAATTAAACTTGATGGAAACAATTCGAACGCTGGAGTTATGGGAGGAAAAAGAGTCTAAAGCCCTAAATAGCATCAACAGAAATTTCGGCCCCTTGGACTTGGGACCCATATTTAAAGAAAACGAGGAGATCATAAACAAGATTTACGCCTATAAACTGACTGGTCCAGGCTATCAAGATCAATACATTGCGAGCGGAAACGGCCCCTAAACTGATTTTCGCGCCAGACTACATAATGCTTAAGTATCCAATCAAGGGTCGGCTAAAGATCCCGCTTCAGAGGATTATAATAGAATTTTGTCCACTATCAATTTCTTTATAATAGCTTTATTAAAGCCATTATAAATCCGATAGTCGCAATAAATCATATAATTGCAATGCCCAATAACAAAACCCTCTATATCAATGATAAAATTAAAGTTTCTTTGATTTCTTGGGGGCAATCAGGAATGAGGGATACGGTAACATCCAGCCGATACGCATACAAAACTGACCCAGAAATGGCCTTTATTGTCCGTTTATTCTAGCCTTTAAGTTTATGACGCATAACTTTAGTCGTACGTTTTTTATACAGACGCGCCCCACCCCAAAACAATCTATCAACTTTTTTCAGCGACCTCAATCAGATGCATTAGCATAGACTCTCCCTTTTCATAAGTCAGAGCTGATATTTTAAAGCCACCTACGTGAAGTTCCTTCCCCAGTTCATCCAAAAACTCCTTTTCATGATCATCGACCGTGCCATCTGCCAGAGCCATAGTTGCCATCCCAAGCAAAAAAGCCTTTTTGGCCTTTTCACCAGAAAGCATTTCAACCAAGGCAAAAATATCAATCTCTTTTTTCACGCTGGTTGAAAAATCGTTAAAAACTTCAGGTTTCAATCCCCCCACTTCAATTATTTTCCTTAACAACGCCTCCTCTTTGGGGTGCAGGGTTGTATCCTCCTGGGCCATCTGGGTTGCTCCCTTAACGATAATCATAATATCATTCTGATTGATTTCAGTCATTTTTCACCCCCTTACATTATAATAATCATTGTAAATGTCTACTTATTATTCATAACCCATTTCGGTCTCTTTTTAAAGTCTAATTTAAAAATATGCATTGATGAGCGCACTATATTAAATAATAGCATAAATTTACTGACATTTACAGCCGGATTTTTGATGAGATAGATCGGATTGTTATTTTGTCTCTTGTCAAAAAAGGTGTCATCTTATAAATAATACGATAACACGCTTTCATTATTAATCGTTTCATAAAACAATCCTCCAAGAAGGTAGGCTTAAATGATAAAATATAGAATTATTGCTAGTTTACTTTTTTTATTAGTTTTTTTTGCGTCAGCTTGTGAATCTGGCCCAGATGAGCATGACTTGACCCAAGTCGGTAAAGGAAAAAATGTCGTGGTCCAAGTTCACGACCCGAATTGACCAAAATGCCTTGAGCTTAAGCGGGTGGTCAACTCGCTAAAATCCGATTTTAAAAAGGATGTCCTTTTCCTGGAAGCCAGACTTGATACTGATGATGGCAAGGCTTTCGCCAATATCCAAAGAGCCAGTCGAGTTACACTTATATTTTTCAAGCCTGACGGGACTAAAATTACAACCTTGATCGGTGTTAGACCAGAGGAAAATTTACGCCGGATTATACCAAGGATTTTCAGACTACGTGGCTACAACGACAACATAAAACCACCAGATCTAATTAAAAACCCAAACCAAGACTTAAAACCACAAACCAACAATTCGAACGATGACAAAAAACAATTATAGGTTCCTAATCCAAATATGTTTAAGCATCAGAAACAATAACGCGAAATCGATCACAAAGAATTATTCTTTTCAGTAGGAATTAAATTACCATTCCAACGACTTATTAATTGGCTGGGTCTTCCAAGAGACTAGATCGACAAAAATAAATGTAAATAAAGGTCACATTTTTATTCTGAGATTATTTACACTTTACAAAACAACCAACAACTTTATTTTAAAAAGTTGTTGGTTGACATCTCTTCTTTAAGTTTGGATAATATTTAGTAACATAACCCAAAAAACGGGCAAAAGCCGATAGGCAAACCAAACAACTATTTGGAGACAAATTTTTGCCGTCTTGGTCTCGGTTCGTTTTAAACCTTTAATTTTTCAAAGGAGGTTTCTATGATTGCTGTTGGAGCGCAGGCCCCTGATTTTAAGCTGGACGGCCAATTAGGCGAGTTCACCTTAAGTCAATTCAAGGGTAATAAAAACGTCATGCTGGTCTTTTATCCATTGGATTGGACACCTAATTGAAGCAAAGAAATGCCTGACATTGAGAAAAATCTCGATGCTTTCAAGGCTGCAGATACTCAGGTTCTGAGTATTAGTGTGGACAGCAAATATTCTCACGACAACTGGGCTTCGATATCTTTGGGCGGGATTTCTTATCCCCTGCTAGCGGATTTTCACCCCAAGGGCAAAGTCGCAACGTCTTATGGCCTTTACTTGGAGGAAAAAGGCATCACTGACAGGGCCACGGTTGTCATCGATAAACAGGGAATCGTCAAATACGTTCAATCCGTAGGAGTTGGCGGACTGAGAAAAGCCGAAGACCTGCTTAAAATCTGTCAGGACATCAACCAAGGCAATTAATGAAACTACAGTTGTATTTTCACCATGAATGCGGTTTTTCCCGCTCGGTCTTAAACACGATCAATAATTTAAAGATCCAAGATAAGATTGAATTGAAAAATATCAGGGAAAATCCCGAATTCGAAAAAACGCTCATCGAAATCATGGGCGACAAACAAGTACCCACCTTGATCGTTGATGAAAAACCGATGCGCGAGTCCGAAGACATCAAGAAGTTTTTGATTAAGAGTTTCTTATAACCTGGCTTTTAATAAAAAAGCCGATTTTAAAAATCGGCTTTTTTATCCTTCCTCAGTGGTTTAAAATTTCCTTTAGATTTTTCTTTTAAATATTTAGGGAAAGTACATCCTTGGCATTAAAAAGAGTTACCATATTTGTCTGGGCGGGGATATTGAAGAAGTTTCCTACTAAGATCAATTTATCATTCAAGTGAATGAGTTTGTTCTCGTAACAAACCTCAACGGTCTTTTTTATTTTAGTAAGGCTTTCATTAGAACCTTCGAATTTCGGAATCAAAATCGGCCTGATACCCCAGACAAGACGTAGTTCTCTGGCGGTTCTCAAATTAGAGGTGACAGCGAGAATCGGCAAGGGTGGACGGTATTTTGATATCATCTCCGCGGAAAACCCGCTTTTTGTAAGGCAAATTATCTTGGCCTTGTGTCTTTCGGCACCCTTGAGTTCCTTGATCACCGAAAAAACCATATGGCCGATCAATTCGGAGATGCTTTTCTCCTCAGAATCATATTCATCAGGATTTCTTTGGGGAATCATTTCCTCTGAGCGTTTTACAATGCGGCTCATATAGGAAACCGCTTCGAAAGGAAATTCCCCTGACGCGGTTTCGGCACTAAGCATAACGGCATCGGCACCGTCTTCAATGGCATTATAGACATCCGAAACTTCCGCTCGGGTCGGGGTAGGGGCTTTGACCATGGATTCGAGCATCTGGGTAGCCACAATCACCACTTTACCATAGCGGTTGCATTTCTTAATCATCTGTTTTTGTGCCGGAGGGACGTCTTCGGCTGGCAATTCCACCCCCAAATCGCCCCTGGCGACCATGATGCCGTCGGCGTGCTCTAAAATTGAATCGAAGTTAGTTACAGCCTGGGGACGTTCGATCTTGGCAATAAGCTTGATTTCCTGGTTGCCATAGGCCGCGATCGTGTTCCGTATGGTGACTACATCGTCATGATCACCCACAAAGGAAACTGCCACATACTCAGGATTCATTCTGGCAATGTATTT
>Ga0224496_10000789_pt1 | contig 21155 bp, 38 predicted proteins | sample SF_Jul11_sed_USG_2_FD_168127 | JGI IMG/M metagenome (GOLD analysis project Ga0224496, IMG submission 168127) | Sediment microbial communities from San Francisco Bay, California, United States - SF_Jul11_sed_USGS_8_1 | ecosystem: Environmental > Aquatic > Marine > Sediment | place: USA...
GTCTGAGATACCTCGTGCACATTTATGGAGTTACACTCTGCGCAAACCACACTATTGTTATTATGCATACTGACTAGACCTAAGTAATAGCTTTTCAAAATCCAAATACTGCTTACCCCACCCCATAATAGTATCCAGTGTTTTAAGACGGTTACGTAATTCATCCAATACAGGTTCTCGCTGCTCGATTTCTTGCTGTAATTTCTCCATAGCCTGCTCAACATCTAAAAGTTCTTGCAGAACACCGTCGGATGCAGCCATGGCCACGATAAACGCTTCTTGTACGTCTTTGCCCGCAGATTTCGACATCTGTTTATAATTACGAGCTAAAATATTACGCCGTAGGATCTTAAGTTGCCGTTCTTTACGTTCGTACATAATACGTAGGTTGGCTAATTGCTCCTGTAACACCTCAGCTTGTTCGTTCAATGCTGCGGCAGTACTGGTGGCCCTAAGAAATTGTTCTGCCACAACTACTAGGTTCGCAAATTGAAACTGATCATCCTCGTCTTGAAACGGGAATTGCATATCCTGCCAAAAGGTGTCCGGCATTACTTTCTCCAAAAGTCTTCAATGTAGGCATCGGCTCGGATGGGAACGGTAGGACACATCTCTTGCCCCACCTTCTCCATATAGTACTGCATCTTCTCAGCAAAGATCGCTGCTTGGTCTTCTCTAACTTCCCCAAGAAGTTCATCATGAATAAGGTTCACAATCCCGCCTTCGATATCATTATCCCACGCCCATTCAGTTAGCTCAAGCGCCGCCTGCTTAAGCATGTCTCCCCCGGCAGTACCCTGAATAGGCATATTACGTCCTTGGGTCCACCATCCGGAATTATCCTCAGAGAAAAACCTTTTACGTCCGAGAATAGTTTCTGCGTAGGTAACCATCCCATTCGTGTAAGGATTTTCCACCTTTCTAGGACGATTGGGATTAGCTAATTCACTAGACTGATCTAGGAATGTTTTTACCACCCGCATAACCCCCCAGTAGGTATCAAACAACCCATCCGTATGGGCTCGGGTATGATAACTGGAGGTATCAATACACAGCATGAAGTGAAACTTAGTCTGTCCGGTACCATACCCCAAGCCTAAGTTAGCTACTTTAGACTGGGTACGTCCGGCTTTACCATCGGGTTTAGGCTCAATACCTAAAGCGTCATCTCCCTGAGTATCCAACTTAGTATAATGTGGAGGAATCTGGCCTATAGACTTTCCAACCTCGGTGTACAAATCCAAGGATTCAACAACCGTATCATCACACCACTGGTTAAAACCCTCAGTCCCCGGCTGCTCAGACCAAAATACCCGCATGTACGTCGGGTCTTGAGATAAGTGAGCCAGGACTCTAGGTTCAATTTGAGAGTAATCAGCACCCACCATTTTATATCCGGGCTCGGCTCTGAAGCAAGCCCTATACAACTGCTTCGCAGGGAAATTCTGGGCATTGGGAGAACTGGATAATCTTCCTGTAGACAACGAGGCTTGTACAAAACTAGTATGCACCCTGCCGTCTTCTGACATGATACTCAACCAGTTACGTCCGTAAGTAGTTACATTTTTAGTATGCCTCCGCAAGTCCAAAATAGGATCCACCAATGCTCCCGGTAAACCTATTAAGGTAGGTACAACGTTCAGATCTTGTCGCAAATCTTCAATATTAGCTTCATAGATAACCTTGTAGAATTTCAAGGTTTTAGAATCCGTATTAGGTAGAATGAATGCATCGTCCGGTAGATAATGTTTATACAGATCCCACATCTCAAACAAGATATCCTTCATTTTCGGATATCCTCGCTTCTTTTTCTTCCCAGGATTCTCTGGGTCCGGAATAAGCATCGGAGTAAACAACATCTCCAAACGCTCAGCATTCAATCTACCGTAACGTTCTAAGGATGCCTTAAAATGTTGGTTAGTCACTATAACATCCACCCCTACATTTTCCCACATCCACTCCCGAATCAAATCTCCTAGTTGCTCCGGGCTAGTGTATTTTTTATCTCTAGTATACACAGCATGCCCGTCTGCATCAACTTCTACAGTTACTTTAACATCGAAAAGATCATCTAAGGCGTGACGTGCTTGCTGGGCACCCAATTCCGAAGCATCTGCCAGGGCGAGCCATGAGTCCTCATGGAAAGGCATTCCTCTAGCTTCAATGTCTGCCAACACCGGAAGGAACCTATTCTCAAGATTAACGGTAGGTACAAGACCTAATGCTTGAATCCAGGGCTTGTGCTCCATAGCAAGACTAATTGGAATGCATACATCATCCGCAGCATACAGCAGTTTCTGCCTACGTTTTTCACGTAACTCCGCAACGGCATCCAAAGCTTCCGGAACTCGGGTTTCTAGAATTCTATTTACCCTCTCCTCAAACCACTCAGGATCCCAACCGTCCCAACCTACACGTAAGTCAGTATCTTTGGGAATCTCTAAGCCCAACCAGTGTGCAGCCTGTGTACCCATACTCCCCATACGCATGGATAATCCTACGTTATCATAGATCCCACACATAAGCACTTGGGCAGTCAAAAACACATCTACTACATTTTTAGCCCTAGCCTCTTTCATTCCATACTGATATAGCCCAAAAGTTAAATCAAATTTTAGATTCAATCCAATTTTCACTACCTCTGGATCTCGCAAAATCTGTAACAACTTGTCCGGATTAGTTTTATCCAGCCAGATAAGATACTGCCTATCACGATCTCCTATCTGAGCTAATACCATACGGTGTTTGAAAAAATTCAAACCACTGGTTTCAGAGTCATATCCTACAATTCCCTTAGTCTTGCAATACTCATACATCTCCTGCATAAGATTATCGTCACCACAAATCTCAACGATAGTATCCTCGGTAGCCAATTTGAAATACTCACGCTCCTGCTTGGTAAATTCAGCTACTATGCGCCCCTTACCTTTATACACCTTCTTCACGCAAAAAATCCTTTGGTGGGTTGTGGTACTTGTGGGGTTACCTGTTGGTTATTGATAGTGGCTGCAATAGCAGACCATTTACCATGAGAACCAAATGTCATAACAGGTTGATTGAAATCTAATTTTATTCGGTGTCCAGCCTCTCTATGACGCTCTTTATGAAGTACTAACGTTCTCTGGACGATTCCAGGCCTTCTAAGGCCCAACAAGAAGATAATCACATCAGCGTACTGCTCAATCTTCCCAGAGCCCTCCAGGACGCTGTCAAGGGTCTCTGAGTCTTCATTGAGATCCTCTCCTTCCCGGTTCATCTGTGCCAGGGCTAATACCGGTACATGCATTCCTTTGGCCAGGAGCTTATATTCTCTACAAACGCGACTAACCTTATCGTAGTTACGCTCGTTTTCTCGGTTAGTAGCCATCTGGAGGTAATCGATTAACACCGCCCCATAACCATGACGAGCAATAAGCTCGGCAGCTTTATTTACCACATCGGTGGAATCATAGGTGGTGTCATCTACCAGAATAGGTAGTGGATTCTGTTTGATATCCCGAATAGTACGAATGATACGCTTCCACTCAGACCCCAACAGTGTGCCCTTTTGTAGACGCTTCCCGTCTACCTGGGCAATCCTGGAAAGCAACCTCAACCAAAACTGTTGCTTACTCATTTCCATGGAATACACGTATACGAACGTACCTGCAGAGGCTATCCTATACGCAATATCCACCATGAAGGCTGTTTTTCCACGACCAGGACGGGCAGAGAACACTACAAAATCATTACCTCTAAGCTCTGTGTACTTATCCAATTCGGGAATACCATACTCCACACCATCAAAATCGTTAGGGTTTTTGTACACATGTTTGACATGTGCAAAGGCCTCCAGCAATCCATCCACTGCCCACTCAGGCTCTGCTTCAAGCTTTAACTGCTCCAGCATGATGCTGAAAGGAACTTTGGCTAGATCATACGGGTGGTGTACACCATACCCTAAGAAGCGGGTGTCGCAATGACATTCAGGCCCATTCAAATTCTCACGGATATAAGCACAGCCGTGAGGTTTATTTTGCTCTAAGGCCTGATCAAATTTCTCATCAGTAACTCTAACGTTGTAACGAGGGTCATCTTTGCTGGCAGCGTGAAACATTTCCCGACCACCAGTTAACTGTGCAAACTGGCAGGCTAGTGCGTACCACTCAGGTTCCCCTACCTCTGTGGGATTCTCGATACACCATCGAATCCATTCACATCCAACTTCCTTGTGGACTACCTTGTAGATGCCGTCTAAGGCCTCAGGATCTCCTAGGCGAATAGACCCTCCCAAATCTGGAGAGTAAGTTTCATTACGGGATTCAAATAGCTTTTGTATGTCTGACGCAGGAATTTTGGCGACATCCGAAAGGTAAGCCTTTTGGTCATCAATGAATACTAATTGGTTTTTATTATCAATACCAACAAATACTCCAGTAGGATCATCCTTAATTACATTTGGTCCGTAAAGAGGTAGTGCAATGAGATTGCCGTAGGGCTTAGCCTCACTGACACCATCCTGATTAGGGAACATGCGATCATAAGTATCGGCATTTTCAATAAAGGGGGCCAGGGCGAAACGTAATTCACCCGCATTTACCGGTGTCTCTAGAAATCCCCAGAGGTGGTAACCCTTTCCAGAACGAGAACGTTCTATGTAGGTAGGTAGTTCAGCTTCGAGCATAAATACCGTCTGCTGTCTTTTAGCAGCGGCACGGGCCTCAGCTTCTACCTCAGCATCAAAATCCAGAGCGAAAAAATTAACCGTGGAATCTGGATTAATGGGGTACACCCCTAAGAAATGATCACCCTTAAGATGTGCAGTAACAGCCTTTACACCATAGTCCGCCGTCCCAATATCCGCCACGACTTCGCGTACGATATTAGCGGCCCCTGGCTTGGATCCAGAATAATTAGAAGGGAGGTAGGCTCGTTTATGGTCGCCTTCAGGGGTAATATAGTCTCTACTGATAGCATAAGCTTCTGTTGGTCCTTTGAACAAACTATAAAATGTGTCGATGAACGTCATCGTAATCCTGTATAAATTCGGTAGAAACCAACATTTTACTGGGTACTGCAACTACCATCTGCTGGTTGATAACATGGGACATTAAAAGCTCCCTTCTAGCCCGCTCCTCAGCCAATTGCTCCCGAAGCTGTGCAATTTCCATACCAGCCTTTATCAAAGGAGGGACCTCGTTTACGAAGTCTACCGGTAGGTCTTCTTTCTCCACCACAACTTCGTCCGCTTCATAATCCAAGAAAATCCCAGCATCCCAGAAAGCTTCAATTACACGATCATCAGACCACAACTCCATAGGTAAAAGCTCTTCTACCTTTTGGGCTGAGGTTAACGCCTTCTCTAGCTCAATCCTAGTACGCATTTCCTCAGCTTGTCTAGGGCCTAGAGGAGGCCTTGGTGGGAGCTTGGGGGATCTACTATGTAGCATCAAGTAAACACCATCAAATTGTTAGCAGCGGACTCTACCACTCGACGCATAAACGCATCATTGAAAATATCTGAGATTGAACTCCAGTCGAGTTCATCATCCCCCGTAATAACATTTGCGTTCAGCGTCGTGATCGTACGTAATCCGGAAGCATACCGGGCCTCGTAGATACGGTAGAGTACTTCTCGTGCCCATTCTGCGCCGGGCACATGCAAGAGATCGTCTAAGATAAGCACGTCGCTATTCTCTAACTTAGCCATCTGAGAAGCGTATATATCATAACGCTTAAAGGCTCGATTGTCAAGTACTTTAGGCAAATGGACAGCAGTATTGAAGTAATGCCCGGTGAATCCTGTAGCGTTGTGAATCCGGATTAGTTCATTAACCAGGGCACAAGCGTAATGGGTTTTGCCGATTCCTGTAGACCCCGCCAAGATAACACTTTCTACAGGGAAGTCAACCACATACTGACGCAGTTGGTCTGGCACATCCCCGGTAACCGACTCATGCAAGTGGGCATGTCTAAATCTTTCTGGAATTCCAAATTTTTCAGAGAGAAATGTAACTTCCTCGGGAAGTTTAATGCCTTGTTCGGTGCGTACGTAATCGTAACTCATGTAACGTCCTTCTGGGGTGAAACTGCGTAAGTTATTCTGCCTTCTACCTGAGGTGGATCCGGATACCCGGATACCGGCCTGATTCTAATCACCTCATAAACCTTTTGTCCGTCGTCATTTACCACTACACGTCCGACCCAAGTGGGGGGTACTTTAGGTTTTACCACGGAACACTCTCCCTTGTTTCAGTGCCTCTGCCCTGGCTGCTTCCCCCATCACAACTGTGCCGGTATCGTTGATTTTCTTATCACTGCTCTGATACCTAGTCTGGCCAGCATAGCGGTAGGAGTCTCTACCGAAACACATGGCGATTGGATACCCTGCCCGCTCAGGATAAGACCCTTTGGGTGCGGTGAGAAACTCCCTAATCCATTCCAAGGCCTTATTGAAACCTGCGATAGCATCGCCTGCGTTAGCGTCTGTGAAAAACGTCAACATTGCACTAGCAGATCGGCCATACTTCCCATTGAAGTCTTGCGGCACCAACCCAAGGTCTATCCCATGACGAGTGTGCAACCCAAGTAGGTAGGCGCCAAGCAACATCGTCTGTGGGCGTTCTTTGCCTGGCATCGTCAAATCTGCTTTTGCCGCATCCCAATCTTCCGGAGTAAATTTGGCGTAGTGTGTCCAATCATAAAATCGATTTTTGGGCTGTGCGCTTTTTAAGTTAGGTGATAAGTTAGAAGAATTTTTTACATCAGTGGTAGACTCAGTTAGTTCCTCACTGGTGGTAGACTCAGTTAGTTCCTCACTGGTAGATAATAAGTCATTGGTAGATAATATATTACTATTAAGGGGAATTTTTAGGCCGACATTTTGTCGGTCTAATTCGTGATTAGGCCGACATTTTGTCGGTCTATTTTCAGTTAGGCCGACATTTTCGCAGTCTAACTTCGACTTAGGCCGACATTTTCGCGGTCTATTTTCAGTTAGGCCGACATTTTGTCGGTCTAATTCGGACACTTTGTCTGAATCGGCATATATTAACACTCGGTTAAGAGCCCCTAAATCGTCAATATTGATGATCGCTTGGGTCTGAGTGTTTTCCACTAATTGTAAATCGAGTGACCGCACCTGATCCTCCAGAACAGATGCGACCACTCGGTAACGATGGGGTCTAGTAGTCTTGTCCACCTCTATCAATTCAGCTTCTACCAACGCTCGGATTTTCCGTGTAAGATGATCCTTACTGATAGGCAGAGATAGTATATTCTGCATGTCTTCTCTACACAGACTTACCCAATCCCCCACCGAATCTAGGGTACTGAGTAATTCCGCCTTTACCATGTCATAGTCAGACAGCAGTAAGTAGCGTTCTTTTACGATTAATAGTTTTTCAGGTCTTAGCACAAGTTATCTTGGGTGGGGCGTAAACTAGTTAGGTTGTGGATTACACTGTTTGTGAAATCCCAGACCCAGAATGTAGACGAACCTAAATCTAAATCTTCGGCTCTACTATCAACACTACCAGTGATGTTATGAACTCTCAAGTTTCCTGCATTAATATGCATAGAGGATTCAGTGATGACCAACAACCTTTTTTCTCCAGCAAGTACGGTACCTAAATATGCTCCTCGATACTTGAATCTGTGGGCATCTATACTTGAATTAATCACACATATTTTGATGTAACTATCGTTGGCAACTCTGTGATTTGTTCCAGTGAAAGGACTGGTGTTCGTAGTAACGCAACTTATTACTATGGTACTCAGTACTAGGGCTGTTACCAGCCTGTAAATTCGGCCCATGTCTGGCCTCTCAGTTTAAATGAACTGTGTATTCGGCTCCAATGCGGGTGTTATACTTCTGCTTGATTGTGAGAATATATCCAAAATTACTGGTTTTAAATTCGGCTTAGCTTCCATTAACGTGGTACCGATGGTGATAATGGTTTGCAAGGCCATGGCCAGGGCGTCGTATGGATATAGCTCCTTCCACTCCTGCTTCATCTGCGCGATTAATTGGTGTGCTTCTTCCAGTTGGGCAGCAAGTTCGTCTACAGTATGAGAGCTTTTAAATAACTCCTGTTGCATTTTTCTCCTCGGCAATTTGTTCCGCGAGATCCTGCATCTGGTTTATATACCCTAGTATGATACCGGCTTCTTCGGGTGCCAAATCTTCTCGATCATCAGCCCCTTCGATGTATGGTAGGACTGTGTAGGTGATATCCAGAAGTTCAGATAATAGGTTATCCATTTATGTGCGTATTTATCTTTATGCTCATGGACGTTAGGGCACGCAACGGATTGTCCAGCCTGCGTTTAGTCCATGGGTCGGTGGAATGCTCATCCCCAAATTCTAATTGCCCCTTTACGTGCAGACGTTCAAGCTCGGCCTCATCAATAGGTACAATCATTACGGGGATATATTCACAGTGTGCATCAAAGTCATTACAGGGCTTTGTGCATCCGTGTAAGGCACAGTCTTTAACGTACCCTGTAGCCAACGGTACATTCATATCAATTCCTCCGGCGTACTGAAGCTCAACACCACAGCACCTATTAGAAATATCCATCCTAAACCCACATGGCCTTCTGCAATTAAACCTATACCGAGGATTACCAGCGCCATGATAAGTATACTACATATAAATATCAGTATATTACTGAGAATATTAAGTAGTATTTTTAACATCTTTTACCTCCACGGTGGTAATGCGTACCTCATACATACCATTTTCGTGGTGAAAGGCGTTAACAACTTCTTTGGTTTTAGGTTTAGTCTTCTTTGAGTCAGTCATAATAACTCTCTTTTGAGGTGTGCTCCAAAATAACACTTATTGTAGCTGTTGTCAAGCTATCAAGTAAATGTGGTAATACATTTCATCACAAGCGGCACAAACTACTAATGCTAGAGGAATTAGTATTTCCTCTACCATGAACATAATTCGTGCATATCCAGACTTAACCACCAACACGGGGGTATGGGACTCAATGGCCCATTCCTTGCTACCACAATGGGGGCAATTCGGGGTATGGTCAATTACTACGTAGGCATCCGTTTTGAAAGCATATCGCATAGCCCCCACCCAATGTTCGCTAGTGATAATTTCCTCACCCTCTATCTCAGGTGCGGGATCATATTGAGGCATAGGAAATACTGGGCCTGCCCCGGTGCTAGGATAGGTATAAGGTCCTTGGTATGGATATGCAGGAACAGTGTTAGGGTATACCCAACTTCCTGTATGATGTGGTAAATATGTCAGCCTTGACATATTACCGTCTGAGGTACTAGCACCCCCGACGTGGGTAACGGTGATATCTGCATAATAATCATCTTGCGTGTCCCACTGCACGAAATTTACACCATCGTACACAAGTATCTTGTCAGTAGGGATTAATTTGCTAGTGACAATTTCTACATCACCTAGTTGGGGTAGTTTGATCATAGGGTACTTCCTCAATCCAAAAATTTGTGCGGGGAACCATTCCACTTAGGGCCGTAATACTTCTTTTGTACCACGGACTTACACTCGGGGCATTCCCCGGAACCTACATAGCTCACTTCTTGCTTGTGGACGAACATATTACGGTCGTACCCAATATCAGTGATGAGTCTATAGGAAACTGTTACTGGAGTTACCGTCCAGCACCTTGAAGTGTTTCCTGAGGCATCTACATAACTGCTCCGGCATACCTCTTGCCGCTGTGCGTACTCTACCCAGCCAGTATCTAAATGTTCCATAGTCTCCAATGGTAAGTCTATCTGAAATTTAACATTTGCAGGGATTATGCCAAAACTCCCCTTTAGGCGTATACCTGTAAAGGAATGTATTGCGTTTGTAACCAGATTCAACAATGTATATGTTGACTTTTGAAAACTTTATAGGGTGATTACACTGTTTACAAATAGCTTGCATATAATCCCCAGTAGGTACGCGTAGGTATGTAGTGTGCATTACTGCTTTCCCCAGTGCAATGTCTTGGCGTAGGTGTTATCTTGCCCACATACCCCATCACATTTGATATGAGCGTAAGTGTAATACTTGTAATACTTTATTACGAACATATTACGTACATAACCCCCCTCGGAGTAGTAAACATCCACCGAAGTTACTGATTTACTTCCCCCACAAAATCGTAGTTCCGAAGTGTCGGGTAATAACGTTGCACAATTAAGAAGTTGGGTTTCTCCTATAATTTCGAAAGTAGACTTCGTAGTTAAGTTCATTTCCACCACTCATTTCTAGAAGTTCTACCACATCTAAGGCATCTAAGAATTTCTTCCCCGGCTACTATCTTAGCCCGAAGTTCGAACATGTTCCTTATGTATCCTCCTTCATACCCCACCCGCTCATAGCAATTACCCATCCCCTGACCAGTACAATCGGGATGCATACAATCCAGCATAGTAGTTAAAGAAACTGTTCTGTTATAGACCATGTCCTTGGCCTGAATGTGATATGTATTCATCGTAGTGGATATGTTAAAACCCTGTGGCAAAAATCACATATACCGTGAAACTGCCCCTGTATTCGGGTGTAACTCCAATCGAACATATTTCGATCATAGAAAGATTCCACTCTTCCATATTCGATCTTACCCCCTCGGATAGTTCCAGGGCAACTGACATTAGTCCATTTACATTTATATTCAGTTTTTCTAACTATCTGTATCTCAGTAGGCATCAATCCGCCATACAGAATGGTGTAAACATCTAGGGCACGCTAGTACATACGTCGTGCTTAAAAAGTCCTTTACATAGAACATATTCCTGTTATACCCAGCCTCAGATCCCCACATATGGGTTTTAACTCCCACCCCCCTCCCGGTACACCCGGTTAGCGGACAATTGATAAACACCTGAGCATCATGATACTTATCAACTATACGATGCACGAAGACCTCCCCAACAGTGATACGGACAATGTATACAACTCTTTATCATACGAGTCCCCTTAAGTCTCCACTCAGTAATGAACATAGTTCTTTCATATCCAACAAATTCGTGCCATATCTGTTGACGTTGTAGTTTAAGGGTACCTGAACACTTTGGGCAAGTATCCCAAAATACTTGGCGTTTCTTTACCAGAGGTGGTTTATAAGGCTTATACATTATACCTGAAATTTGTGCCAATAACCACATGTGTAGCAGTCTTCCCTCTTAATACTGCCCGTACATCTCCATTCCACAAAGAACATATTTCGTGTATATCCGGAGACCTCCTCCCACAACTGCTCATGGGAAGTACGTAATATCCCGTGACATCTCGGGCACCTGGCCACTACAACAAATCCTGTAAAACACCGGGTTCCTCAAATATCTCCGGAGTACTATGCATATATTCCATACCCCACGGGCATATCCCACAACGCTGTATACTTTTAACCAATTGGTGGATCTCCTCATACCTAAACATATTTCTGGAATAACCCACAATAAGCCCTCTATGCCAAATCTGATGTGTAGAGATAACATTATTATACCCACACTGTGGACACGTCACATATCGCCCCACCGATCTCTCGTAGGTCTCTAAGATTTTCAATCTCATATTAGTAAGTCCGATCCGCACAAGAACACCCATAAGAATGCCTATTATAGTACTTAGTATCCTGTACTGCGTCCAAACAGAACATGTTTCTCACATATCCAGAACTAATGATCTCGATCATGTCCACATCTGCATGTTCTACGAGTTCTCCGCAGCCCATGCACAGTCTATAGTCTTCTGTAACGCCTAAAAGACGTATTGATTCAGCGTATTCGTACATGGTCCCAAACTAATACAGATTCGTACCCCTGTCAAGGGGTGCTTATGGGGTATGGCCATCGGATATAACGCTCTAAACCCTTGATATATAACGATTTAGCTCGATTTGAGTTTTTTAGTTGGATATATCCATCATTTAGGGGCTATTTCACCCCTTTTGAGGTATATATGCATCGTTCATTACCTCTTATAGCTACTATATTACCCTATTTCATATTAGTACGAAAACCCTTGTGGTACAAGGACATTCTAGCTGGGGCTACCCCTAGTTTCGGGAATTCCCCGAATTATATGTGGGTAGGTCCGCTGCGGTAGTGAAGGGGCTAGATGAACGTCGATTCAGAAGCCCCGCCGGGTGGAAAACGGTTTTCCACCCTCGCACCAGAAGGGTGGAGGGGAAAGAGCAATTCGGCTCAACCTCTTGCCGCCCTCATTCATTGGGAGCAAAGCACAATGAAGACCACGACCGAAGCCTCGCCGATGCCGACCCTTTCCGGGTTCCTCACGACGCTGGCGAAGCAAGTTGCCGAAGCTGGCAAGCTGCAGGATGGGACGTTCGGGTACATCGTCACCACCTTCCTGACTTTCTGGAAAGCTCTGAACGTCCAGAAAGGCGCGGATCAGACTGTGACCGCCGCGCGGTCCGCTTTCCGGGCAGCCGTCCGGGCCGAAGGTCAAGAGCGGATGAAAGCTCTTGGTCTGGACGTGGCGGAGTTTCACCTTGGGACCAAGGCGCGGGAGCGAATCAAGACGGCCGCACGTCAGGGGAAGCGGAGGCAGGATCATAAAGCGATTTCCGAAGCTCTGTCCATCGTTCGGACGTTCGAATCGCTCCATACCCAAATGGGACACGTAGGGAACATCTACGCTGGCACCGTGTCCGATGATCCGAAGGTCAAGCCGATCATCCCTGCGGCCCTTTGGGACCGGGTTTGCAAGGGCGCCCCGGGAGCCAAGGCGGAAGCCCTCGACAGACTGAAGGAAGCTCCCCGCCCGGATCGTGCGCCGATGTCGGTCACCGAAAGGATCGAGTACGCGGCGAAGCATCTCGCCAACGCGTTCCGGGACATGGACGCCAGCGTTCAGCGTGCGATCCTGTCCGAAGGGATCGCGGGAGCGCTCAAAGCTCTGGACGCGGACTACAGCTTCGCCGTAGCCCCGAAGGTAGGGGCGCCGGAGTAGGGGGGAAGGGGAAGGGTGGGAAACGGTTTTCCACCCTTCCCCGACGTTGGGGTCACGGGTAGTTTCCGTGGCCCCAACGTTTCCCGCTTGTGTCGTGCGCATCATGCGGATGTCGCGTATGAAGCGTGCGTGTAGAGAGACGCGAGGTAGAATCGCATGAATTTGCGTACGTCGTGCGTACCGTGGGTGTAACTATGTACGCGACCCAAAATCGCATGATTTTTGAAAATGTTGGTAGAACGTGAAGCGGATCGCAGAGTTTTTGAATTTCCATACACCCCTATGTATGGAGAAATGCCCAAAAAATAGAACGGGCATTGAGGGGTTTCATATAGGGGCCTAGATATACCAGTCTAGGGAATTACTATAGATGGGCGGCAATGATGTCGCCTAGGGTGGGAAACGGTTTTCCACCTATTCACCACAGTAGGAGGATAGCATCATGCGGGTGTCGTTCGATTTCGGAAGTAGTCGGGCAAACCGGACGGTGTTGGGTCTGGTGGCGGTAGTGGAGTTTCTCCTACTGTGGGGATTGTCCATATGATCCGCCTGGTGGGGGAAGCTCTGTATGTGCCCGATGCGCTATGGGCCATACACCTATCCGGGTACTGTCGGAACGTGATGGGGCTAGTGTGCCCTGTCATGGATCTCCCGGACCAGTTTGGGGTGGATCTGTCCGGTCTGTCTGAGGAAGACAGGGAAGCTGTAGTGACTCGTTTCGCTGGTAGGTACCCTTTGACACGGGAGGAGTAAGATGGCCAAGGGGCAAATTGGTGAGCGATCTGGACATCCTCACCGGAAATCTGGGGTCGGGCAATTTCCAGATAAGCCCGCTGACGCATACCCTTGCTACCTGAATGACTGTGGTTTCAAGGGGCATCATCCGCTGGTGGAGCACCATGACGGGTCTACCCGGTGTCTGTGCTGGCGGCACAAGAACGATCCTAGATTTGCTCGGATCATCGCGGAGAATAACGCAAACCAAAGGGCAAGGCGTGCCCTTGCCAATCGGCCCCGGCGTAGACCGGGCGGGAGGAAAGTATGAACTGGTTAACCTGGGTGTTCGTGGGTATGATTCTCTGTCTGGGGATCATAGTGACTACCCTGGCGTATCTGGCTCGCAGGTTCGGGTATGCTGGAGACTACATCCAAGCCGTGGGCTGGCTCCTGCTATTCTGGTTAGCTTGCTGGGCGCTACCCTACACCGTTCTCTAGGAGGGATCATGAGATTACAAGTATCATGGGTGAATCGCGCTGATCCCAAACCCCGAAGCAGAGGTTTTCAGGGATTCGGGTCGTGGAAGGCTGTGCGACGATTCTGTACGTCGCTTGTGGGAGATGTGAGAGTATCCGTGTATGATTTTGTGGCAGATCAGAATTATCACGGGTCGGCGGAAGATTTCGCTGAGGGTCGTAAGGGTGGGAAATGATTTTCCACCCTGTCTTTAGGGAGATAGGATCATGTTCGCAACGCTCTTTCTGTTGGGGATCGGCCTCGCTCTGTGGATGGCCGCAGGAGTGCTCACGGCTCTGCTGTTCGTACTGCTGGCATGGATAGTGCCTGCGGGTGGACCGTGGAAACTGGTGCAGAGGATTTCTCTGGGGATTCTGAGCCGTAGCAGCAACTGGAGAGTCCATGTACTGGTCGCGGTACTGTGGTATAGCGTGTTCCTGCGCATTCTGTGGACGTTGGCGTAGGTTGTTTCCTCGCAAGATGGTCTGAGGTTCCGGGTTCGATTCCCGGTGCGAGGTTTGTAGTACCGTTGTTTGAAAGTGTAGTACCCTTCGCCTGAACGGGACTGGCTTCGGCCCTCCCTAGTAGGGCGGGGATCAGTGTGTCCGCACACTGGTAGTTTTTCATCCCAGGTGGAAAACGATTTTCCACCCTTACCTGAGGAGGTTGTTATGATGTACGAATCGGTCAACGTCAAGGGGCAGAGGGTGTACAGGTTCACCACCGACAGCCACCCGAAGGAAGTTGTGGTGGGCACGATCAAGTCGGAGCAGGAGCGCAGGGCACGCATTCGCGAGCTTCGCAGGCGTAACGGGGGCAAGCCCGCCGTGGTGCGGTCACTCAAGTGAATACGACACTTGTAGTCATCCACCTTCCGGGCTACATCCTAGGTCGGGTGTTGCCTAACCGGGAGAAAGCGGAACACCTGGCGGATCAGGTGGAGCGGCAGGGATATCCCCGCCCGGTTGTCGTATCCCGCAGGAGTTGAGAGTGTAGGCCCTATGGTCGATTGGGAGACACTAAGTTCCGAGGTCTGAATCCAGAGAATTTAGGAATCGAGGTTCGAATCCTCGTAGGGCCGATGGGTGTCACGGTTGCTAATCATTGCTGGATCTTGCTGTATGTAGATCCCACTTGCAATGCATAAGTAGGCAACGGACACTGGCTGGTAGACTACTACCGTTCATGTGGTTAAGGTGGAAAACCATTTTCCACCCTCTAACTTCCCGGAGTAACCCTACGCTAGGGTGAAACGAGCATCCTTAGGACGACATTGCCTTCGGAATTAGGATGCAAGTGAAAGCGGACCTCACCTGGTTGAGCACTGGTGGGCTGCGGCGACCGCTAGTAGCGTCGGAAAACATGAGCACAACTTAATCCGTAATTCTCAGCGAGTGGCTCGGCTACAAGTGACAGTAGTGTACGCCATTGGTCAGGATAAAGCTCCGGTCGGCCCGGAGAGATCTGACGTGCGGCAGTAATTGAAAATGCTGAGGCTAGGCTCAAAAGTGTGGTAAGGCTTGGAAACATAACAACACTTTACATATTGCGCGGTGAGTATTCCCCGATGATGTATTGTGAGCCCACACATTCCTCTAGGAGCGCAGTAGTAAACCTGCGCAAACACCGTCTTAATAGGCTACATGAAATGCAGGGTTTTTGACTCACAACGACAGACCTGCTGCATACACATGGCCCGTGACTTAAGATAAATGAAAAGACAACCAAAACTACTAAACGTTGAGAAATAGGGCATTGACTAGGTAGGCTCAACTACCCGTGATGTTAGGTCCAATGATTTTCCAGTTTAGGATAGCCAATCTGAGACTAAGGTTGACTTGGCTAGGCACATCTGTGGAGATTCCAATTGCGATAGGATGATGCCGCATGTGGGAAGTTTGGATGACAAGCGTAAAACAAAATCCCTTGATACGTTGATTGCGTCCACTCAGGCCCACTCTTTTGCCCATTGCGGAAAGCTATTATTGCTGTTATTTTTGTATACGGAAATTCTTTAGCTGAATGGTCCGCTCTACTGGTTCGACTCCAGGATGGGCAATGGTGGATGGGTGAAGTTGCCTAGAACGCTCCGATGGACTGTCTGAAATATGGGCAGTGAAGCAAAGCTTAGGGAGATCTCGACCGCTCCCCATCCATTGTTTTTCCAAGGTGGAAAACGATTTTCCACCCTCTAAAGAGGTCACACCATGCCAGTTATACACCCATGCAGATGCGAATTCTGTGGGAGAGATGTAAGGATCGCCCGGCAAGTAAATTGGGATACTAGTAAACTTGCTTTCAAAGCTACCGTAGTAAAGATGCCCACGACCCTTATTTTCCAGAAGGGTATACTTCAAACCGGAGACATATCATGCAACACAGTATCGAAGCGTTGAAGGCATCTGTGGATGGTATGGAAGATATCATCCAGGAAACCCTCGGCATTAAGGACTCGTTGCTTTCCGCACAGGTATTGCGTGATGGTATTCGAGAACTGCAAACTCTGCGAGTGCAGATGATGGATATCTCACTGAAAAGTGCAGAGACTACAGGAATTGGTGGGTATCCTCAAGAGGAGAATCTAATGTATCAGACACGCAAATACGGAGCAATCCGGCATTTCGACACCATCACCGAAGCCAGTCGTACCTGTGATGAAGACCTGGACAAGCTGTCGTTCAACACAGAAGATGGTAGTCGCATTCGACTGGTTCATCAGGGTAACGGATTGTTCACTGTTACGTATTGGGATGACCACGACCCTAGCCAGAGACAGTATCGGGTATTGGGGAATACTCCTAATAGCACGAGGTAAATTCCCATGAAAATCCTGATTCTTGCGGCAGCGGGATATGTACTTATCTTGCTGTATGCAGTGGGTATGCGTTTGGCCAAGCGATATCTGCCGTGCACAAAGCATCGTAAGATAAATTGTGAGGCGTGGGCCTGGCACAGCGGGTGGTTATGCCTGCACACCTGGAAATACTGGCCTTTGACCTTATGTAGGTGGGGGCTAGTAGGACTAGGGTTTACTTGTGAGTTGCTGGTAAAGCCCTTCATACGTCCTATCAAGAAAATCGTGGGGTAGATCATGGACATTATCGAGCAGCTTCGAGACTTGGTGGATAGGCGTCAGAGTATCCACCAGGCTGTGGATTATTGTCCACGAGGGATACTGCCGCAGTATGGTGGCCCGCAGTACTGTTATGAATGCGAGGATTATGACAGGGTGCTGGCACTTTTGCGTGAGTTGGAAAAGCAGTTCTAAGAATAACCGGACCCGTAGCTCAGTTGGTTAGAGCATCCGACTCATAATCGGGCGGTCGTGGGTTCGAGTCCCACCGGGTCCATGTATGTTTAATCATTCAAAACCAGAGGTGAGGTATGCTATTTTATATCGTAGAGTTAGTAATCGTAGGTTTGTTGGTGTGGCAGGCGTACGACAACAAGTGGGCATGGTTGAATGCCAAGGCCGATGAGTTTGAGCGCAAGGTGCCCATGTGGTTGCGTTGGGAAATGTGGGGAGATCCTATCTCGTGGTTCCAGCACGCTTCGGGTGCAGCGGGTGTAGGTGTAGCCTTGGGGCTACTATCCAAGCTGTTGGAAGGTTCTTTTACTTTGGGCTTGCGGCATGGTACTGCCCTGATGTTGGTATTCTACCTGGTTCGTGAAGGGTACGGCTTCTGGTTGCAGCGTGGGGATGGGGGTAAGTGGTGGCGTGGTGCCCCACATTACACGGGATGGGTAGTTGATGGAGTGATGGATGTGGTTATCGTTGCTATGGTGACCATTTGGGCCTGGAGCTAGGTGGAAAACGATTTTCCACCCCCAATCTTGGAGACTCGACCGATGAAAACTGTAGACTTCGGAACGATCATTCACGGAACGCTACTACCAGAAGATCTAGCGGAAGCTTTTGCCGACGAGATTGAAAGGTTGTCTGGCAATCGCCCGACGTACGACACGGACGACATGGAAAGCCTGATACTCGACATCGTAGAGATGTCCGATGCGCTGAACGAATACGCGCCACCCTACGGCTACTTCGGTTCGCATCCGGGCGACGGGTCGGACTTCGGGTTCTGGCCGGATATGTACAGAGTCGAAGACCTTCCCAAGGTATCCGACCCGGTGGAATTGGACACGATGCCTCACGAGGATACCGTTTTCGTAAGCGATCATGGAAACGTGACGCTGTACGGGTGGGACGAAGCAAGAGGCTGGTTCGAAGTGTGGGCAATAGTCTGATCCATCCCCGATCAAACGGAAGAGGCTAGGACGATGATTCTTAACGGAACGAGTTATTCAGGGTTCAACCCGGAGATAGCACGTATTATCGAAAAACACCGCATTCGGGGTACGCGCCTACGCTTTCATTGGGGCGACACCGAAACCGGACGGGATTGGGGCGACATACACGACGTGGCTGGATATGTCGGTCGTTCCTGCGGACCCGTAAAGATCCCGATTCTGGTGCACAATCGTCGTTCCCTTGGGGGCGGGGCAATCATGAGTAGCATCGTACGTATACGATACGCGAACAAGCAAGACGGTGGGGACATCTACCGACACGAACTGTACCACGAATAACCTGATAGGGGCTAGCTACATGAAAGCCGAAACATGGAACGCTGAGAAATGCGAGAAGCTCGCCAAGCGTAGCCCATTGGACGCATACGGAAGTACGTATCCACAGGGTTACGTGTTTCCCCCCGAAATGGGTCGTCCATGGGTCGCGGGGAAGCAATCGGAGATCCCCCCTCTACCAAAACTGGCAAAAGGTTTTCGGTGGGAAACAAGAAACGCCTGGGGCTGGTTCATCGTCAAGACAGGAAACTAAAGACATGCAATACGTCTATGAAGTTCAGGGAAATTATGGACTTGGGTGGGAAGAGGTCTGTACGGAAGGAACCGAAACTGAGGCGTGGGAACAACTGGAAATATATGAAGCTAACGAGCCCGGCATACAGTTTCGAGTCGAGCGGATACTGGCTGAGAAGAGTAAGCTTCTCACCGTAAGAATCGACATGGCCAACGACGCCTTTTCCGACCCGGGCGAGGTGTCGCGTATCCTCCGCAAGCTGGCCGACACCCTGGACAATGGTGCGACGTTCGACACGATCTCGCTGTATGACATCAATGGGCATTCTGTCGGGTGGGCTACTCTAGGGATAACCTATGTAGACTGACGTGTACCCGCAGGGCCTTGACCGCTGAAAATGTTAATACTAGATTCAGGCGTGTCAGAGAAGATACCCCGATGAAGGAGCTACCATGTCTCGCAAGAATCTGAAACTAGCAGAAAGGCTCGCCGCAGCAGTAGCTGGAGATTTCATTTCCATGGAAGAGGCTGATGGGGTCTGGCTCAGGGAAACCGGGCTAGAATGTTACTGGCCTGAATGGGCCTAGTACTACACCGTCTCTCCAATCTAGGTGGAAAACGATTTCCCACCCCTAGAGGACAACATGAACATCTACATATTCGAAAACGTACACACGGTCGTTTTGCGAAATGGGGATCTGTTGCTGTGTGCTATGGTGTTTGAGCCGGGTAGGGCCAACGACATACGGGGCACGGTGCAGATTTACGGTGACAAACACACCATCTACAAGGTGCAGATCCACACAGTATTCGGCTTCGAAGAAATCAAGAAAATTCAGAATTTCCTGGATGCCGAAGGTGAGCGGTTGTGGACTGAGCAACTGAAGCAAATGCTCTAACCTTATAACCCCCGGTCGCCAAGGCAGAGCTTGGCCGGAACCTCTCGGCGGTATGTCCCGTGCGATGTTTCGTTAATACCTAGACAAGATCGTCGAACCAGCCGTCGAACGCTGGCGGGGGAATCAGGAAGTACCGTTCTACCCTGGAAGGAGGGACAGCATGAAAACCGTGACCCTAACCAACGATTTCCACCGCACAGAAACCCGTGTGAGGCTCAAGCCGTCGAAGTGGGGCGAAGGGGAGATCACCTGGCAGCAAGAAGCGCGGGCGCGCAAGGCGCTTTGCGGCGTGGACGGATGTACCTGTGCGGGTCACGCTGGCGTGAGGGGCGGCCTCTACGTCGTAGAGCCTGATACGTGGAATTGGGACGACGGCACTCCCCAGACCTTCGTCGTATACGCTCCGCAGGGAGGGACAGCATGAGTGAGCATACGAAGGGGCCGTCATGGAGCCGCCTTTCGCGTTATGCCCGGGAAGGTTGGTTGGTGGTGCAGTCCAACATCTTCGAGAATGACTGCCGCACAGACGGGCGACTTGACGTGTTTGAGTGTGAACGCGTGTACGTACCGAATGCGGTAGCCGCCGCCGCACCGGAGCTTCTGGAGGCGCTGGAGCACATCGCGGAACGGGCAGACGCACAGGAAGAGGCGGGGCACCACACCATCGAATTGAATCCCGGGGATGTCATGATCGTTCGAGACACACTCGCCAAAGCAAGGGGGAAGAATGTCTAAGCGCAAGAGCCTGGAAGAACTAAAGCACGACGAGTGGCAACAGCAGTATTTCCGACGAGTTCGCGAAGGCCGCGACCCACTGACCGGAGCAAAGAGGAGGTCTGAGCATACACCTACGCCGTGGATCGTCTATGAAGGCAACGCACCCAGCAAAGACTGTCCCGGTATTGAAGCCCCTGACGTGATGTTTAGCGTGGTGATATGGGGCGATCATGAAGATCCGTATGACTGTTGTGGCGTGCAGGGCCGTACAATTGAAGAAGCCCGGGCCAACGCCCGCTTCATCGTCCGTGCGTGCAACGTGCATGAGGAGTTGGTGGAGGCGCTGAAAGACGTTCTAGCGGTATTAGACCACTTGGCACAATCCGCCGTGACGAAAGACGGATACGCTATCAGGTACTCTTCCGACGGACCTGTCGGCATCGCCCGTGCCGCACTCGCCAAAGCCAGGGAGGAGTGACATGGACAAGCCACTAGCCGACGATTTCGCCGTTCAGTGCGGTACCGAAGGGCACGAAACGCCG
>Ga0224496_10000790_pt1 | contig 21132 bp, 21 predicted proteins | sample SF_Jul11_sed_USG_2_FD_168127 | JGI IMG/M metagenome (GOLD analysis project Ga0224496, IMG submission 168127) | Sediment microbial communities from San Francisco Bay, California, United States - SF_Jul11_sed_USGS_8_1 | ecosystem: Environmental > Aquatic > Marine > Sediment | place: USA...
TGCTCGCCCATCAGTTCCGTGATCAATCCATCGAATCCTTTCGATCCATCCTCCGTAGCCACATGGACCTGGGCTCCCGCATGCAGAAATCGCTCCTCCATGAACAGATATCCCTTTGTCCGGGCGCCCAGCAACACATGGACATCCTTCCCATGGGCGGCCAGCGTTGGCGCCAGAGTCATGAAAGGCGCCACACCGGTCCCCCCGGCCACGATCATCACGCTTTGCGCTTCCTGGGCTACATTGTATCCTTGACCGAATGGGCCGATCACGTCCAGATGGTCCCCCACCACCAGGCGGGAGAGCATCCCAGTCCCCCGACCGGCGGTTTGCACGATCAGCCCGAATCGGGATCCATCCTGCTCAAAGTCCGCCACGCTCATGGGGCGGCGAAGCAACGGGTCTGTGAAATCACAACAGCGGATCATGACGAACTGGCCCGGGGTGATGCCCCCCATAGGCTTTTCCGGCGCCAGGGAGAGATGGTAAAACCCTTCTGTCAGCGGGTGGTTGGATATGACGGCGCACTGCATGGTCACTCAGCCTTGTCGATGCTGATGGAAATCTTGGTGATATAACGCATCAGGCCCAACATCGACTCAACCCCTCCCTCGATCAGCTTGATATGTGTGGGATCGGCCACATCCTGGCCCAACGTGGGGTCCATGGCCACCCATTGGCCCACATAAACCTCCGGCCAGGCATGGTATAGAAAGCCACCGTTCGTCTTGGAGTAGACCAGCCCCCCCGCCACCCGGGCAGGAATCCCTTTCGCCTGCAGCAGAGCCACAGCCAGGTTCGTATGGCTCTGGCACTCCCCCTTTTTGGAGAGCAGAACGTCGATAGCGGTGAAGGAGTCCACCAATGTCTTTTCCAGGTTCAGAAACACCCATTGGTTGATCTTCTTTGCGGCTTTCCACGAGTCTGTCTCCTTGCCCGTTATTTGCACAGCCACTTTCTGGATCATCTTGTTGTCCGACTGAATCTCCGGAGTGGGCTTCAACTCTTCAGGATGGGCCTTGCCGGCCTGGGGAATGGAGATGGATACCGAGGGCGAAACCTTGCGCACAGTCATCGGCACAATAAAGGTCCGTTTCCCCATCTTATCCAGAACTCGTGTGAAATCTCCTGTTTTCTGTCGCTCGTCTTCCATAATCTCCGGAGAGGAGAGCCCCCCGATGGAGAAGGAAAGCCTTTTAAGGCTGTCGGGATCCTCTATAGACTTGTCCGGAACGATGAGGCTGAAGGTGATCAGGCTGGTGATGGGGACATTGACGGCGGGAATCTTCAGCGCGTCCTCCTCGGTAGTTTCCCTAAAGCTGATTCCCATCAGGCTGCTGCCGGACACCCGCCTGCCATCATTGGTGACATATGTGGTGGTGGAAACGCCGTGCATCCGGGAGACAACCTCATACGTCTCCTCGATGCCACGCATGGTCTTGACCTTCCTCTTGCCCGTCACCTCCAGATGAAGGTTATCCACGGCTCGCAGCGCCTCTATGAACACCGGGGCTGTGAGCTGCTTGCCCACCGCCAGATCCTGATTGAAAAAATGTTCCACGATGTGGGCCAGGTTCACATTCACCGGGCCCTCCACCCGGGTTTCCCTTCCCCCTCCGGCGCCGGTGACCACCATCCGTATCACGCCATCCTTCACCACGCCACGGATATTCTGACGCTGGTTTCCCATGGTTTGCAGATAGCTGAATTTTTCCAGCCGCCCATTCGGGGTCAGGTAGGCCTCGCTGGAAAACGACATATCCTGGGTTACATCCATCAAGGTGAGCTTTAGCACGGCGCGCCCGGTCACGTGATAGCCCTTTTCGCCGCTCTCCACCTGCATATATGAGAAGCCCACCTTCTTTCCCTGGAAAAGAGTGTTTTCCCACGACTCCTCAAGAGTTTTTTCGTATCCAGGCGAAGGATTGGCCGCTCCAAAAGGCGCCGTCAGTGTCACGGCCAGGGCCATTGCCAGAAACAGCGTTTTCGACCGGCTCGATCCTCTCATGGCCACAGCTCCCTAATCCCTGCTATTTGGGAAATATTCCTGCAACGGCGACACTTCAAACTTCTGCTTTCGCGCCGACTCAATGGCTTCCACCGCGGATTCGGCTGCCCGAATCGTGGTGAAGTATGGAATGTTATGAACCAGCGCAGCGCGGCGGATTGAATAGGAATCCTTTATCGACTTCTTCCCCTGGGTGGTGTTGATCACCATCGCCACGGAGCCTTCGTTCACCTTGTCGGCGCAATTCGGGCTGCCATCACTTACCTTTCCCACCCTTTCCACCGCCAGACCGACGGCCGTGATGGCGGCATGGGTGCCAGGCGTGGACATTATGGAAAAACCCATCCCGACCAGCCGACGAGCCACCTTCACAGCCTCCACCTTGTCTTCATCGGCCACAGAAACCAGAGCCAGGCCGGAGTTGGGAATGGCGGTCCCCGCCGCCAAAGAGGCCTTGCCAAATGATTGGCCGAAAGTTTTGTCCAGCCCCATCACCTCTCCGGTGGATTTCATCTCCGGGCCCAGGATGGTGTCCACTCCGGGGAATTTATTGAAGGGAAATACCGACTCCTTAACGGCCACGTGATGTATCACCGGGTCCTCATGCAAACCCAGATCGGCAAGTTTTCGTCCAGCCATCACTCGCGCGGCAATCTGGGCCAGAGGCTTGCCCACTGCCTTGGAGACAAAAGGCACGGTGCGCGAGGCCCGGGGATTGGCTTCCAGGATGTAAATCTCACCGTCCTGCACAGCAAACTGGATATTGATCAGTCCGATGGTGTCCAGCCCTGCCGCCAGCGCCCTTGCCTGGCGCTTAATTTCGTCCACCACATCGGCGTCCACGGTGTGGGGCGGCAGCGAGCATGCCGAATCCCCCGAATGGACGCCGGCTCTTTCTATATGCTCCATCACTCCGGCCACGATCACCCTCTCTCCATCGCGCACCGCGTCCACGTCAAACTCTATGGCGGACTCCAGGAAATTGTCGATCAGCACTGGGTGGTCCGGGCTGGCTTCCACGGCGTGAGCCATGTAGTAGGAGAGCGACTCGTCGTCATACACGGTTTCCATGGCCCTCCCCCCCAGCACATAGGATGGGCGCACGATCACCGGGTATCCGATGGCGCGGGCGATGGTCAGCGCCTCCTCCTCGTTGGTGGCCAGGCCGCTTTCCGGCTGGCGGAGCCCCAGCTTGTCCATCAACGCCTTGAAGCTCTTTCTATCCTCCGCCAGGTGGATGGCGCCAGGGGATGTGCCGATGATGGGGGCGCCCGCCTTTTCCAGAGCCATGGCCAGGTTCAGCGGAGTCTGGCCGCCAAACTGGACTATGATGCCATCCGGCTTCTCCTTGTCGATAATCTCCAGAGTGTCCTCCAGGGTCAGCGGCTCGAAATATAGGCGGTCCGATATGTCGTAGTCGGTGGAGACGGTCTCCGGATTGCAGTTGACCATGATAGTCTCGTAGCCATCCTTTTTGAGTCCCATCACTCCATGAACGCAGCAGTAGTCGAACTCGATACCCTGGCCGATCCTGTTCGGGCCTCCACCAAGAATCATTATCTTCTTCCTCTTCGTGGGCATGGCCTCACATTCCTCCTCGTAGGTGGAATAGAGATATGGCGTGTAGGCCTCGAACTCGGCGGCGCATGTGTCCACTCTCTTATAGACCGGGCGTATCCCTGCCTTGTGCCGGCGGACCCGGATCTCCTCCTCCGTGGTCTTTGTAAGGTGGGCCAGCCTCCGGTCGGAAAATCCCATCTTCTTCATTTCCCGCAGCCTCTCCGGGTCGTCCAGGCCGCTCCTCTTGATCTCCTCCTCCGCCTCAATGATCTGAAAAATGTTTTCCAGGAACCATGGGTCGACCTTCGTCAACTCGTGAACACGCTTGATCCCCCAGCCCCGCCGAAGCGCTTCGCCCAGGAACCACAGCCTGTCTGATGAGGCGTTCACCAGCTTGCTTTCGATCATTGCTTCGGTCATGGCCGACTTCTGCTCGAACCCGAAGGAGCCTGTCTCCAGCGATCGCATCGCCTTTTGCAGCGCCTCCTTGAAAGTGCGCCCGATGCTCATAGCCTCCCCCACACTCTTCATCTGCGTTGTGATGCTGGCGTCCGCGCCAGGAAACTTCTCGAAGGCGAACCGGGGCGCCTTCACAACACAGTAGTCTATGGAAGGCTCGAAGCTGGCGGGAGTGACCCGGGTGATGTCGTTGCGGATTTCGTCCAGGGTGAGCCCCACCGCCAGCTTGGCGGCGATCTTGGCGATGGGAAATCCTGTGGCCTTCGACGCCAGCGCCGAGGAGCGGGATACCCGGGGATTCATCTCTATCACCACCATGGCGCCGTCTTCCGGATTGATGGCGAACTGGATGTTGGAGCCGCCGGTCTCCACGCCTATCTCTTTTATTATGCGCAAGGCGGCGTCACGCATTATCTGGTATTCCTTGTCGGTGAGCGTCTGGGCCGGGGCCACGGTGATGGAGTCTCCGGTGTGCATTCCCATCGGGTCCAGGTTCTCTATGCTGCAGACGATGACGGTGTTGTCCGCAATGTCACGCATTATCTCCAGCTCGTATTCCTTCCATCCCAGGGCGGATTGCTCCACGAGAATCTGACTCACCGGACTCTGGGACAGGCCCCAGGCGAAGCGCTCGCGGCATTCCTCCCTGGTGTAGGCCACGGAGCCCCCGGCGCCGCCCAGAGTGAAGGCGGGGCGGATGATCACCGGAAGGCCTATCACCTCCAGGGCGGCCATCGCCTCTTCCATGTTGTTGGCCAGCCGACTTTCCGGCACGCTTAAGCCGATGCGGAGCATGGCGTTTTTGAACAGGTTTCTATCTTCTGCTTTCTCTATGGACTCAAGCTTGGCGCCGATCAGTTCCACGCCATATTTTTCCAGCACGCCGCTTTTGGCCAGGGCCACGGCGGTGTTCAGGCCTGTCTGGCCACCCACGGTGGGCAGCAGGGCGTCGGGGCGCTCCTTTTCTATTATCTTCTCCACCACCATGGGGGTTACGGGCTCTATGTAGGTGCTGTCCGCCATTTCCGGGTCGGTCATGATGGTAGCGGGATTGGAGTTTACCAGGCACACCTGGTACCCTTCCTCGTGCAGGGCCTTGCACGCCTGAACACCGGAGTAGTCGAACTCGCAGGCCTGGCCGATTATTATCGGCCCGGCGCCGATGATCATTATCTTTTTTATGTCGGTTCTTTTTGGCATGTCTATATTCTGTCGATCGCGGTCCTTATATTCAAGCCGCTTCGGTTTTGTATATCTCGTTCACGTCTATGTTCCGCGCCCTCTCGCTCATCAGGCTCATGGATGACAGCTTGTGGATAAACTCCTTCAGGCCTTCGCCGTTGGATTTTCGGATCCTTTTCATCTGGGCGCTGATGAACTTGTATGTCTTGGCTGGGTGGTGGCAGAAGCCATTGAGCATCAGCCATTTTCCGTTGAGGTCCACTATCCGCGCCTCGAAAAGGTCATGCTTGCGGAACATGCCTGCGTTCTCCACGCCATCCACGTAAAAGTATTTGTCCAGGTACATGGCCCACACTTTCAGGCGCTCGTCGGAGGCCCATTTGACCCAGAACACATCATGGACGTTCCTTTTGAGCGCGTCCAGCGTCTGGCGCTCCTCATCGGATATATCCTGCTTGCCGGCGATGTAGAATTCTATGGGGGAGATGGTATCCTCCGTTTTCGCAGAGTCGAGCATGAACCACTCGGTAAAAAGGGACATCCTGCTTTCATAGGAGGGATCGTCCTGGTAGGCCGTGCCGCTCATTTTTCTGTAAACGGAAAGCGCCCTTCGTGCGTCAGACTCCAGCTGACCTTCGGATATCAGCCGATACAGGTTCTCCAGTGTTTCCTTGAGCATGTCCGGCTATCCTTTACTTTTCGACATCAATGCGGCGAACCTTTGGAAAAGGTATGACGCGTCGTGGGGGCCAGGGGAGGACTCCGGGTGGTACTGGATGCTGAAGGCCGGGTCTTGCTGGCTCTCCACTCCCTCCACGGTGTTGTCGTTCAGGTTCAGATGGGTGATCTTGGTGTGGGATGGCAATGAGGCCGGATCCACCGTGAAGTTATGGTTCTGGGATGTGATCTCCACCTTGCCTGTGGCCAGGTCTTTAACAGGGTGGTTGCCGCCGTGGTGCCCGAACTTCAGCTTGTATGTCTTCGCTCCCAGGGCGATGGAGAGGATCTGGTGGCCCAGGCATATGCCGAATATGGGCGTCCTCCCCAGCAGCTTTTTGGCAGACTCTATGGTGTAGGCCACAGGCTCCGGGTCTCCCGGACCGTTGCTCAGAAAAACACCGTCGGGTTTCAACGCCAGGATTTCATCGGCCCCCGTTCCCGCCGGGACAACCGTCACTGCGGCTCCCATGGCCACCAGGTGGCGCAGGATGTTGGTCTTGATTCCCAGATCCATGGCCACCACGTTAAACAGGGGAGTCTTTGTCTGTTTGGCGAATCCCTCACCCAAAGCCCAGAGCCCTCCGTCCCATTTGTATGGCTTCTGGCAGGTGACCCCTTGCACGCAGTCAATTCCCTCCAATCCCTTCAGCCCGGCGGCTTGCTCCCTCAATGAGTCGACATCCTGACCATCGGAGCTGATCACAGCCGGCATGGCGCCCTTCTCCCTGATATGGCGGGTGAGCGCGCGGGTATCCAGCCCCTGGATGCCGACAATCCGGTTCTCCTCCAGATAGGCGCCCAGGGTTTTTTTGCTCCGGAAATTGGAGGGGATAACGCTTTCCTCCTTGATCACGAAACCGCGGATGAAAACTTTTCTTGATTCCACATCCTCGTCATTCACCCCAACATTGCCGATAAGCGGATAGGTCATGGTGACTATCTGGCCATCATAAGAGGGATCTGTGAGGATTTCCTGGTAGCCGGTCATGGAGGTGTTGAATACCACTTCTCCTTGAGCCAGGCCTCTTTGGCCCAGTGGTTTACCGGTGAATACGCGCCCATCCGCCATCACAAGATACGCCGGCCTCATATGAAAACCAGTCCCCGGCCGGGCTCGGCCAATATGGAGGCCGGATTGAAACTACTAATCCGCATTTTTGTAAACAACCTTTCCTTTCACTATTGTATACGAGGCCCGTCCCTTCATTGTCCATCCTTCGAAGGGAGTGTTGCAGCTTTTTGACCGGAATTTTGTCGAATCGACGATCCATTCCACCTCGGGGTCAATTATCGTAATGTCCGCCACGGCGCCGGGGGGGAGGCTGCCCCGATCCAGGCCCAGGATGCGGGCCGGGTTCAGGCTCATCACCTCCACCAGCCTGGTCCTGGTCAAGACTCCTGTGCGGACCAGTTCTAGAGCCAGACCGACGGCGGTCTCCAGCCCCACCACGCCGAAGGGCGCCTTTTCAAACTCCACTTCCTTCTCCACCTTCGCGTGGGGCGCGTGGTCAGTGGCGATGACATCCAGGGTCCCATCGGCCAGTCCCTTGCGTACCGCCTCCACGTCCCGCTGCGTGCGCAAGGGCGGGGCCATTTTCGCGTTGGCCTGATACCTTCGGCAGGCCTCTTCCGTGAGGGTGAAGTGGTGGGGAGTAGCCTCGGCGGTCACCTTGACTTTTCGCTTTTTTGCCGCGCGGATCATTTCCACGGCGCCTGCGGTGGAGATATGACAGAAGTGGATGGCGCCGCCGATATACTCGGCCAGGGCTATATCCCGGGCAACCATCACTTCCTCCCCCACGCTGGGGGCGCCGATTAACCCAAGCTCGCTGGAGATGGGACCCTCGTTCATATGGGTACCTGTGGTCAGGTCATGGTCTTCGGCGTGCTCCAGCACCAACAGACCGAACATGCCGGCGTAGGTCATGGCGTCGCGCAAAAGGGCGGTGTTCATGACGCATTTCCCATCATCGGAGACAGCCACCACGCCAGCCTCGGCCATCTCCCCTATGTTTGCCAGGGTCTGCCCCTGCAATCCCTGGGACACCGCTCCCACGGGGAAAACGTTCACCGGGCTTGCCTTGCGGGCCGCCTCCAGAATGAACTCGGTGATGGAAGCGCAGTCATTCACCGGGTCGGTATTGGCCATGCATACCACAGAGGTGAATCCCCCCGCCGCGGCCGATTCACCGCCGGACTTTATCGATTCCTTGTATTCGTAACCAGGCTCGCGCAGATGGACATGCATGTCCACCAGGCCGGGGGTGACCCACATCCCTTTGGCGTCGATTATCTTCCTGGCTTGCACGGCAAGCTTCTTGCCCACCTTCACGATCACGCCCTTGTCCACATGGATATCCATCGGCCCATCCACTCCGTTGGCCGGGTCGATCAGATGGCCGTTTTTTATCAGCAGGTCGCTCACTAAACAATCTCCATTAATCTTAGAGTCACTCCCAGCTGGAGAATTGACATCACAAACATGGCGCCGAGAATAAATATGGACATTACGGAGCGAAACTCCGGCCTGCCCGTCCACAAAAACCATGCGTGAGCCAGCGGGGCGAAAATCCCTATGGCGGCCATGGCCAGCGATATGGGATATCCGGCCGCCGCGCCCTTTTCCACCAGAACAAGGCCGTATAGGAAGATGAAAAGCAGAGGAAAATGCAGGCCCACGAAACCCGATATGCCTATGGGGGCGTTGACCAGCTTCCACTCCTGCCAGTAGGCCGCGTCTATCTCGTGATTGATCAGCAATACCAGGTTCACCAGGTAGAGGCAAAATATAATTTCCATCGACACATCCTCCTCACACTTGCGGCTGGGCGCCGCCCAGCAAAAGATACAAAGCCGCCATACGCACCGCCACGCCGTTGGTCACCTGGTTCATGATAACGGACCAGGGCCCTTCCACCACTTCCGGGGATATCTCCACGCCCTGGTTGATGGGGCCAGGGTGGAGCACTATGGAATTGGAAGCGGTGTGTTTCATGTGAGCCGCTGTGAGCCCGAAGTAGCGGGAGTATTCCCGGACGTTGGGGAACTTGCATCCCTCCAGTCGCTCCTTCTGGATGCGCAGAGCCATCACCACATCCGCGCCGCGCACCGCCTCGGCCACGTCGGTGGTGTGGTGGTGGGCCATCCGGCTGATATTCATCGGCAGCATGGTGGCTGGTCCACATGCGGTGACAATCATCCCCAGCTTGGTCATGGCGATCATGTTGCTGCGGGCCACACGGCTGTTAAGTATATCCCCCAGGATCGTCACCTTCAGGCCCTCCATATCCTTTTTTCGCTCCTGGATGGTCATCAGGTCCAATAGCGACTGGGTGGGGTGTTCGTGGCGGCCATCTCCGGCGTTGATGACGGGGCATGTCATCCATTGCGACATCATATAGGGCACGCCCGAGTGGGGGCTGCGGGCCACCAGCAGGTCCGGCTTCATCGCCTGCAGGTTCGCCGCCATATCCTTCAGAGTTTCCCCCTTGCTAAGGGAGGAACTGGAAGCGGAGATGTTGATCACATCGGCGGAGAGGCGCTTCCCCGCGATTTCGAAGCTGGTCCTGGTCCTGGTGGAAGGTTCGGCGAAGAAGTTGATGACAGTTCTGCCTCGCAGGGTGGGCGCCTTTTTGACCTCCCTCTCGGATATCTCTTTCATCAGGGCCGCGGTGGAGAGAATCTGCATTATCTGGTCGGCGGAGAGATCCTCCATGGAGACCAGGCTTTTTCCCGATAGCGCCATGTCAGATGCCATGTTTGGAGGGGCCTTCATCTCCCAGGCCGCTGAGCACGATGTCCCTGCCGTCGCATTCCTTGAACCGGACCCTGATCTTGTCCACATATTGAGTGGGGACGTTTTTGCCGCAGTAGTCCGGCCTGATGGGGAACTCCCTGTGCCCCCTGTCGATCAGCACAGCAAGTTTAATGGCCTTGGGTCGACCCAGGTCTATAAGATGAGTGATGGCGGCGTTTATGGTGCGGCCGGTGAAGAGCACATCATCCACCAGGAGCACTACCTTGTTCTCTATGGAAAAGGGGACGGATGTGCCGGTGGCTTTGAGCATGGGACCCCTTTTGTTGTAGTCGTCCCGATACAGCGTTGGGTCCAAAAGGCCCACGGGGATGGAGATCTTGGCAACTTTCTTCAGTTCCTTGGCGAGTCTCCTGGCCAGCACTCCGCCCCTGGTAACAACTCCCACGATTACGAAATCGTCCAGTTTCCTGTTCCGTTCCACGATCTCGTAGGCAATGCGGGTGATCACCTGCCGTTGCTTTACGGAAGTCAAAATGACGTTGTCGCCCGCCTCCTTTTCGTCTTTGGCGGGCGTCGTTTTCCCCTTGGCCATGGTCACCTTTCAAAAAGATAACGGGATGATAAATGACGGATGGTCTTGCGCGATAATAACCGCTGGCCTGGAAGCGTATTAATTGCGGATTATTAAAAGCCTCGCCGACTAAAAGCCGTTTCGGCTAGCGCGGCGATCTTGCTGGCCTCTCCGGACCAGCTTAAAGACCCAGCCGCCGTAAAGACTCTATCAGAGGGCTTTGGCCAAGGCAAGATGAAAAGAAGCCCAGACTCCAGCGGCTCTGCTTTTGCGCAGCTTGACGGGTAGTTTTTTGCATGGTACCGTTGCAAGGTTGTTCCCGGCTCCTATATAGATAACGCTGTCCCTTGGAGAGAGTATTAATTCAATGATTTTTTTGCGTAATATCCTTTTTGTCCTGTCCGCCGCCGCAGTTCTTTTTCTGGCCGCTTCCCCGGCCCTGGCCATGCCCAATTTTTCCAGAAAATACGCCGTTCCCTGCGCCACGTGCCACAGCGCCTGGCCCAAGCTAAACGATGTGGGGGTGATATTCAAACTAAACGGATACCAGCTGCCCGATAGCCAGGACGGTGACGAAGCCTCCAAGCTGCCACTGACGGAGAGCTTGTTTCTGGACGTGGCCCCGGCCAACCCGCCGGTCTCTATCATCATGTATAGCGGCGCCATACTGATGCAGCCTGGTACCGGCTATCAGGGCCGACAGGAGGACAAATTCTTCTGCTGCGTGCTGGGCAGCGATGTGAACCTGGAGGTGGCTGGATCGGCTGGGGCTAATATTGCTTATCGTATCTCCCTGCCATGGGGTCAGCAATACATCAGCCAGGGATATCTCAGGTTCGTCAACCTTTTCTCGCCAGGAATGATGGGTGTGGATCTGGGCCTGATGAATGTGGTGGATAACGATGTGGTGAGCGACAAGGACAGTTGGTTCGCCGATCCGCTCCCGGCATACTGGGGCTCTGAATATCATCCGTTATCCAGCCCCATAGGGCTGGGCTCCCACTTGTCCGATACAGGAGGCAGACTCTATGGACGACCAGGATATGGCATGTTCACATATGAGATCGGGGTCTTTACCGGGGCCGGGATCGCCGGCAAGCAGGAGGACGACAACGCCCAAGCCTATACTCTGATGGGCAGGGTGGACACAGAGTCCATATCTTTTTCTCTGCGCCACTGGGGAAACAAATCCGCATGGGTTGATATCGAAGGGAGCACGGCTTCCGGGGAAAAAGTGGTTTTCGTTGCAAACCCATCCGAACTGGACGAGAAAACCGATCAGTTGATTTTAGGCCTCCGATACGCGGATCCCAAATTTGTGGTGGATCTGGTGGCGGACAGGACCACGTATAGCCTGGCTCAGCAGAGAAACGTCATGGACGGGGAGACAGTGGTCCATTCACTGGAGATGACACCCCAGAATCGGACAGCTTTCAGCCTTGGGCTCACCTACATCTTCAACCAATGGATGGAGTGTGGAGTGGCGGCCAGCGTCATCAACACCGAGGAATACACCCGTACAGTGGACGGTGCAGAAGAGCGGGTAGATGCTGTCTCCACCACTGTGGGACGGCTGCGATTCACATTCTCTCCTGCCATCAACATGAGGATCGCCCTTGAGGCCCAGGCGGACATGACCGGGACGGAAGGGCGCATCGGCGCTGATGGTATGGAATACGACGCCCAAAACAAGCTGGTGCTTCAATGGCAATTGGCGCTATAGGAAGGACTGCGAGGGTTGACTAAGGGCTGGTTCGACATTGCAGTTTTCGATCTGGACGGAACATTAGTCGACTCCAAGCAGGATATAGCCAACTCTCTGAACTGGACCCTGACCCAACTGGGCAACGAGCCTATCCCTCTTGCTGTTATCGAATCTTTCGTCGGCAATGGGATCATGCCCCTGATAAAGAAAAGTGTGGAAGCTGCCGGACATCCGGAAATGGAGGAGCAGGCGCTGGCGCTCTTTCGGGAGCGCTATTGGGAATGCCTGCTCGACAGCACAGAACCATTCCCCGGAGTGATATCGACCATCGAAACACTCAAAAACAGGGTGAAAATGGCGGTGGTTTCCAACAAATTGGAGAGCTATACTCATAAGATCCTCGAGGGACTGGATATGGCCCGCTACTTCGGCGGCCTTGTGTATGGCGGTGACAGCCTGCCGGTCAAGAAACCGGATCCGGCCGCCCTGCTGGAGATCGTCAACAAACTGGGCGGCTCCACGGCAAAGATGGTCTTCGTGGGGGATTCGGCCGTGGATATAGAAACCGGGAAAAGAGCGGGCGCCGCCACCATCGCAGTCACATACGGCTACCGGGATGTGGAAGAGCTAAGGCAGGCAGGCCCCGACCTCATCATAGATAGGTTCGATCGCCTGCTGGACATCCTGTAGGGGCCAGGACCTTGAGAAGGATAGGCGATTGCGTGAAATGCGGCGAATGTTGCCGGGTATTCCGCATGACTTGCGTGATCAGTGAAATGGTGGCCCAGCACGGGACGCTGGAGGAAGCTGAGACCTATTACTCATTCCGTGGCGCCCGGTTTGCCCAGGTGGATCTGGCGGCGGATCGGGTGGGTGTGGAAATGGCCATCCCCTGTGACAGGCTTACCGGGGACAACAAATGCTCCCTGCACCATACACCAGAGAAAAAACCACTTATCTGCCACAGATATCCCGTGGCGCCGGACGACATAGAAAAATGCGGATTCAGGTTCAGCTAAGCCGCTGAAAAGAGGCCGGGGGGGGCGACTTCTTTTCAGCAGCTTAGCCTTTTGGCGAATACATAGCTAAGGCTCGCTTGGGAAAAAGTTACTGGGAACTGGTGGGAAACAAGTTCCAATCCTCCTCCAAAAAGCTAAACTGCTGGGTTTCGTTTTTTCCAGCCGAACTCCACGCCGATGGCCCATGCAACAGGGCGCCCAGATCGGCGGACGTGAATGGCGCTACCTGCGTCATGGCGCAGGCCCCGGTTTCCGGATCCACCACCGACCGGAACAGATGGATCTCGTCGGAAAGGGAAAGGGGCATGTGAAAGCCGTTGACGAACACAGGACACTGGTTGTTTACGCAAATCCACAAGAACTCGCCTTCCCAATCCAGATTACTCTTCAGGTTAACTGGGGGCGAACTCAACTTTTCCATCTGAGTAGCGCAATGATAGCAATACGGCGCCCTCTCACTCTTATCTTCCATGGCGATATCCCTTTCCACCTTTTTCTTATTATTGACGACCGATACGATGACTTCGCCTCGCGCCTGGGCTCGCCACAACCGGAACCGCAACCTGAGCGGTTATCAGCCTCTCCAGGCGCCAGATCATGAAAACAGTGGAGAAAACCAGAATTCCAATTGTCACTATCCAGTTCATGGCGCCCTCCATAATCATCCATTAATACGTAAACTACATCTCGCCGTATTCGGCTTTTATTCCATGTAAGTATATCGTAGCAATAAATGGTCCATTTATGGCGACAAACCCAACACGCTGTATAATAAGGGCTAAGCTATATCGCGGGTTTCCCAAAACGAGACATTCCAAGTTTCCTTGAGACAAAAGTAACCACTTGAGACAATTTATGCTATTGGTCGGGGGGCGCGGTTGTAAGCGTGCAAGAGGATCAAGAATTTCCTGCAATGTAAGCGCGCAAGAGGTTCCGGAGTAAGCGTCAAGACGATCAGGAGTAAGTCATTTTCGCTATTTCCAATCGTTATAGAGTGTTTCACGCCTTCTTGCCTGTAAATATAACCTTACACTTCCGATATTCCGGTATCATTTAAGCCTAGACAACAGGATCTTCAATGGGGAGTTAAAGGGTGTTTAAAGGCCCATAGGCGCCTTTTACGCCCAATAGACAGCGCCGCCGGACTGGGGCGTCATAATCCGCCTGTCGTTGGTGATAGTCACTTCCGCTCCGGGGCGCAGGGGAGTGTCCACGGCGCACTCCACCAGCCCCCGGCGCGTGGCCACCTTCGCCACGCCATTTTCCACGGCCACCACCACGCCGCGCATGGGTGATGATGGAGCGATGATGCGGCGCAACGCGCTCAGAGGATTACTCATCTATTCTTCCTTCCCCTCTCGACTGGGGAGCGCATTGTCTGCGCGAAATCCTCCCCCTTGAGGGGGGAGGACAAAGGTGGGGGTGAGAAAACAATCAAACGAAACGGCAGACCGCGCGCTGCAAGACATGAGTATCGCGGATGGTTCATGAGCACGCCGCTTTTACGCCACCCTCCCCCTGCCCCCTCCCGTCCAGGGAGGGGCTTTTTGTACACCGCTGCATATTTTTATATCGCCTCATATTCGCCACGTCACCCTCCCCCTGCCCCCTCCCGTCCAGGGAGGGGCTTTTTGTACACCGCTGCATATTTTTATATCGCCTCATATTCGCCACGCCACCCTCCCCCTGCCCCCTTCCGTCCTGGGAGGGGATCAGTTGAATGTCCTGCTGTTTCCGCCGCAAACAGCCCGGCGATTCCAGTTTGCCGGTCATTCCGGTGTCTTTCCTTTGACTTCATGTCCGCACAAGCTCCAGGTCCGTGAGCAGCTTGCCATCGGCGGCGGAATGGGCCACGGAGGTGACCTTGCCGCGCCAGGGCCCGCCCTGATACATGTCGCGCACTTCCACCAGGTTCCCCGGCTTGATACCGGCCACATATAGCGCCATGATCCGGATCACCTGCAACGGCTCGCCGGAGTCCATCTCCGCCCGCCCCCGTTCCATAGCGGCGCGGATATCGGTGAGTAAAGGCTCCACGATATCGGGCGCGGGGCGATCGGCGCTATGGCGCTGAACTGTTATGATCACTCGTAATCCCCTCCTCTGTGGGAGGCCGCCGCCGGGCTGGGCGCCATATGGTTCGGGACTCCCAAGGCTCCCGCGGCGATCCACATCGCCAGGACTATTTCCCTGGGCGGAACTCCAGCGCGCATATCCTCCATCACAAGAGCGGAATATTTCGCCGCCCGATTCGCAGCCCTATCCAGTTCCCCCTCGTTTGCGTTATTCATCATGATCTCCTTTTTTCAGTTTGCCAGCCCCGTCACAAAGAAGAGGAGGCTGTAGTTTTTCTCCTGGTTTATCGCCGTGGGAGTGGATATGCGATATGCGTTCGCATACGCCTTATACCGCACCCTGGCCACGGCCACCCCTTCGGACCCGGCGATGACCGACACGCCATCCTCTCCCACGGCCAGGCCGCCCAGGCTTCTGCCGAACCATGTCACCTGCAACGGCCCGGAGGCGGGACGCGACAGGCTGGCATCCCTTTTTCCGGCGAAGGTTATAACGTCCTCCACCTCCACCAGCTGGCGCTCGGCGGTATGGATCGTCCCGGCGGAGACTTCCACGCCGGTGATGGAGACAGAGTGGGATTTGTAGACCAGCACATGAACCGGGTCTCCCCCAATGAAGCTGGTCTTGCCGCCATTGAGCCCGTTGGGGCGCTTGTCCACCTCGGCGGAAAGATGCGCTTTATTGTCGGCGGCATCGCCGAAGGTGATCTGGACGGTGGTGGTGACTGCGTTGCTCATATGTTTCCTTTATTCTTTTCTTGTTTCTGGCCTGTCATTCTGACCGAAGCGAAGAATCTCATTCATTTCTCCATTACCAAATATTGTATGGTTTCGGGGATGGTGTCGCTGACGGCGAAGGTGTGACACCTGACGCTGTATGTGATCCACGCCAGGCTGTAAGCCTCGATAGAGCTTGCCAGTTCCGTCCCGACGGCGTTCACCGCGCCAAGGTTTGCGTACTGCCATCGAACGTCCTGCACCGAATAAACAGGTCGGCCCACTGAGGCTCGCCCCGCCTTGAACTCCACCAATTCCTTCTTCTGGGTCAGCTGTATCCCCAGTGGCGCCAGCCCCACGGCGGCATGCCCGGTGTGGGCCACTGCGATGGGCCGCCAGGGCCGGGGGATGACGTATAGCGTTCCGCGCAAGGGATCCGCCTCGTCCGCCACGTATTCCGTCATGTCCTGCGTGGATTGCCCGGAGGTGTCCCTGATGGTGACCTGGTTCACCAGCTCCGAGTATCGATAAAGCTCCCGGGCGGAGATGTTGTGTGTGTCGTCGGCCAGGACATGGTCCGGCGCGGCGGAGCCCCACCGCGGCACGGAGATGGGGAACCGGGGCCGAGCGATGAAGGAGCCGTCCGGAGCGGACTGCAACAGCCCGCCGGCGGCTTCCACTATCTGGCGCGCCACTTCCAGCGGAGCGGCGGCGGCCACGGCCAGGCGGCTGTCCGGGAGAAGCCAGTCTACAATGCGCCAGTCTATCGCCTGCCCCAGCGCTTCTTCCGCCGCGGCGCGAGCCATGACGGCGGGCCACGTATTGGTGACCGGCTCCGCGCGGGGAAAGCTCAACGCGGCGCCGGGGCTGACGGCGGTGATGGCGAGGGCCACCTGGCCAAAGGATCGGGTCTTTTCCTTCCCGTCGATAATCAGGCTGTATGTATCCACCCCCAGGGTCAGCTCAATGGAGTCGTCCACGTTCAACGCGGTGTAATCGGCGGCATCGGCCAGGGTTATCGATCCGCTCCAGAAGGGATCGCCCTCGTCCTGCCGGATATCGGCGGAGAGGATCTCCACCCGTTTTCCGCTGTGGCGCAGAATGGCCGAGTCCGTCACGTCGATCACCGGCGCCACCCCCAGCCGGAAGGGGGAGGCGTGCTCCCCATGGACCGGGTTGTACGCCAGCAGGTTTAACAAAGAAGCATGCTCCGCGTCCACAGGGATGGTGGAGGAGAAGACGCCTGCGTGTTCAGCGTGTATCATTGCCAGCAGGCTATACGCCGAGGCGCGCTGCGCCTCCACCCACGCGGCGAAGAGGGAAGCGTGTTCCGCCTCCACCGGTGTGAAGGCCAGCAGTCCGAATGGGGCCGCGTGTTCCGTGTGGATCATCGCAAGCAGGCTGTGGCGGGAGGCGTGCTCGGCGTCCACGGTAATGAATATGGGCGTTCCATGCTCCGCCTCCACCCACGCGGCGAGGGGCGCTCCATGCTCGGCTTCTATTGCCAACGCCTGGAACGGTGACGCATGCTCCATCTCCACCCATGAGATGACCGGGGAAGCGTGCTCGTTCTCTATGACCAACGCATGAAACATGGCGGCGTGTTCCTGGGCCACATAGTATGGAAGGGGCCACGGCTCCGTGGGGGGAGTGAAGGTGGCGATCCAGGCCGCCTCGTTTTTCAGCAGGCGCAGCTCATCGATGTACGCCGCCGCATACTCGGCGCCGTGGAGCAGAGCTCGCCCGCCGCCTTGCATAGCGAGAGCGCCCCCCGCCTGGAGCCCAAGCCGGGGGTAATCACTCTTGCCGATAAGCAGCGGCTGGCCCGCGGGCATGGCGGCGGTGAATGAGCCGGAGCCGGACAGCGACCCGTCCACGAACAGGCGGACAGCGCCGCCGGTGTCCCGCGTGAGGGCCAGGTGGACCCACTGCCCCGAGGCGATGGACCCGCCGGAGATGGTGGTGGTTGAGCCCGCGCTCACGATATCGAAAGCCAGCTTCCCTCCGCGTTCCACGCGCAACAGCCAGCGGTTGTCCTTGTCGGTTTCCAGTGCCACCAGAGGATGGTCGGTATTCGTGTCCTCCATCCAGATCCATGCGTCGATGGTGAAGGCTTCCCCCGCGCCAAAATTCCAATCGGCCAGGGTACCCGCCGCCTGGGCGTAATCGTCCGCGCCGTCCAGGAACAGCGATGTGTGGCCGAACCTGGCTTTTGGCGAGACGAGCTTCGCCCCGTTTTGCAGGGTGATGGTGTGGGCCGAGGGGGAGGAGTCCGCCGTGGTTGTGGCGCCGTGGGCGCCATCGAAGTGCAACAGTAATGACTGGCTCATAATTATCTATCCGCTGAACCCTCTAGAGGGTTCCCCTTTAGAGGGCGTATGGTCCGGTGGGAGGTGTGAAGGGGCCATCGAACAACACGCCTTTCTGTATATTGAATTCGTCAAAATGGATAAAGTCGTCCCAGCTTGTTGTTAAGTAGATGGTGTGGAAGTCACGCTCCCATACCGCTGGCGCAGGGAGAACTTCACTCTCTAGCCAAAACGCGGGGCCTACTTCATAGGACGCTTCCAGCGCTCCATTGAAATATAAGTACAGAAACGCGCCCTTCCGGACCATTGCCAGATGATGCCACACTCCCGCCGCCACCGTGGATGTCCCCTTGATTTCCGCATAGTAAGGGTCAAGAAGACCATGCTGTAGTTTTAAATATATATACAGGTAGGGCACAGTTCCCGGCGGGTACTCTCCCCACCCGTAACCTGAACCGGGGTTGGTTATGGTTGGGTCCGCCAATCCAAACCTGAGCTCAATGGAATAATTCGCTGGCGCAAAGGGGTATCTTAAGGTGACGGCGAACGCCATCCCTTTGTCGTTCCAGTACCAGTCCCCGAGTTGATCCGCCTTGAACCATAAGCTGGAGGTGAAGTCGCCGCCCCTGAGATTCATGGTCTCATGGTGAGGCCAATATATCTCCCCGCCATTGCTTGCCTCAACGCACTTGCCGAATTTTCCACCCCCCGCAATCTTGGGATTTTCATAATCATAGGGGGGGTCCACTCTTGCTGTCCTGCCAACCTGATGATCGTTCGACGATGAATCAACAAAGAGGCCGTCAGTATGTCGTATCCATCCAAAAGGCGGCAGCCCATCCTGTGTGTCCGCGGCTCCGGTGTCTTCATCAAAGTGGAGCAGGATGATGGATCCTCCCATCTGGAAATCGATAATCCGCCTGGTGGGGTCCACTATATGCTCCCCCTGCTGATTGAAATGATTTCGATATTGTTCGCGTCGGGCACGGGATAGTTTTGTGTCCGTATTCTGCTCACCCGCTGTTTGCAATACTCCACATGCTTTACATACCCGACAGCCGTTAGATGATTTGCGCCGGGTTTAGGCAGCTTGGTGTCCGGGTCCAGATCCGCCTCGGAGAATATCTTATACTTCACCACCGTAGACTCCCCCGCGTCGGTGAGCCATTCGTCATCCTTGCAGTCTGGCGGGCGGACCTGCATGATCTTTCTCTCCAGCTGAATGGCGGCGGAGGCGCCCTTGTCGAACGCCATCACCAGCACCGGGGGAATTGTGAAGTCTTCCAGGGCGCCGCCTACGGAGAAAATCTTTTGCGCCACCCAATCCGGCAGCCCGTAATAGACGCGGTATGCGGTATAGGACGCGGTGTACTCCACCACCAGCGTTCCATAGGCCGGTTCCCGAGTGGTGAATTTTCCATGAGAGTATGACGGGGCGGGGACGTTTCCCCCCTTCGCGTCCAGAAAAGGCGTGGAGACCAACACCCGAACGCCGGAAGCTGTGAAACCTTTTCCCAGGGAGACCTCGGTGGACCCGGAGAAAGTGACAGCTTCCACTATCCCCTCCTCTGTGCGTCTCCCCAGGCGTTCATATTTTTTGTCGGAGTGGGACGCGGCCACGTGCAGAGCCGGTGACAGGCCGGGCGAATGCCACAAGCGGAGAGTCACATACCCTGGGCGGAAACCTTCGTAGGTCATGATCCCCGGTGGCTTTGCGGTGAAAGTGGCCGCGCAAGCCTTCTCCTGGTCGATACCGCTGGAACAGCGCTCCAGTGAGATGGAGCCTTTTCCATCTCCCTCCGTGATGGAGGCGGTGGCGGTGGTGTTCACCGCCTGTTTTTCTCCTGGCGTCATTACGCGCTCTGCAGCATGACGCCGGTCCATGCCTTGTTGGCGGAGAAGGCGGGGCACCCGGCGGGGATAGTGTGCCTGTACCAGATCGGCACGGCGCAGGGGTGGGTCTGGAACGTAAGAGTCTCACCGATGGCCCAGGTTCCGCCCCATCCTGCCGTGGGGATGGTGAAGTATGGCTTTCCCTCATCCGCGTTGGTGGGGGAGAAGTCCCCGGAGATCGAGCCGGAGCCGACACTGCCCACGGTGTCCCCCACCACATCGAAGGCGGTGGCGGAGGTGAAGGTCACCGTCCAGGTCTGCTCTATGGAGCCTATGTGATCCGGGACTATGGGATAGTTGGTGTCGTCGAAGGTTCCGCTGGCGGAGGATACTGAGTAGTTATCCGCCAGGGCCTTCACGTCGCCGGCGTTGTATATGCTGGAGACGATGGTGTCCGCCGCCAGGTATCCGTTCTGCAACCCGGCCACCAGGGTGATGGTGGCCTGGTCGCCGCTGTATGACGGCGCGCCGGAGATCACCGCCTCCTCCCGATTCCCGCCGGTGTCGAAGACGGAGGTCTTGTCGCTGATCAGGATGGTGTCCCCGTCCTTGAAGTAATCCAGCGCCGCCCCCTCGGTGTTCACGGTGATGACGGTGGTGGCGGCGGCCGCGTCCGCGGCCAGCTGCCCCGCGCCGTACTGCCGCTCCGTCCCGGTGATATTGTTCTGGGTGTCCCGTTGAGAGCCGGGGAAGAAGGTCACCGCTTCCTCGGCGGCGGTGTGGGTGCGGATATAGGCCCTGAGCTGCTGGGCGGTCAGGTCCGCGTCGTTGGCCACCTTCACGAACCGCTTGCGGTACCGCGTCAGTCCGGAGGTAAGCTCCGCCTGGCTCACGTCTGGAAAGTCGTTGTTGGCGGTGTCGCTGGGGCTGGCCACGGCGGTGATTCTGCCCCCATTGGTGGTGGTGTCGGAGTCTTCATCCGGTTTTTTCCAGATGATCTCGCTCGATTGAATGGGCATTTATCGTCTCCTTAAACGGTGATTAACTTTATGGTTCCGGTGTATTGATCGGCCATCGGCATGATGGGGGTGAATTCCGCCACCGGAGGGACGTGATGGGCGAAGCGAACGGTGTGCGTTTCGCCGTTCCAGTTCAGGGTGAAGGCCGCGCCGGGCTGGGCGGCCATCGCCATGATCTCCTCCACCTGCTGCTGAGTG
>Ga0224496_10000791_pt1 | contig 21123 bp, 18 predicted proteins | sample SF_Jul11_sed_USG_2_FD_168127 | JGI IMG/M metagenome (GOLD analysis project Ga0224496, IMG submission 168127) | Sediment microbial communities from San Francisco Bay, California, United States - SF_Jul11_sed_USGS_8_1 | ecosystem: Environmental > Aquatic > Marine > Sediment | place: USA...
ATAAACCATAGAATCTCAGGATAGACTCCGCGAGTTGGTTCCCCATAATTCAGGGAGGCAATATACCGCCATCTTCCCTGGCCTTGTGGCGTGGCCGTGCCGTGCAGCCAACCTCGGAGAAAAGGCGAGCATTGTTTGAGCCCTTCGGCAAAGCTCAGGGAAGGCTCCACGATTTTGCGCGCCGCCGGGGTTGGCGAACCGCGCAGGGGACCCGAAGAGCTTGCTCCTGCGGAGGCAGGGGGCCAGGGCCGCCAGGCTAGGACATTCTCTTTTCCTCTGATCTTCTCAAATGAATTTCCGCATCCTAGAGCTGCCCTTACTGACTTCATCTCTTCTATGTAAAAATCCACGAAGTCGTTCCCTCCTTCCCGACGCCTGCTGCCCGGTCCCGGGTTGGACGCTCTTGGAATTTGGCGGACCTTGTTTGAGCCCAGCGAGTTGGTCCGCCCTCTTCAAGCTCGCGTCCGGCCCATCTTATTTAGCCGGGCTGGGCGTCAATGGTTTTGGATCCTTTTGCCGAAACAAAAGGATCTCGGCTGCCGGGGCGAAACCCGGGAAAAACCATTCGAGAGAAAATATGGAAAATTTAATTTCCTCTAGAGAAAGTTTTTTGACTTCCTATTGCCTTTCACCCTCACCCCAACCCTCTCCCTTAAGGGCGAGGGAGTTCGGAATTATTTGGATGAAGATTAAATCAGCTCCAAAGGAATCCTATTGGGAAATTTATGGATAGAGGGTGTAGAGCATTCTTGGGAACGGAATCGTTTCTCGCACATGATCTAACCCACAAATCCACGCCACCACACGCTCAATCCCCATCCCAAACCCCGCATGAGGCACACTCCCATACCGCCTCAAATCCACATACCATTTAAACGCCTCTTCAGGCAGATCATGAGCGGCAATTTGCTGGCGCAGAGTTTCCAGATCATGAATGCGTTGCCCGCCTCCAATAATCTCTCCATAGCCTTCAGGGGCTAACATATCCATGCACAAGGCTAAGTCAGGTCGTTCGGGATCTCTGGCCATATAGAAGGCTTTGGCCGCGGCTGGATACCGATGCACGAGAACAGGCCGATCAAAAGATTTGGCTAACACGGTTTCTTGTTCACTGCCGAAGTCATCCCCGAATTGAATATCCACGCCATGTTCTTTAAGCTTTGTAATAGCCTCTTCATACGTGATTCGTGGAAACGGTGGAATCATCGCCTCCAAAGCCGCCACATCCCGTTCGAGAATATCTAACTCGGCTCGACGATGTTCGAGAACCCGCTGAATCACCACGGACACGAGTTCTTCGGCAAGCTGCATCACGTCAGACAATTCCGCGAACGCGATTTCCGGCTCCACCATCCAGAATTCCATGAGATGCCGACGGGTTTTCGATTTTTCTGCACGAAAGGTTGGCCCGAAACAATAAATTTTCCCAAAGGCGGCTGCGGCGGCTTCTCCGTATAATTGCCCGCTTTGCGCGAGATACGCCACTTGATCGAAATATTGCGTTTGAAAGAGCGTGGTCGTGCCTTCACAAGCATTCGGGGTAAAAATCGGCGTATCAATAAGCGTAAAATCTCGTTCATCAAAAAAATTCCGGCAGGTTCGAATGATTTCATGACGAACGCGTAAAATGGCATGTTGACGACTTGAACGCAGCCACAAATGTCGGTGCTCCATCAAAAACCCAACGCCATGCTCCTTGGGTTGAATGGGAAAGGGTTCAGCCAGATGAACGATTTGAAAATACGCCACGTCTAATTCAAACCCACCAGGCGCCCGAGCATCCTTTCTCGGTTGCCCCGTGACAATAACCGAGGACTCCTGGGTCACTTGCCCCACTAAGGCAAATTGCTCTTCCCCCACCGTGGCCTTACTGACAATCGCCTGAATATCACCGGTCCCATCTCGCACTGTTAAAAAACTCAGTTTTCCACTTGAACGCCGAAGGCGAAGCCACCCCTTAATGGTAATATCCTGACCTTCGTATTGAGCAATCTGCCCAATGGACACAACTGGTTGCTGAGGCATGCTAACTCTCCTTACACTTTCACGAAGAATAAATTGACACCCAGAAAAATCAGTCGCTATGATGAGCCATCGACAAGAAGTGACTTAGATATTGAAGGAGGACATTCGCATATGGGTTACACCATCACAGTTCGTGAATTGAAAGCTCGGCAAGATAACGGGGACGCGATTTTTTTATTGGATGTCCGGGAACCTCATGAATATTCGATGGCCAAAATAGAAGGGTCCGTGCTCATTCCATTGGGCGAGCTGCCAAACTCTCTGGATAAATTAGACAAAAATACCGAAATCGTGGCCTATTGTCATAAAGGCATGCGAAGCGCGGATGCTGTGGGCTTCCTCGTGCAACAAGGGTTCCCCAATGTCAAAAATCTGATAGGGGGCATTGAATCCTGGTCTATTGAAATTGATAATACTGTTCCCCGCTACTAGCCCCTTTATGCAGACGACTCATTTTTCACTCAACAACTGTTTTCACTTCTGTTGACCTTGAAAAAATTCGACGGTTAATTTCAGACCTTCCGGCAATGCGACTTGAGGGTCCCAGCCAAAACGCTCCTTCAGTTTCGTCACATCGAGCACACTTCGAAATTGTTCGCCCTTTTTTGCGGCACCATATAAATCTTTGCATGAACTGTTCGTCAATTTTTTGATAATCCCGTAACATTCATTCACGGTTGATTCCTGCCCAGTCCCGACATTGAAAATGCCCTGAATATTTTCCCCTATCGTCGCCATAATGGATTCCACCACATCATCGACATAGACGAAATCCCGCGTCTGCTTTCCCGTGCCGTTAATGATCGGCTGCCCACCCTCAAGCATGAGTTTTGAAAAAATGGCGACAACGCCAGCCTCTCCTTCAGAATCCTGTCTTGGACCATAGACATTGGCAAACCGCAACACCACCGTTCGAAGACCCATCGTATTGGCATAATACGCCAAGTATTTTTCGCCTGCTAATTTACTGATGCCATACGGGGAGAGCGGTTCCGTGCGATGAGATTCCGCCGCCGGAAACACTTCCTGCTCTCCATACACTGCACCTCCTGAAGAGGCAAAAGATACCTTTCGCACCCCGTTCTTGACGGCATGTTCTAAGAGGTTCAAGGTGCCTAAAATATTCACATCGGCGTCAAAGCCAGGATTCTCCGTTGAATGCCGAACATTCATTTGAGCCGCTAAATGCACAACGGTTAACGGACGTTCTTTCCGAAAGACTCGCTCTATTCGCCTGCTCCGAATATCTATTTTATACAACACGGCTTTTTTATTTACGTGTTTGCGTTTTCCTGTTGAGAGATTATCAATCACAACAACCTGATTGCCCTCTTGAATAATTCGATCGACAAGATGTGATCCTATAAACCCTGCCCCGCCTGTGACCAACACTTTCGTACTCATGATGTTTCTTGACCTTTCAACACAACCCAGTTCGTGATCATGTAGGGATGACCTCTCTGCCCAAGAATGTACGCTCTCCTGCCTATCGCTTCTTTAACCCGATCAGAATTTCCTTGTTCCCCTTTTTGCCTAATACCGAAGAATCGATCAGGCCGACAAGATCCAAGGACAACGATTTGGCATAATCCACAAATTGATCTTTGACGGCTTCACGCAATTGTTCGTCTCGAACAATCCCGCCTTTCCCAACTTGTCCTTTCCCAACCTCGAATTGCGGTTTAATTAAGGACACAAGATAGCCCTGTGGCTTTAATACAGGGAGAATCGCCGGCCAAACCATCTTCAGAGAAATAAAGGACACATCAATCACGATTAAATCTACCAGTTCTGGAATATCTTCCGGACGTAAGTATCGAACATTGACCCGATCCATCACGATGACTCGGGCATCAGAACGCAGGCGCCAATCCAATTGTCCATAGCCTACATCAATGGCATACACGCGCTCAGCGCCTCGCTGCAACACGCAGTCGGTAAATCCTCCCGTTGAGGCCCCCACATCCATAACCACCAACCCCGTACATGATAGACCAAAGGCCTCTAACGCCGGAGCCAGCTTTTCGCCTCCTCGACTGGCATATTGACAGTCTGGCTGGATAATTTCGACTTCAACTTCTGAAGGCACCAACTTTCCGGGTTTATCCCTGACCAGACCATCAACCTTGACGCGACCAGCCAGAATAAGACGACTGGCCTGTTCTCGGCTAGGAACTAGTGACAGAGAGACGAGTAAAGAATCCAACCGCTGCTTTGTGGACTTTCTAGAAGGGAGTGAAGGTTGAAGAGTCGACATCAGGTGAGAACCGAGTCCTATCTCCTTTAGGAACAGAGGAGAGAAATGAGAGGCCGCCCTAGGACTCAGTTGAATGGGAGTCCTCCAAAGAAAAGGCCTGAATACGTTTTCGTCCATCCTTATCCTGCACAAGAATTTCCACTTTGCGTTCAGCATCGTCCAACATTTTTAAACAGGTCTTCGATAGCTTGACGCCTTCTTCAAAGATTCTCAAGGAGTCATCTAAGGAAAGCTCACCCGCCTCCAACTCAGTTACGATTGTTTCTAAGCGAGACAAAGCTTTTTCAAATTTAATGGCTGCCATCTTTTCCCTCGTAATCGTCCTCAATAATCGTGGATATTATAGCCTTCACTCGCCAGGAATCGAAAGCTCCTCCTCATTTCTGAGGATAAATGTGCTCAACCCTGCAGACGACGGCCCCTTCAGACAAAGTTGCCTGAACTTCCGCCCCAACCATGGTATCTGTTGATTTTTTGAGAACTTTTCCAGTTCGAAGGTCTTTCACAATACTATACCCCCTTGCCAAGACTCCCAATGGACTCAATTGATGCAGTTGGGAAATGGATAATTTGGCGTGATGACGCCGGAGAAGCACCAAATTTTGCATCCCTTGGACCAAGTGCCGATCAAGCTCAGCCACCCTTCCTTGCTCTCGACGGATCATCATGAGAGGGCTAGCTTCCCAAATCGCCGATTGGTGTTGTACTAACAGAAGCTGAAGATCCCGGCACCACTCCTTTACTTTTTGATACAACTGCCGCTCTAACTCATCTACCCGCTGAACAAATTTCCCAATAATCAGACGGGGTTCAGGCAGTCGTTTTTGACTCTGCTGCACCCTGACCGTCAAGGCATTCACAAGACTCTTGAAGGAACGTTCTAATCTGATGCGATGATGGCGCGCCTGTTCTTTGATGATCGCACAGTCTGGAACGACTAATTCCGCAGCGGCAGAGGGAGTTGGCGCTCGACAATCAGCCGCCAAATCGGCAAGCGTGACATCGGTTTCATGTCCGACCGCCGATACGATGGGGATGTCGGAAGCGACGATGGCTCTGACCACCTCCTCTTCATTGAAGGCCCATAAGTCTTCAATGGATCCTCCTCCACGTCCAACAATCAAGACATCCACTTTGCTAATCGGAGGACCCAATTGATTGAACGTTCGAATCGCGGCCGCAATTTGTTCGGCAGCTGCCTCCCCTTGGACTGCTACAGGTGCAATGAGAATCTGAGCCAATGGCCAACGTCGAGATAGAATCGTTAACACATCATGAAGCGCGGCGCCAACGGGTGACGTCACCACTCCAATACGTTCCGGAAAAGCCGGCAAGGACTGTTTTCGAGATACCTGAAATAACCCTTCTTCTTCAAATTTCGCTTTCAGTTGCATGAAGGCCAGTTGCAACGCACCCATCCCTTTAGGCTCCACCCCGTCTAAGAGCAACTGGTAATCTCCACGAGGTTCATAGACAGTGAGACGCCCAAATACCACGACCTCCAATCCATCTTGGAGAGCAAACTTGACCCGTTCGGCTTGACTGCGAAACAACACGGTTCGAATCTGGCTGCTCCGGTCTTTCAAAGTAAAATAGTGGTGACCGGAAGAAGGGCTACGAAGATTAGAGATTTCCCCTTGCACCCACACGGAACGAAATTGCTGTTCTAAATTCCAACGAATCTGCCTCGTGAGTTCTGAGACAGTCAGTAAAGGCGGGAAAAGCTCTGGCACGGGAAGGCGCTACTCAAACAACCGAAGACGAGTAATTTTGGTGGTTTTTTTTGTGCTGGGATCCAATTCCACGACGGCGGCACTCAAGACTGACGGCCCAGGGGCGACCTCAAATCGTCGAGGCAATTGCGTCAGAAACTTTTGAATCACCAAATTGGGTTTCATCCCGATGACGGATTGCACTGGACCCGTCATCCCGACATCTGTCAAATAGCCGGTACCCTGAGGCAATATTTGTTCATCCGCCGTTTGCACATGCGTATGGGTTCCAAGGACCGCAGAGACTTTGCCGTCCAAAAAATAGCCCATGGCCATTTTTTCTGATGTGGTTTCGGCATGCATATCGACCAGAATATAGTCGCACTGTGTCGCCAATTGAGACAATTCTCGTTCGGCCACCCGAAAGGGGCAATCCACCATGGGCATAAAGACTCGCCCCATCAATTGCACGATGCCTAGGCGTTCACCCTGAACGGTTTCAATGACGCACGTCCCTTTTCCTGGTACGCCGTCGGGATAATTGGCCGGACGAATCACACGGGGCTCCTTTTGCATATAGTCCATAGCCTCCCGCTTATCCCAGGCATGATTTCCTAAGGTAATAGCGGAAAGACCCAGGTCGAAAAGTTCTTCTGCAATGTCTGGAGTTATTCCAAATCCACCTGCAGCGTTTTCGCCATTTCCCACCACCAAATCAATGTGATGGTCTTCGATGGCCTTCGAGAGGTGTTTTAACAAGACTCGACGACCCGGTTCCCCCATAATATCTCCGATAAACAACACATTCATACGTCGTGGCTATCAGCTCTCTTCCGGCTACTTGGCAAATTCGATAAATCGATTTTCACGAATAACGGTCACTTTGATTTGGCCAGGATAGGTGAGTTCTTGTTCAATTTTTTTGGCAAGGTCTCTGGAAAGCGCGAAACTTTCGGTCTCGCTCAACTCGCCCTGTCTGATGATCACACGCACTTCCCGACCTGCTTGAATCGCATAGGCTTTATCGACACCCGAATAGCCCGTGGCCAACGATTCCAGCTTTTCTAAGCGCTTCACATAGGCTTCTAAGGTCTCACGTCTGGCACCCGGACGAGCCGCTGAGAGAGCTTCCGCCGCTGCCACCAAGACGGACTCCGGGCATAGCGGTTCTACTTGTTCGTGATGAGCCGCAATGGCATTGACAATGAGTTCAGACTCACCCCACTTTTTGGCCATTTCAGCTCCCAGCATCGCATGAGTACCTTCTTCTTCATGGCTCACGACTTTTCCAATATCATGAAGCAAGGCCCCACGCTTGGCGAGCTTCACATCTAAACCCAACTCCGAAGCCATAATTCCGCAAATATAGGAGGCTTCGCGCGCATGGTACAAATTGTTTTGCCCATAGCTCGTGCGATATTTCAGCCGTCCTAACAATTTGACAATCTCCGGATGAAAATCCGAAAGGCCGACCTCAAAAATGACTTTTTCGGCCTCTTCTCGCATCAGTTTGTCTATATCCCCTTTGACCTTCTCGACAACCTCTTCGATCCTCGTCGGGTGAATACGGCCATCCTGCATCAATCGTTCTAACGAAATTTTCGCCACTTCCCGACGCAGGGGATCAAACCCGGAGATTATGACGGCCTCCGGCGTTTCATCAATAATGAGATCCACCCCAGTCGCCGCTTCCAACGCCCGAATATTCCGTCCTTCTCGACCAATAATTCGCCCCTTCATACTATCATTCGCAAGAGGAACGACAGAAATGGTGGCCTCATTCACATAGTCTCTGGTAATTCGTTGAATTGAACGGGTCACAATTTCGCGCGCCTCGCGATCTGACGTCTCTTTGGCTTCGTCCAATATCCTTTTGGTCAGGAGCGAAGCATCCAACCTCGCCTCGGTTTCAATCTCACTTAACAATTGGCGCTTGGCTTCATCAGCCGTGATCCCTGCTACCTGCTCCAAGGCCATGCGATGTTCCTTAATCGACTGGTCACATATCGCCGTCTTTTTGGCTAAAGCCTCTTCCTGCCCCTTAAGAGCTTGTTCCTTTCGCCGCATCTCCTCATCACGCTTTTCAAACTGGCTGACCTTGCGCTCAAAAGCTTCCTCTCGCTGAACGAGCTTCCGATCAGCCGCTTGAATTTCATTGCGTTTTTCCTTTTCTTTCGCCTGGAGCTCGGATTTCGCCTGAAACAATAAGTCTTTGGATTCAATCTTCGCTTCCTTGACCAGATTCTCCGCTTCCCGTTGGGCATTCTGGATCAGCTGCTGAATTTGATCCTCGGCCTCCGAACGTCGCTTGCCGTCCATATGTTGTTGGAACGCTTTGGACGAGACAAACCCAATCGCCAGTCCCACTACACCTACAAGTATAGGAATTACTATGTCCATTGTTTGACTCCTATTTGTTTCCTTTTGCACACATGATCAGAAAAAGGTTCTCCCTTGAACTCACCACCGCGCAAAGTTGTCGTACAGCAACCAGGAACACCCTCTAGATGATTAGGGAAAGGAAAAAGAAGGGACGGGAGAAAACAACCGATTCTATCTAGTGCTCAGATAGAAATCGGTGAGTGGAACGAGAAAGATGAAGGGAACGAGTAGAACGTCTTAGCGCCCAATCCTTGTCAGCAACACTTTCAGATTGTACCCACACATGCTGCCGTTGGAGGACAAGGAAAGGTCCCGATTCTACCAGACACCTATACATTGCATGCTTCAGATAAAAGGACCTGCTACTTTCCTTGAGAAGGGCCTTTAATGACTTTACGAAATTTGATTTCCAAGCATACCATTGACTGTCACATAATCGTTTCCAGCATCGTTCAAGCACCATCCCCATACAGCCCACAATGACCAAGAATCGTCCTGTCATCGTGGGGTCCCCATTTCTTTCCCTCACAAAGGGAATATTCCTTTCTTTCTTTGAAATTCAATAACTTATGAGGAGTAAAATATCAGAATGTGCCCTCGTAATTCAATAATGAGAAAAAGGCACGAACATCCCTTGTAGGGCAGGAACGCCCCAAGGATGGAACCCATTGACACAACCATCTGTTTTGAAAGGAGATATCCCGTTGAAATTTAGAAGGAAGAGTGAAGCCGCACGGGGGCTTAGGTCGGTTGGGAGTCTAAATGCTCGTCAATCACTTCCACGAGGAGTTGTGCCCGACGCTCCATCTCACTTTCTCCCGAATCTCCATGCCGCTGTTGTTGAAAGAGCTGATCGGTGACATTGATCGCTGCCAAAATGGCAAGTTTGGTAGGGGTGCTGGTTCGAGTTTGCGTGGCAAGGGTGCGCATTTGCGCATCCACATATTCAGCTAACTCATGGAAATAGGCCTCATCTCCCTCACCTTGAAGGGAGAATCGATGACCAAAGACTTCTACCTCAATGGTCTTTGCCATGGCTCCGTTCCGCCGTTACTCGTTTGAACGGTCTAAAAATTCAAGCTCGTCGAGCACTTTTTCTATTTTCGAGCGAATTGTGCTCCGCTCGTCTTCCCAGCCCTCCGACATATCTTGCTGTTTGGCTAATCGCTCCCGAGTCGCATCAAGTTCTTGCTCCAGATGCGATTTATCCTGTCGTAATTCCACCACCAAATCGAGCAACTTTCGCACTCGAACTTCCAATTTTTCCATTTTTTCAACGCTCACGAATCCCTCCTTTCCCATAGGCCCAAACGAGCCGGACTATAGTGCGTCTAACAAAACCTGTCAAGAGAAATGGGGGGGCAAGATTGGCCAAATAGGGTCCTGTAAATTCGGTAACTTCCTACCACTCGTTTGACATATCCACGGGTCTCCCGATAGCCAATGAATTCCACAAATTCATCAGCCGGACGGTGGCCATTTTTGGCTATCCAGCGCTGTACAGCCCGAGGCCCCGCATTATACGCCGCCACGGCGTAAATGATGTTTCCCTGAAATTCATTCAGCAATTGTCCTAAATAGTGCGTCCCGACTTGAATATTATGCTCGGGCTGATACAAGCGATCAGAATCATATGTCGAATCCGAAAGGTGCAATTGTTGGGCGACATTTTTGGCTGTGGCGGGCATCAGTTGCATCAGTCCGATCGCGCCCACTGGGGATACCACTCGAGCGCTATACGAACTTTCTTCACGAATCAACCCTGAGACGAGAAAGGGGTCCACATGCTGCGGGACAACCGATTGGATAATGGATTGATAACCCATGGGAAACGCTCCGGACCAAACCAGAGAAGTGGGAGGCAATTGCCCAGTTCTTAAGGTCTGCCCAAAATGCCGAATAGCCAAACGGATTCCGATATCATAGGCCCCAAGGCTTCCGGCTAAATTCACTATTTGCGGGAACATCTCTGGGTCCGTGCCGTAACTGGCATAAACCTGCTCAAGCTCCTGGAGGGCCTCATGGGAAAATTCAACCGCCTGTAAGGACGTGAGCCTTTGAAAATGAACATCCTGTTGGAGTTGAGTAGGAATACCATTTCGCTTTGGATCCGTTGAAGCCAAGACTGTCCATGATTGGGATTCCCCTCCCGTCAAACCCATTCTGGCTTGTGCCAGTTGGCCATAATAGGTCAAGGGGTACGCCTTGATGATCTCTTGAAAATCCTGGACAGCTAAAGGCATGTGTCCCAGATGTTCTTTGGAACGGGCCAACCAATACCAGGCCTGTGACGCCGCATGCATGGAGGAAGTCGAATTTGGCCTTGTCGTTTCTTGGATAATTTCATGAAAGATGTTGATGGCTTCAGCAAATTGCTCACGTTGGTACAGGATCCACCCTACTTTCCACAAGGCATCAAATTTCCTCGGACGTGTGAGCGCGACCTGGCCAGCCTTTTCATAAGCCTGCACCGCTTCAGGCCAACGATCATGCTCGTCTAACCAGATCCCATGGAACGTATAGAGTTGTGATTGTTGATCCCCCGTGAGCCGATCAACCGGCAAGGTCTTGACCAGATTCGCTAAGGCTTCCCCTTTGCTTTGTCGTAAGTATGTCCGTCCCAACCAAACCCAGGCATCATCCTGCCGGGAAGAAGGAGATGAGATGAGCATCTGTAAAACCTTTTCGGCTTGATCGTAATCCTTCAACCGAACCAAGGCCATGGCCAACTTATACTGGGCGGGGAAATATTGGGGAGTCTCCTGGGAAACAGCCACAACCTGTTGAAATTCCTGGATGGCCTTCCTCAATGCGCCCCTATTATAAAAAGACATTCCACGCTGAAACTGTTCCCCAAGGGTCGGGACGAACGCAGAACCGCTTTCTTGGCCCAACCACTGTTCCGCCTGAAGACTTTCTGGAGCCAATGGAAACTGCCACCACAATTCTCGAAAGAGCTTGATCATTTCTTCTCGTTGTCCCGCCTGCCCCGCACATATGCCTATTTGGAATAGTGCGTTAGCCGCTTTGGAATGTTGCGGGCCAACTTTCAAGGCTTGGGACAACACCGAACGAGCCATCGGGCAATCCCCAACCTTTGAAAAGAATGCGCCACCCTCATACAGCACTTCAATTCGAACAGGTGACTCGTGATGACCATCGGTAAATTCCTGGACCACCTTCGTCGCTTCCAGCCATAAACCCGCATTCACATATGCCTGAAATAACCAAAAATGGAGATAATCATCCAAAGCAGGAAAATCAGAAAGGGCACTCTGCAATAAAGGAATGGCTTCAAGGGGATTCACGGTCCGCAGGGCATGACCATAGCGAAGCCGAGCCCGCGAGGCCCAAACGGTTTGCCCATAGGCCGTGGCCAACTGATGAAACACTTTCTCGGCTTTTTCAGAATGGGGAGAGCCAGAATCGAGCTGATCGAGTTCTATCAATAATTCGTTAAAACAACCTTCCGGGTTATGGCAAGGGACTGAAGGCGGATCAAGCGAAACGACTGGATAGGGGTGGATTACCATACCTCCCACTAGAAACAGTCCACATACCCATGACCGTAATCGCATGCTCGCTATCACCTTTGTGAAGGGAATGCTTCCGTGCGTGACTTTATGTCGTCGCTATAACCTTCAACCTTGGAGAATATCCCACAAAAATCCTACAGATGTCCCATGGAATTGCCAACCCAGCGATATGGCATTCAGACTGAATCTGGCAGAGTACCGGCCACCGAGGGAAATATGTGATGCTTTAAGAACGGAAGGGACATCTTAACCGAAACCAGAGGCATAGATGCAAAACCCATCCTTACTGGATGGTCATAAGCCATAATTGTGATATTACACCGAGAGGGGAGAAATCTCTCGCATCCATCCTTGCCAGCGTGGGATCTGGTCCCATAATCCTAAACGCAATAAGTACGCTTCGCCTTCCCACCCCACTACCCCATCGCCGTCTTGGGCAATTCCTCCTCCCTCTAAGACATTGGCAATATAGACAGCCGTCAATGGGCAAAAACCAGAATGAGGAGCTTGAAACGGTTGATCATGAAACGTCACGATATCCAGAAGATCCTGTGGGACTCCCCAACGAGCTAAAAATGCGGTTCCGCTTTCCGCATGCGTCGTCCCCAAAAGATTTTTCTCGATGGCCCCGAGCTCCTGTCCTCGACATTGCGCGAGATCAACGACAGCCATAAAGACCTGTGGCTGCTGAGTCAGAAAAATGAGCAGCCCAATATCATGCAACACCCCCCCCACAAAGGCTTGCCATACCAAATTTTGATCGACCTGTTGACTGATGGCAATTTGAGCCGCGATATAACCCGTGCGAACGCCATGTTGCCATAAGGCCTGGATAGAAGTCGGAGCAATGCCAAATCCCTCGGATAAGATGAACACTTCGACGCCAATGCTTAACCCGCCCTCCAGATGGGAGGGAAGCGGCCCAACTTGAGCCGTTAATTCATGGAAATATTTTTCCAATTCTTCGGTGTCAATGAGAGAGAGTTCTGTCGCACTAGGATCCCTGGTCATCATTTCATTCCTATTTTTCGGTAAAAATAAAGTATCGTCACAACATGCCCGAGGAAAGGCCTTTCCAAAATAATTTGGTGAGATACCCCCCTGATAGACTGTGTCAGCTTCTCCTCGGTTGCACGAAAAGGTCTCTTTAGAATTCACCGGCGGTCAGGTCATAAACACATGGAAACGTCGCAGAATTGAAAGGAGAACCACCTAACGCCCAGTGGGGAGAGTGGCAGGGAAGAAAAGGCTAAAACTGAAAAAACATGATTTACAGGTCAGGAAAATGAAAGTTGCCAGGCAACTCCAGCGCAAAAGTAGCCCCATGCCCAAGACCTACACTGTGAGCTCGCAAGGCTCCCCCAAGATTTTTGGCCATCAGCGCGCCACTATGCAAACTCATCCCACGCCCACCATCTTGGGCATTATTCCTTTGCCCGAAAATTTTCGTCAGATCCCCTGATACAATACCAACGCCCGTATCCTGAATTTCCAGGCAGACGGAATCAGGCGGACCAGGAACAAGTTTCGCCCGGATAATAAGCTGTTTCGTTGGCACCGACGCCATGGCCTGGCATCCATTCCGAATCACATCGATTAGAATCTCAAGTACCTGATGCCTATCCACGATGAGCTGGGGAATTTCGTCAAACTCTCGTGAGACGTCAATCTGTGAAACTTCTAACAGCTCATGGTTCACGGCTAACGCTTCCTCAATTAATTCTTCGACAGAAGTGGGCTCGGTGATGCCGGTTACCTTCGCAAGGTCTTGTTGAACGGCCACGCATTGTTGGGCATGTTGCGCATTTTCACGCAGGCGATCTAGTTCAGCCATGGCTACTCGTTGCTCTTCCATTAATTGGCTCGATAATTTTTCTAGATAGGCAGGGATTTGTTTGCCCTTGGGATTGGTCGAGAAGTAGCTTCCGAGATCTTCGCGATGCTTGTGAAAGAGTTGTGAGATTCGCCCCACGTCTCCCACCATCGAATTTTTGAGAAGATCGGCGACGACGCCGATAGACACATTGATACTATTCAACACATTCCCCACATTATGCAGCACATCTGACGCCACTTCGGCCATCCCCAGTTGTCGGGAGGTGTCTAAGAGTTGCTCATGCAATTGCAATTGTTCTTCTTCCATTCGTTTGCGTTCCGTAATATCCTGCGCCACACAGACTAACCCCTGAAATTGTCCCTGTTCGTCCTGCATCATAGAACCCGAAACAGAGATCGGAATCAATCGGCCATCACGTGTCAGAAAGCTGGACTCAATGCCACTGACAGATCCTTGAAGGAGTAAATTTTCGATGATGGAACCTTGGGCAAACTCTTCTCCAAAAATCAGTCCCGGTGATTGCCCAATCAGCTCCTCCGCTGCATACCCCAAAAGCTCAAGCAATGATGGATTGATCGCCCCAATGGTCAAATTCGCATCAATCACCAAAAGAGAATCCGCCATCGAGCGCAACACATTGTCCACGTAAACTTTTGAGGTGGCCAATTCATCTCGGGCCGAAGCCAACTCGGCCTGTTGGTCAGGTGCATCATTTGTCATCACAGCCAGAGGCGCCACATCAGGCTGATGGTTCGGATCTGACATTATTGGTTCACCTGATGCACCTTGAGCAAAAGGTGCCGGAGCAGCGCATAGACACGACGCCAATTGAAAGAGTTCTTCCGGTATACCTGGCGTCCGAAAGACGACCCATTGGGCAGGACGACTCAGCGACAGATTTCTTGGCCATGCCCCTGCATCACTTGGCCAACACACAATACATCGTAGAGTTTCATCCAGCTTCCAAATATTTTCTAGATTCTCACCGATGAGGTCCCATTGATCTCCGCGAACAGATAAAAAGACCAGAGAAAACGATGTGCCATTCTGTTTTTCTCTTGCAATATTCTGAAAGGCATCTTCCCGATTTTCAACGCTTAGAAGGGTGAACGAAGATGCACTCACGTTCGCCGAGGAGGAATTCGGTAATGCCGTCGCTTCCTCAGATGCCGATGAAGCCACATCAGAAACTTGTAGGGCATATTTCAAAAAATCATGAGTGCTGGTGTCATCACAAATAGACAACACACGTCTCATAGAAGTATGAGTTGAAGTAGCCATCATCAGTCTTTATACGCTTGCAACGTCACTGTAAAAGTTGATCCCTCTCCAGGTGTCGATCGAACCGATATCGCCCCGCCGCATTGGTCGGCAATGCGTTTACAGACCGCCAGCCCGATACCTGTCCCTTCATATTCATCTTTTCGATGAAGTCGTTTAAACATCCCAAAAATTTTATCGAGGTATTCCGCTTGAATTCCAATCCCCTGATCATGAATTTCGATCTGGCAAAGACTTCCAGACTTTCCTGGCCCTGTATGACGTCGATCCTGAATCATCATGCCCGTAATATGAAGAACAGGAGCAACCCCTGGTTTGTGAAATTTCAAGGCATTGCCAATAAGATTCTGTAACAGCTGGCGCATATGCACGGCCTCCCCATGAATCATTGGAAGATCTCCAACATGAATCTCGGCCTGCAACTCATCAATTTGCGCCCCTAAATCAGAAAGGATTTCCTGTACAATCTGCCCTAACGAAAGAGATTCGCCCTTCGAACCAGGAGCATCGATGCGGGAATACAGCAATAATCCTTCAATCAGTTGCTGCATGCGACTGGCGGCCTTGGTCACGCGATCGAGATAGCCCTGGGCCTGCTCATTCAATGACAAGCCATGCTTGACTCGCAAGACATCGACAAACACTTGAATAGAATGAAGCGGCTCCTGCAAATCATGGGCTGCCAAGGAAGCAAATTGCTCTAAATCTTGATTGGATCTGGCCAATTCTTCCGTTTTCTGACGCAGAACCGACTCGGTTCGATTCCACTCCTCCAATTCGGCCAACGCCTGATCCCGCCCAGCAGAGAGTTCAAAATTACGAATCTCTAACTCTCGAACCGATTGAGCTAATTGACTGGCAACCTCTTGTTGCCGAAGCAGGTCTTGCTTGACACGACGATGAGTGTCTTCCAGCTGCGCAAGCTGAATCCTGACCGCCTCATCAGATTCCTCGACGGGTAACCTGGGCTTTCGTTCCCAATACTGGTTCATGATTTAACGAAAAAAACATGCAAAAAGGAAGGCTTGGCGGTTGCCAGGAGTCTTGAGCCAGTCAACCATCCCCAACAGTTGCCAGTGCCTGGACGACTCCACGGTCATGACATCACCACTTCTTGTTGAACGGGGAAGGTTAATGTAAACAAGGCTCCCTTACCAACGCCATCACTATGAACAAGCATCGACCCACCCATACTCTGAATTGCGACAATGGAACTATGCAGCCCAATCCCATTACCGTCTTGTTTCGTGGTAAACCCTCGTGTAAACATTTTCGAAAGATGTTCCGGAGCAATACCGATCCCGCTATCTTGAATGGTCATCACCACAGAAGTCTTTTCGTTATTGTGATAATTCACACGGAGACGCAACTCATGCTGTTCTTGGCCCTGTTGTCGCATCGCCTGCTTGGCATTCCGAAGAAGATTCACCAAGATCTGCAGCAATTGATGTTGATCAACCAAAACCGGCGGCACCTCCTGATAGTCGCGATGAATCGTCATCCACTTGGCATCTTCCGGCTGAAAACTCATTTCCATCGCATGAGACAGCACATCAACCAACGCAATTGACTCCACCTTTCCTGCCGATTTGGCCATGGTCTGCTGGGAGGTAATAATTTGCTTCATATGGCGAATATTTCTGACTAACCCTTTCATTTCATTGAGGACTGTCTGCTGTTCTTCAACGAGGTGAGACCCAAGCTTTTCGAGAGAGGTCGGGATACGTTTACCCTTTGGATCTTCCGTGAGGTAAGTCCCTAAGTCTTCTTGATGAGCATTCATCAGTTCCGCCATTCGATTCACGAGCGTCACGGAGGATTGATCCACCACGGACTCCACCATATTTGCCGCCACCGTCACACTCGTCAGAACATTGCCGACATTGTGCAAGACAGTTGAGGCCACATCCGCCAATTCAATTTTGTACGCCGCTTCGCCTAACTGGCTTCGAAGCAACTGCAACTCAACGAGAAACTGCTTCCGTTCCTGCGCTTGCTTTAAGACCCAGTTCAAGACGGTCGAGGACAACGTTTCATCCACACGATAACCAATGGCATCCTCAGCGATCTTGCTCTGGACCCCTTCCGGCCCTGCGACGTTCATAATCCCCAATGCGACCGCCTGCTGACCGTCCTGTTGAATATGTGAGAGGTTCCCCCACGCTTCTCCGTCTTGTCGGCAATCAAAAACCACGACATCGTACCGATTGCCTGACGCTATTCGAGCCATACTTTGCTGAACGGTCGTGACCCATTCGACCGACGCCTGGGGATTCATGGAGGTAAGTACGCCACGGCATGAGGGAGAGAAATCCGGCTCATGAAAGCCAATCATCAAGACAGAAAGCGGCAAGATTTGGAGGGAAAACTGACTATTGGAAGACAACATGAGGAATCATTTTTCGGTGACGAATGCCAGCACACACGACCAATCCGGTTGCTCGCCTATGCCAAAATGAAAGGACCAATCGTCTCATGTACGAGCACCAACCCTTTACACCTGTCACAGGCACAGTAGATCGAATTGCGCCCACACCCGACTGTTGGATGTTGATCGAATTAGTCGGCTTTGACCGTTTCTTCCGCCCGTTCTTCAGCCCACTTGGCCAACAGATCTAACTGTGATTTGGCCTGGTGCCCTTCAGCCCATCGCTTGGTCAAAGAATTCGCCAACTGCCACACTTCGATGTTATCAAAGGGCTTTCGGAGAATAAGCAACTTATCATTTTTATTCAGTCGTTGTATCACATCCTCCCACGCATGATCAGAAAACGCCGTGCAGATGACCACTTGCAATTCCGGATCTTCCTGCCATAAATGCTCGACGGTCTCCACGCCATCCCAACCGGGGGGCATGCGCATATCGACAAAGGCCACCGCATAAGGTCGGCCAGCCTTCATGGCCTCTTGGACCATACGATATCCCATTTGACCTTGGTCCGCACATGCCACTTCAAACTTTTCCACCACCTTTTGCTCTGCCACATCATCGAACAATTCCGCTCGAACTTCCTGTAACAACGACGTATCCAGGGAGCGTTCCAGAATTTTCCGAAAATCATCGTGGATCGCCACGTTATCATCAATCACCAAGATTCTGCGGTTTCCTTGTTCCATGTCCATTACCGTGTTTCCTCCATGTGAATTACTGGTACATCAAGTGTAAAAATGGCTCCCTGATTCGGACCATCGCTCCAAACCCGTAAGGACCCACCAAGGTCTTTCGCCGCCAACGCACTGGTATGAAGATTGGGCAAGAGACCTGACGGAGCCCCCAATTGGTGAGGCGAAAAGACTCGGGTGAGACAGTCCGACGCAATCCCCTGCCCCGTATCTTCCACTTGCAAACGAACAAATCCGACACGATCCGGACATGGGAGAACATGCACAACCAGCCGATGGGCACGTACGGTGACCTCGCGCATCGCATTGATCGCATTCCGGATCAAATTCACGACTATAGGCTTCAGCTTGGAAACCTCCAATATGCCTTCTCCGATAGGACGGTATTCCCGAACCACCTCTATTCCCATCCGATCCAATTCTCCTTGATGAGCCAGCACCGCCTCATCCATCACCACAGAAAAATGAACCGTATCTTTGAAGCCTCCCGCCCGCTCCGGTGTTTGCCCCGCCGTAAGTAAATATTCCAGTTGCTCCAGGTAATAGTTCAGAGTGGTCAGTTCCGTGAGCGTATTTATATGGGTCTGCCGCAATTCCTGACTAAATTGTCCTAAAAAATGTGGGATTTTTTTTCCTTTGGGATCCTCTGTGAGATACCATCCCACGTGATCTTCGTGCGCCTCGAGCATATCGGCGACACGCCCAACATCCTCCACATGAAATTCTCGCAATTGATGATTAATGAGCCCTGCTGAGACATGGACGCTCGTCAACACATTCCTCATCTTATGAAAGACCGATTCTCCCCCTTTGGATGAGACAGCACCCGTTTCCGTTTCTCGTGGAAAGCCTGTGGTAGTGGCCATAGGGATAATTGGGTTTGCCGGTTAAATCTTCATTGACGTCCAACTGATCACATGAGAGACACTGGGCAGGCTTCTCATGATTCACAACCTTCTGGTATCAGGCACGAACCTTAGGGCATGTCCGTTAGCCAACCAGAATCCATTTCCAGTATTACGTAATAAATCGGTCATTCAGCTAAGAACTTTAAGGAGAATTCCCTCGATAATTTTTGAAAACATGGAAAACATGCTAATATCCATCCATTCTTCGTGATGACGCTTCCTACCCTCAACGCGGCATTCTTTCTTCATTCCGGCCATGTCTGAATCTCTTTTACCCTCACCAGCCAACTCTACTTCCCCCAGCGCCCTTCGCGGACTCCTGATTGCGCAATTTTTTGGCGCATTTAATGACAATGCCTGGAAACTCATGATTGCCCTCCTGGCCATCAAGCAGGTGGCGACCTCTAGCGGAATTTCCGGACCAGCATTTGAACTAGCCTCACAAACGCAAACAACGCAGGCCTTTGTCATCTTTACACTCCCTCTCATGGTGGTCTCTGCTTTTTCCGGGGTGTTTTCCGATCGTTTCAGTAAACGAACCGTGATCGTCCTAATGAAAGCCCTTGAGGTCCTCTTGATGAGCGCGGGTACGGCAGCGCTCTTTGTTAATCCTGCTGGAGGCCTTTTGCCCCTATTCGTCCTCGCAGGGATGGGCGCACAAAGCGCCATCTTCAGTCCGTCAAAATATGGAATTCTGCCCGAACTCTTACCCCACCACCGGTTATCCTGGGGAAACGGGCAACTGGAAATGTGGACCTTCGCCGCCATCATTGGGGGAACAGCACTCGCCGGTCCGTTACTCGACCTTTCAGGTCATCGGCCGTGGCTAGCTGCACTGGCATTGGTCATGTTTTCCGGGCTGGGGCTTTGGGCCTCATTCATGATCCCTCCTGTGCCGCAAGCCCGACCGGATGGGGGGATTCGAGAAACGTGGCAGGCGGCCGTCGACGCTCTCCGCGCGGATCGCGTCCTGACCTTGGGTGTTCTGGGCTCCATTGCATTTTGGACGCTGGCCAGCTTAGTTGGGCAAGACGTCTTGATCTATGCCAAAGCCGTCCTGCATCTATCAGATACCTATTCCGGCTTTCCTCTGGCAGCCTTTGGCGTGGGCGTAGGATTAGGCTCCCTTCTGGTGGGAAAACTCTCGGCCACAAAGGTGGAATTGGGGTACCTTCCGTTTGGAGGCATTGGCATCACCCTCAGTTTGGTCGCGTTAGGCCTCATGAAACCTGAACTTGGCGGTACCCTATTGGGAATGGCCTGTCTCGGTCTCTCTAGCGGGTTTGTGGTCGTGCCTCTCAATGCGCTGATTCAATGGCGATCGCCCTCCGATCGCCGGGGAGCCGTCATTGCCTTCGCCAATACGCTGGTATTCGGAGGTGTGCTCATGGGGTCTCTGGGGTGCGGATTTTTTGCGACCATCGGTTTGAGTGCCAGTGCCATATTCCTTGTCTCTGGGATAGGAAGTGCCCTGCTCACATTCTGGGCCCTGTACCAACTTCCCGAAACATTCATCCGTCTTGTGTTGGTCCTGTTCACCCACACCATTTATCGGCTCACCATCCTTGGAAGGGAGCACCTGCCTCAGGAAGGCGGAGCGCTTTTAGTACCTAACCATGTGTCCTTCATCGATGGATTCCTGCTTTTGGCCACGACTGATCGGCCGATTCGATTCCTCGTCGATCAAACCTATTTCGACAATAGATTCCTCAATCCGTTCGCCAGAATCATGGGTGCCATTCCCATTTCGTCCAATGGATCTCCAAAGGAAATTTTGTCTGCCTTGCGGGAAGCGGGACGCCGGCTGGATGACGGTGAATTAGTCTGTATCTTTCCAGAAGGCCAAATTACGCGCACGGGCAATCTTTTGCCCTTTCGGGCAGGGTTCACCCGCATCGTCAAAGGTCGGAATATTCCCATTATTCCTATCCATCTGGATCGGGTTTGGGGAAGTGTCTTTAGTTTTATTGGGGGAAAATTTTTAGCCAAATGGCCGTCCCGCATTCCCTTTCCTATCACCATCTCTCTCGGTGAACCCCTCCCTTCCACGACAACCGGCGAC
>Ga0224496_10000792_pt1 | contig 21102 bp, 20 predicted proteins | sample SF_Jul11_sed_USG_2_FD_168127 | JGI IMG/M metagenome (GOLD analysis project Ga0224496, IMG submission 168127) | Sediment microbial communities from San Francisco Bay, California, United States - SF_Jul11_sed_USGS_8_1 | ecosystem: Environmental > Aquatic > Marine > Sediment | place: USA...
CAAGGTCAGTGAATACAGTGACACCGGATACCAGTATTAAAACAAAAGCATCGTTTTTCGGAATCTTGCCCATGATGCGCAGACTCGACCATTCAAACGTGCCCAGAACCACGATGAACATGACACCGACCAGCGCCGCCATCGGAATCATTTCAATCAAACCGGAAGCGAACATGATGAACATCAGCAGGAACAGCGCTGCTGAAATACCCGACAGGCGTTGATGACCTCCTGAGTTGACGTTGATCATGCTCTGACCGATCATCGCACAACCGCCCATGCCACCAAAAAATCCGGTGGTGGTGTTGGCTATACCCTGACCGATACATTCTCGATTACCACGACCACGGGTGCCGGTGATGTCGTCAATCAAGGTCATGGTTAATAATGATTCGATCAGGCCAACCGCAGCCAGAATGATGGCATAAGGGAAAATAATTTTTAATGTATCCAGATTGAAAGGCACAGATGGAATGTGAAATTCAGGAAAGCCGCCCTGAATCGAGGCCAGGTCACCGACGGTGTTGGTGTTCACATCCAGACCAATCACGACTAAAGAGACAATGATGATGGCGGCCAGTGATGCTGGAAAAGCTGAAGTCAATTTAGGCAGGAAATAAATAATACTCATGGTCAGCAGGATAAGCCCGCCAAATATCATCAGGTCATTGCCCGCCATCCACTCGCCACCGCTGCCGGGAACCTGGAAATGCGGGATCTGCGCCAGAAAAATTACAATCGCCAGTCCATTCACAAAACCCAGCATGACCGGATGCGGCACGATACGAATATATTTGCCGAGTCGTAATATCCCGGCAGTAATCTGGATGATGCCGGTCAGAACCACCGCGGCGAATAGATATTCGACACCATGTTGCGCGACCAATGCCACCATGACGACAGCCATTGCACCAGTGGCTCCCGAAATCATACCGGGGCGGCCACCAAAAATAGAGGCTAACAAACCCACCATAAAGGCGGCGTACAAACCTACCAGCGGCTCGACACCGGCCACAAATGCAAATGCAACAGCCTCTGGCACCAGCGCCAGCGCCACCGTTAGTCCTGACAGAATCTCATTTTGAAAACATACGCGACTTTGACAGCCTAACTTGAACATGCAGTACCTCTGTGTTTACGGGGTGTTGGAGGAAGGGGGCGCATCTTAGCAAATTTAGACTGACTATTAAACGACGGTCATTCCTGGGGTGCTCATAACGGCACTTTAAAACAGAGCGATGGAAGATTGAATCAGGAACTAAGGAAGATGTTTAGATTGTCAGTTAGTTTTTATACCAGATTCGGGAACAAACCTTTAATGCCATTAGCAATAAATTCAATGGCAATAGCAGCCAGAATCAGTCCCATTATTCGCGAAAAAACATTCACCGCAGTCTGGCTTAAATATTTTGATATGTATGGGATTGATTTAAATGCCAGATACAAAATAAGACTCACTGCCAGGATAATCAGGCCAATAAGAAAATAGTGTAATAGTCCCGTGTCTTTATGTGCATAGAGAATAACAGTACTGATAGCACCCGGCCCGGCCAGTAAGGGTATCGCTAGCGGCACAACCGCAATCGAATCCATATATTCACTTTCCTGTTCTTCCTCTTCGGTGCGTTTAATACCATTAGTCTTTGCATGCATCATAGAGATAGCCATTAATAGTATTAAAATCCCACCCGCAACCCGAAATGAACTGAAGGTAATACCAAAAAAACTTAGCACCATTTCACCAACCGCCAGAGCAAAAATCAGAATAATAAAAACGGCATAGGTCGCTGTTTTTGAAATCGCATTTTTTTCTACTTGTTTGTAGCCGGAAGTTAGTGAAATAAATATCGGCACTGCGCCGATCGGATTGACGATAGCGATAAGTCCAATAAGCATTTTTGTGTATTCAGTATATTCGAGCATTTTTATAATATACCCGTTATTAATAATACCTGATCTTACCTTGCGGCAATCTATACACCGAAGAAAAAATCACTATTCAATTAAGTATTATTTAGACATAGCTAATTTTGACTCAAGCACACCTTTTCTTCCTGTCGCTTCATCGACCAGATGTAACCTGGTTCGAGCATAAAGAATACCCATTTTCACCTCTTGCCAGATATAAGTAAGGGTTCCTACGTTTACATCAATCTCTAGCGAGTCTGTATTTTCAGCTTTTGAAGTAACGGTATGCTTGCCGGGCGTCACTTCTTTGTAGAAATAAGTTTTGGCAACCGTCTCGCCAATAACTTCACCATCAATCTCAACATCCATTTTAACTGCGCCTCCAATAGATTCATTTCTATAGATATAGAGACCCGCTTTATTTTGTGGAGCTTCAAAGTTTTTAAGTGCAGTATCCTGGGCAGGATCACCCATTGGCACTGATGCGCAGCCTACAAGAGTAGCGATAATTGCAGAAACTAGCAGATATTTTTTCATGATTATTCCCCTTCCATTGACAAAGTTACTGATCAGCGCAGACACATTCATAGTAAAACACTGGCTTTTATGAAAATGCATTATGATGTGATTATTATCACCCCATTTAAAACAAAATAGGAAAGATTTTTTTTATATAAATTATCGCCAGTTATCGGGCTATAGACTAACCCATCTTTGCAGGACAAATGGCTTTAGGATACCCGAGATGGCTTGCCGATTATGTTTATCATCGAAAAGATAGCTGCGGGGTAATTCGCCGTACCAGTTGGGATCAATTTCATGGCGCAATTGCTGCGCCCTGTCATTTTGAAATACCCATGCATTAACCTGGGTAAAACCAAATTTATTTAACTTTTGCTGAATTTCATCGATATCATCGGTAGTGTCGGTCGAAACCAGCACCAGATCGAGTTGTGGCTGTTTTTTTATTTCTTCCGCCAACATGGTCAGCTCTTTATAACAGGGAGGACAATCCAATGACCAGAATACCAGCAGGAAAGACTGCTCCTGTCGCCGCTGTAAAACTTCAGCATAACTGCCAGCTTTAAAAATTTTTACCGGTTGCTCTGCTAGTGCCAGAAAACTGGTCACCCATAAAAGACTCAGTAATATACAGCGCTGAACCATGATTAATGATTACCCAATGAAAACAACTGGTAATGCTGTCCATGACGATGCCAAACAGCGTAGACTTTTTTGTCATCAGCAATCAATAAAGGATGATCTGAATCTCCCGTGGTGTTCGCCAGAATTTGTGGTTGCGTCCATGTCTTACCTGAGTCAGACGAGTTCATGCTTATCAGGGTTGCCTGTTTGCCATCAAATTCTTTCCACACTAAAAACACAGCCTTGCCCAGAGCTAACACCTGAGCATGAGCCGCCTGTGCTTTGTAATTACCAAAACTGACAGGTGTGGAAAAAGTTTTACCCTGATCAAATGTATTTGCATAAAACAGACCATGACGTTCTGCTGCATTATTAAACCAGACCAGGTGGTAACGACCATCATCAGCAATCGACAAACCAGGCCCATGGTGCGGACAGGCTTCGACCTGCCACTGATCATGACTGACCCGAAGTACTTCACCTGGTTTCATCTGGCTATCGAATTTAACCATGGCATGATCACGCACGTTATCGCCAAAAATATGTCGCCATAAAACCACTGGCAGCTGGTCTTTATCAATGGCGATAACCACACGGCAGCACTGACAGGTATTGTCGCTTATTTTTTCGTTGGTATTAAATGAAATACCACCGTCGGTGGACACGGCATAATAAAGTGCAGCACCGTTATAAGGTTGTCCTGCCGCTTTTGCTTTTAAAAGATCACGTTTATCCAGCCAGGCAAGATAAATATCACCACGTTGATTAACCGCTAAAGCATCAAAGCGATGACTGGTAATGACCTGATGATCGTTAACAATAATCGGATCAGAAAAATGTTTGCCCCCATCCAGCGAACGACTAAAACGGATATGACCACTGAAACGTTCGGATAATTGTTGTGTCCACGAAATATAAATATGTCCGTTATCAGCAATAACGATCTTGGGTCGATTTTCACCCCTGGCATAAATCTTTTCGGCAACTTTATTAACAACCACCGGTGTACTATAGGTTTTGCCCTTATCATCTGAATAGTTGACATAAACATGTTCTGCAAATGCCCAGGCCAACCATAACCGCCCCTTTTTATCAAACACAGCACTCGGGGCATTAGCACAGCTCAATGATGGGCCAACCTGTTTATCACAGATGCTATCTGCCACCATCGCAGCGTGATCATGATGCTGATGCTCTGATTGCACCGCACCAGCATTAAACACCAGGCAGAATAATATTAAAAAAACCTGGCCAAGCAATGCCCCGTTGTACATGTGTTATTCCTGCTAGTAATTCTATTGATTAATAAAAGCTGTAATTTATGCCTACATAAACAGTTCTAGGATTGCCTGGAGCATACTCAAATTTTTCTGCACTAAATCCTGAGGCGGCAGTATAGGATGAATTTGTTGCATAGAGTCTATCTGTAACATTCATTACACGACCATACAGTTCCAGTTTTTTATCAAAATTGTATTTGGCACGTAAATTAAGCAGATTGTAACCACTGTATTTATAGGTATTATCATTATCCATCCAGTAATCACCCAGACGTTCCCATTCCATTTCAACATTGCCGCCATTCAATGCCGATGGTGTCCAGCCCAAAATGGTGTTCATAATTTCTCGTGGCGCGGTCGCCATTTCATTACCAGTATAATCAACACCTGAGCTTACCCAGTCCTCGTAAGTATGTTTGGCATAGGAATAACTAAATGCCACCTTCAGATCTTCCGCCAGCTTTTTGTTCAAACCAAGTTCGACACCCTGATGCTGTGTTTCACCAGCATTGACAGTATAACGGATGGTGGTATCCACTGGATCAATAAAGGTGACCAGATCGTCTTTTTTGGACATGTGATAAAGTGAGATTTCATAATCAAAATCCTGGCTCGTCTTACCACGTAAACCGAGTTCATAACTGTCCACCTTGACGGCCTCAAGATCCAGAGAAACAGCACTGGAACCGGGACGGAATAACTGTCCTTCGGAAGGCGCACGGAATGCACGACGGTAAGAAGCAAAACCATTCAGGTCATCACTAAAGACGTAGGTCGCACCCAGTTTAGGGCTCAGCTGAGAAAAGTTCACCGTGGTATCAGTCGGGCGATTGTATGTTCTATTTCGAACGCTACCATTAAAGTCTACCGCGTAGACAGTCGCTGCACCGGCGATATTATCACTATAGTCATAACCAGCATGATCATAACGTAGCCCTGCATTGATGCGTAAACGATCAGACGGTGAGGTTTCAAAATGTAGGTACGGTGAGATACCCTCATAGGTCACATCATAGTCATAAATGACCTCACCTAAAACATACGAGGTGTAGATAGCACCAGTCTTGTAAGCATCAATATTATTTTCCAGGCGCTCACCCGGTGTATAGTCAAAATCAATGCCCGTAATAATACGGCTTCTGCTGTCACCTTCAAGGTCCATACGATATTTAACCAGCATGCCCAGGGAATCACTTTCTGTTGCTGTAATGGCCGGATCATAACCAAACGACCAGTTAGCCATATACTCCATACGATTATGTCGATAAAAAGGTGTCACACTGAACAAAGTATCAGAAGTTTCTTTTTCATAGGCTGTAGAAAGACGCAGGGCTTCCACTTCACGATACGAAATCGGCGTATAGTTAATGGTTGGATCAGAATAAAAATCAGCGGCCAATAATCGCGAACTGCCTGCGGTCTGCTGGTCGATATTGGATGTCGTCAATACTGTTTTAAGTGTTGCGCCACTTTCCAGCGAATGATCCCATCTCAGCATGGTTCCAACTCGGTCATAGTCGGTCGCTTCACGCCAGCCATCGGTATGCGTTATATTGAAATCAGCACGAAAGCCATCGGTATCATTGCTGTTACCACCCGTTATTAATAATCGCTTCCAGCCATTCTCACCCGCCTCTACATTAATTTCTGCCTCAGCTTCAAGTGGTGATGGACGAGTCAGAACATTCACCACACCACCGATAGCATCACTACCATACAAGGCAGTGCCGGGGCCTTTGTTCACTTCAAGACCACCCGCCTGTGGAACATTAACTTCATACAGAGCATTGTGATTAAAGAAACCCGTTGAGCGTGTTGGAATGCCGTCTTCTAAATATAAATATAAAGGTGAAGTACCCAGAGGCTGACGAATCGCTGTGGTATGTCCCTCACCACCGGTAACAGCAATATGCACACCAGGAATACGGCTCATAATTTCAGATGGATGTGCAGGTCGTACATTTTCTATTTCTTTGTCATCAACCGTGCCCACAGTAGCAGGTGTTTCTGCTTTGAGTGTTTTTTCACGTGTGCCAGTGACCGTTATTTCACCCAGATTGGCCTGATCAACTTCTGGTTCCTCAGCATATACTGCAGCAGCAGTTCCTAGTGACAGGAACGCTGACAAAGCTGCGGATGATGACTTTAATTTCATAACTTAAACCTCAATTTTTATTTTAAAAAAACCTATCTTTATTATTTTTGTAAAAATGTTTAATTATTAATTCAATTCAAACTGCATGGCATAACTTACCTGCAACGGACAATTAACTTCTGATGGCGGAACCGGGAATGGCAAAGCGCTGGCAATGGCCTGTTCCGCAGCCTTGCGTAAAATCATCGGGCCACCAGTCGCTTTTAAATCACTAATTTCGCCGTTATTCAATAATTCAAATGTCACATCAATACTGCCTTTGATGCCACGACTACGTGCCGACTGAGGATAATATTTATGGCCTTCGATATAAGTCAGCAGGTTATTCAAATAATGCTGTTTGATCGGTGCTGCCTCATTAATCTGGCCGCGTTGTATTTGTTCAGACACTTTGTTAGCTGTTGCCAGTTCTGGAATAACAGGAGATTCTGGCTTTACGATTTCAGGCTTAAGCTGAGGTTTTGATTCTGGTTTTGGTTTTGGCTTCGGCTTACGGACAGGCTCAGGGGGTGGCATATCGGCCTTAACCAGTTGCGCTGGTTGTATGGCGGGTGGCATCAAATTCAGTGAGATTCGAGTAGAAAAATTTGGCGCCTGCGCCTGGTTACTCATGGCGGTATCAGTCAGTTGTATAAACAAAACAACATGCAGCAACACTGATACCGATATAGCGGTTAAGTTGATTCGTTGCTCACCTGTTATATTTTTTAACATCATGGCTGACTGGTAATAATGTCCAGTGATTCGGCACCGGCTTTACGTGCTGCATCCATTATTCGTACAGTTAAATCCAGCTGTGAAGTTTTATCTCCACGTAATATCACCTGTTTGTTAGAACGGCTCTGCAATGATTGTTGCAGCGCATAATCCAGATCATCTGATTTAATAATTTGTTTAGCGATCAATATTTCGCCATTATTGTTAATAATAACTTCCAGTGCACCCTGATCTTCAAGATTGACGGCACTGTTAGCTTCTGGCAAAACGATATCGAGTGATTGATCTTTGACAAAGTGAGCAGTCAGCATAAAAAAAACCAGTAACAGAAAGACAATATCAATGAGTGGTGTCAGGTTAGGTGTTTTGTGCCGAGTTGTTAAACCTTTAAATTGCATCGTTCCATACCTCGACTAGGTCTCGGGATTTTCAAGGATGGGCAGCGTATTTTGATGCGGCAGTATCTCGATCAGCATGGATGCATAATTTTGCATGGCATGGCTATGTCTTTCTGCCCGTCCCTCTAACCAGTGCAATAAAAAAAGGATAGGTAAGGCTACAGCCAGGCCCACTCCTGTGGTAATCATGGCTTCCCAGATACCACCTGCGAGCATCTGCGCATCGACCTTACCGCCCATTTGATCTATAACCATGAAGGCTTTAATCATGCCGGTAATTGTGCCAAACAAGCCCAGTAAGGGTGCGGTATCACCGAGGATATTTAGTGTACGAAATCCTCTTTGCATGCGTTGCAATTCCCATGAGCCGATACGCGATGCCACACGAACAAGATCAAGAACACCTTGTTTATGTGCGTGTAATAAACCCCTGAGAATAGCAACTTCGGGGCCACGTAAACCTTTGATCAACGACTGCACATCATTGCCATGTGTGGCATTTTGCATATCACCATAAAATCGCTGCGGCAATTTACCTATACGAAAGAAATGCATGTATCGTTCAAATACAATGGTTAGCGCAATCATGGAATAAACCAGCAGAATCCAGACGACTGGGCCACCTTTACTAAATATTTCGGGTACACTCATAGATGCAATTTTTTATATATCAGATAGTTAAAATACGCCGCCAATCCTAACCAATATAAGGGCGTACTAAAATGTGACACAGTGTCGCGCGACAAATTGTCGCACCCCATTTGTGATTATCCAGATAAGCTTTAGAATAGAATCTTATGTTAAATGAATTACTCATCACTCCCGGCAACAGCATCAATATCAAACGCATTATCTGGCTAAGACTTATTGTCCTGGTGGGAGAAGTTATTGCGGTATGGATGACAACTAGCTATCTGCACATAGAATTACCTCTTTTTCCAATATCCGTTGTTTTATCTGTGATTTTTATCGTCAGTATTGCCAGTTTGATTCGATTACGAATACTCTGGCCAGTGTCTAATAATGAGTTATTTCTTCAACTGGTCATTGATGTAATCGCATTAACCTTCCTGCTTTATTACTGCGGCGGCTCAACTAACCCTTTTGCCCCCTTATTTCTGTTACCGCTAGTTCTCACGGCGGCGACACTGGCAGGCTGGTATGCATGGTTGATGGTGGCATTAACCATCAGCTGCTACTCGCTGCTATTGTTTTTTTATATCCCTTTTCCCGAAACCCATAGCATGCACGGGGAAGGTTTCCGACTACATGTTGTAGGGATGTGGTTAGGCTTTATCTTCAGTGCATTATTGATAGCTGGCTTCACTGCACGCATGGCAATTACTGTACAACGCCAGAACAAAAAGATTGCTGATCTACGCGAAAAACACTTAAAACACGAACATGTTCTGGCACTGGGTACACTGGCTGCCGGTGCTGCCCACGAACTGGGCACGCCACTATCAACCATGGCTATATTACTTAAAGACCTGACACCGGATATGCCATTGACAGAGTCGAAACTTAATACCCTGAAAAACCAGGTTGACCGCTGTAAAACTATACTTGGCTCGATTTCAGCTGCTTCGGGTGAAATTCGCGCCGAATCCGGCCGTATTTCAAAACTGGATGATTACCTGTTCAATTTACTGGAACGCTGGCATCGAACTCGTGAAGATATCACTGTTCAATCAGATTTTAAGGGGTCACAGCCGGCACCCAGCATAGTCGTTGATCAAACACTAGATCAGGCATTGTTAAATATTTTGAACAATGCCGCCGATGCCTCACCGGATAATATAGAAGTAGAAGGCCACTGGAGCGATAAAGAACTAATACTTATTGTATCCGACCGTGGACATGGACTATCACCCGAGCTAGAGGAAAAAGCAGGCGAAACTATTATGAGCACCAAACAGGACGGTATGGGTCTAGGTTTGTTTCTTACCTACACGACACTGGAAAGGCTGGGTGGTGAGGTGCGCATATATAACCGCGAAGGCGGCGGTGTTAAATGCCAGATAAATTTGCCTTTATCAACCATACGATTGAGCAAATAAATGAGTGAATACGAAAATACATCTCTGCAACAAATAGATCAACCCAGTCTGTTAATTGTCGATGATGACACGGTATTTTGTGAGGTACTGACTGAAGCGTTGACTCAACGTGGTTATTCGGTAAGTTCGGCACATAATGTTGATGATGGTATTGAGCTGGCCAAAAGAGAACCACCTGAATTTGCCGTTGTTGATTTAAAAATGCCGGGGAAGTCGGGACTTGAAATGGTTAGTGAATTAAAAAACCTGGATGAACATACACGTATAGTTGTACTCACTGGTTATGCATCTATTGCCACCGCTGTTGAAGCTATAAAACTGGGTGCCATACATTACCTGGCAAAACCTGCCGATGCTGATGACATCGCTGCCGCTTTTTATCGAGAACAGGGTGATAAAGAAATACCTATTCGGAGTAAGCCTTTGTCAGTAGGTCAGGTTGAATGGGAGCACATCCACAAAGTGCTGACTGAGTGTGAGGGTAATATTTCTGAGACTGCTCGCAGGCTCAATATGCACCGCCGAACACTACAGCGCAAACTGGCAAAATACCCGGTTAAAAATTAATTCGTGTTATATTCCCTGATGAACGAGGCATAAAAACCGCCTAAGATAAAAACAACTAAAGCTATCGATACGGTGGTTAGTATCATCAGTTTTATTCTTGATAAAAATTCCTTTCTGAAGCCGTTATCTGCAACCTGTATTCTGTAAACAAAAACCGATGGCAAAATTCCCAGCAACGATATATTGTGCATAATTATAATTGCGCAAGCTTAAAATCAACTTAACACAGCCTAATTACGTCTTGAATTCTCCAGCGGAAGCCAGCTTAATCTTGAAATGCGTTTGATAACTTCTCGGCTTGCAACTGCATCAGGCACTTCTGGCACAGGCAATCCCTGTAAAGTCTGGATATATCATCGCGCTCGGACTGGAGCAGTTTGACCGAGGCACACTGACAGTTTGTTACGTCTGCAGAATGGCACTCGAATGAGTTCAGGCAGCGGGGGCAGGTTTTTATTTTAATATCAGCCATAGATAAATTCTCAGATAAAAAATTAGTGCTCTACATAACCGTTTGAATGACTAAATGGCAAAATTATTCTGAAATTAAACTGCTATCTCTTTTCCAGTTGAGCTTTTTCTCAATGGCAGAGATCAACAAGCCGGCGATGTCTTTACCAGTGGCGGTTTCAATCGCTTCCAGACCGGGCGTCGATTTTACTTCCAGCAGTAATGGCCCCTCTTTAGAGCGGATTAGATCGACACCTGCGACTTTCAATCCAAGTGTTTTGGCGGCCTTGATCGCCATCGTTCTTTCACGCGGGGTAATTTTGACAATGGATGCTGAGCCACCCTGGTGGATTTCTGATCTGAATTCCCCCGGTGCCGCTTCACGTTGAATGGAGGCAACGACTTTGTCATCAATGACGAAGCAGCGTAAATCTTTACCGTGCGCCTCTTTGATGAACTTCTGCACCAGCAAGTTGGCACCCAGCGACTTGAAAGCATTAACAACACTCTCTGCCGCTTTTTTCGTTGATGCCAGAACAACACCGCGTCCCTGACCACGTTCCAGTAATTTAACGACCAACGGCGCGCCATCGACCATCTCGATCAGATCTCCAGTCTCCAGTGGCGAATTGGCAAAGCCCGTGGTGGGGATACTCACGCCATTTTTAAGCATTAGTTGCAGGGCATATAATTTATCCCTGGACTGAGTGATTGCCGTTGATGAGTTGATGGTATAAACACCCATACTCTCGAACTGGCGAGTCAGCGCACAACCATAGAAGGTAGCGCTGGGACGAATACGCGTAATAACCGCATCAAGATCATTGAGCACGGTGCCGCCACGATAATGCACTTCGGGTGAAACGGCATCCAGCTTCATGTAACACTGCTTAATATTCAGGAACACCATTTCATGGCCGTGCTCGTCGCCGGCTTCCAGGATACGTTGATTGCTGTAAAGCTCCGGATTGCTGGCTAGCAATCCAATTTTGAGACCGGTGCGCGGTTTTTTGTCCTTACCGTAATAGTCGTTTACTTCCTCGCGAGAAATGCCGCCAATGGCGAAACTGATCGACGGGTCAACAATCAGGCGGCCATTCATGGCTTCACGACCCAGCAGCATCCGATAACCCATGGTGTCGCGATTCGCTAAAGTAAGTTCAATGTCCCATTTGTTGCTGCCAAGCTTAATCGTGGCGTTAATAACATAACGTGTTTCAGATGCGCCACTCGAGCTTTTAACTACTCGCTTATCAACCACCGGCTTTTCACAACGAACTACGGTTTTTCGATCATGCTGAAGGGGATGAACTTCAAAGCTGACCCAGGTTTCCCCTTCGCGCCTGAATTTCTGAATATTGAACGCATGTATCGATGAGGTTTTGGCGCCTGAATCCACTCGCGCCTGAATGGCAGGAATACCCAACTCCGGAAAGGAGCACCACTCTTCACTCCCAATAATAACTTTTGGGTTATTTTCTTTCATAAGCACTCATTTTTTCTATCTGACTAGATCGCTCATTTACCAGCACTTTTTTTAGACGATGTATTGTGCCGTTGCGAATCATCACTCAATTTTTTCTTAACATCTTCAGGTATTTGAATTAATGTCCCATTAGACAACCATTGATGTTCGTTGGCAACCTGATTAATCAGTGAAATTCTTCTTTTTGTATCTGGGTGAGAACTCATTATCTGGGGCACATGAACACCCTGTTCATCTTGCTCATCGAGCAATACCTTAAATAAATCATCGACACCTTCAACATGCTGATAATAATTGTTGCTGGCCTGTAAACCTTCAATGTCTGCCAGCTCTTCCTGCTCACGACTAAAGCTCAGGAGTGTTAGCGTGCTCGTATCAACCAGCAAACCTGTCGCCGCATCAGATGACTGGCCCAGGAACGCAGCCAGGGCCAAACTGATGACAACACCTTTACCCAGCCCTCTTATAGGGTGACGTAGTTTAATGTGGCCAATTTCATGCCCCAATAACATCACCAGAGCATTTTCATGCGGCAATTTTTCCAGCAGGCCTCGATAGATAAAAATATGGCCTCCCAGGGTGGCCATTGCGTTCACAATATCCTGATCCACATAATGGGCGGTAATATCCATGCCCTCAGGGAGATCCATCTGCTTTGCCACTTCGTCACTAAGTGACTGCAAGTAATCATCAACAAGATCACGTTCAGCTTCGTTAGATTTAAAAGACTTCGCAATACTTTTTTCATACTCATAAGGCACGTATTCAGCAAGCCAGTCTACTGAGTAGGCCAGTGCAGCCGTGATGAGTATGATACCGGCAAGTGTTACTGTCACTAGCATCCCAAATTCTTTTAGGGGATGGGTATCGGTAACATTAATGCCCTCAGGAATTTCAGGATTAGTATATTTCAGACTAGCGCCCTACTTTACAGGTGACAGTGCCGTACCATAAACCAGTACTTCGACTGAACCAATACCACCACGGGCATTTTTTGATATTGAAGAGGTTTCAAATTTGATATTGAAGACCATGTTTGCATTCAGGTCTCTTGCCTGCTTTTTCATGCGCAGCACAGCTTCACGCCTGGCACGATCCAACAGGCTTTCATAAGCAATGACACGGCCACCTATAAGTGCGCGCAAGCCTGATAAAAATCGCTTGAAATAATCCACAGAAACTACAACGCTGCCTGCCACTAAGCAGGCTTCCATTGGCGTACTAGATACGGGCAGAATGCGACTGCTGATTGCAAGGATATCCCTATACTGCTTTTCTCTTTTAATAATTGACTTATAGTGCTTTTTTTCTGCAATACGTCCAAAAAAATAGCCCAGCCCAAGTAACGTAACAAATACGATTAGATCAGACATGACTTTATTCCAGTATTACAGCAGTACCATAAGCAAACAGTTCTGCTGCACCCTGGGTCACCGAAGATGTAGAAAATCGCACATTTAATACCGCATTGGCACCTACAGCAGTGGCCTGCTGCTTCATTCGATCAACGGCCTCTTCACGTGATTCCTGAAGTAGCTCTGTATAACCTTTCAGTTCACCACCAAATATATTCTTAAGGCCAGCCATTAAATCCCGGCCCACATGTTTAGCCCGAACCGTACTTCCCTGAACCAGTCCTAAATGCTGCTTAACGAATTTACCTGGAATTATTTCCATATTAGTGATTATCATGCTGAGCTCCTTCTAGAAAGGTTGCAATTTATGTTAGATAAATATAACTACACATAAAAGTAGCACATGAGCGTAAATTGTCACTATTAAGCAGCTGCTTGTATTCTACTGGCACTCATTAAAAATTCTGGAGGTACAGTTTTCACATATCGACTTATCAAGACGATTATAGATACTTCGAATTGCTGTTGTTTTTGTATCAAAAAAATGATCGCTGCCAATTTTTTTAATAAAACATGATTTAGCTGCAAATTCATAAACCGAAGGTTTCATATCAACAAAATAGAGACCTCCCTTTCTTTTTGCCAAACTCTTGTTTTCAGCAACCAATGTTTCAGCACCCGCCAAATCTATAAAGTTAATACCACTTGCATCAACCAATATATGATGAATTCCTTCTCTTTCAGAAATTTGAGAAATATTCTTATGTATGTAATTGATAGAACCAAAATAAATCGACATATCAACTCGGATAATCTTAAGTTGTGGGCATTGCTTCAATGGTTTTTTGAGAACACTGGCGAACTTCCTTTTTTTACCATCGGGTGACGCATCTATCGACAGAACAGGGATTTGTGGCGTCGATGTTTTTGCCAGAAATAAAACTAGCGACAACAAAACGCCCATGTAGATTGCAAACTCAAGCTCAAGAAATAATGTTGCAAAAAAAGTTGTCAGCAAGATTGATGACTCAGATTTACTCAAAGTAAGAATTTGAGTAATGTGATGAAAATCAATCAACTTGTATGCAACCAGCAAAATAATTCCACCCATTGCTGCGATAGGTAAATATGCGGTCAAAGGGGCAATGAGTAAAACAATGATCATTAACATCACGGCTGCAAATATTGCTGATAATGGTGTTTGCGCGCCTGCATCATAATTGATACCTGAACGAGTAAATGAACCTGAGCCGGCATAACTGGAAAAAAAACTGCCCACAATATTCGACATACCCTGTCCGATAAATTCCTGGTTAGCATTAATACGTTGGCTCGATTTTGTTGCCACGGCTCTACTAATAGATACGGCTTCAATAAGTCCCAACAAAGCCACCGCAAATGCTTCCGGCGCTAACATCCTGATGGTTTCAAAAGAAAATTCTGGAGTAGAAAATGGCGGTAAATGTGCTGGGATTTCTCCAACCAGGGCAATACCATCGGTATATTCTTTGAACAACAAGGCAAAAATACTTCCAACAATCATGCCCGCCAAAAGGTTTGGAAGTTTAGTGTTAAATTTCTTTACTAACAGTGCAGTAGCTATAGTGACTGCAGCAATAACCACCAGATAATAATTTGCCTGTCCGATGCCGTTAAATAACCCCACCCAGGTATGCAAAAATGACTCTCCCTTAGGAATTGAGATACCAAAGATATGTTTCATTTGGCTGGTAGCAATCAAAATAGCCGCCCCGGCGGTAAAACCTATCACTACAGTATGCGAAACAAAGTTAACCAGAGCGCCTAACCGTGCCAGTCCAAATGCCAGTTGGTATACACCTGCGAGCAAGGTAAGCGTTAGTGCTAATGAAATAAATTCAGGCGTTCCCGGAGTTGCATGATGGCTTACCGCTGAAAAGACCACAATTGAAATCGCCGTTGTTGGACCTGATACCAGATGAAATGAAGAACCAAATAATGCTGCAATAATGGGCGTAACCATCGCCGTATACAGACCATACTCAGGTGGCAAACCTGCAATCAGGGCAAATGCTACGCCCTGAGGTAGCACAATAACCGCACCTGTTAACCCTGCTATAAAATCAGCTTTTACTGATTCTTTAGTAGTTAATCGAAACCAGGTCAAAAAAGGGAAAATCTCTGATAATTTCATCAATGTCTCATGTTGTATTATTGTTTACGATTCATAACCCGGTCATAACGCACCAATATCAGGACGCTAAACCATCTATATAAAGCTTCTTATACAGTGGTTTAAGCCGATCATTAGTTTTCGTTAATCGAAATATTAGCTATGTATTACTTCTGAATCGAGGTGAAGTGGCAAAATGCAGCACTATAGCAGGGCTGCTATACCTACCTCTCTCAAGACGAATTTCGCCCTGCCAGTATCATTGCCATGTAACCATATGAATATTAACTAATGATTAAATTATTTGACGAATATTTATGTTACCAAAAAAAGTCATACGTATGCATTACTTTTTTAGATAATAAGAGTAATATCTAAAGAGGCGAATTTATGAGTTTTACAAAGATGGAGTACGAACATGTCAGAAACAACGTTAAGAGAACAAACGCAGAAAGCCTTACAGGACTTTATGTCAGCAATTCCCGAGGATGCTCAGCATATAGTGATGGGTGCCTTTGAGAGATTGATGGACTCAGTAGCGGGTGACGATGCTCCATCAGTCGGTGATATGGCTCCTGATTTCGAACTACCTAATATGCGTGGCGGTAACACCCGACTATCAGAGCGTTTATATCAGGGTCCCGTTGTACTCAGCTTTTATCGTGGTGGCTGGTGCCCATTCTGCAACCTGGAATTTAAAGCCCTGTCAGACATCTTCCCAGAAATTGAAGCCAGAGGTGCATCAATGATCGGTATATCGCCAGAAATTCCGGATGCGTCGCTTACGACTATTGAGAAACATAATCTACCCTTTGAGGTTCTTAGCGATGTTGGCAACAAGATTGCGGATGAATATGGTCTTGTCATGTCTATATATGAAGAGTTGCGCCCTCTTTACCAACAATGGGGCCTTGATGTACCTGCGGCAAATGGTGATGATAGCTACCAGCTACCCATCCCTGCTACCTATATCATCAAACAGGACGGTCACATCCATAGCTGTTATGTAAACAAGGATTACACTTCTCGCATGGAACCAAAGGATATTCTTGCGGCACTTGATAGCCTGTAATATTGCTACGCCCATTTAAATGACCATACAAATAAAAAAGGCCACCCAAATGGGTGGCCTTTTTTATTTGTATGGCGGACCGGACGGGACTCGAACCCGCGACCTCCGGCGTGACAGGCCGGCATTCTAACCAGCTGAACTACCGGTCCGTAATTTGGTGGGTGATGAGGGGATCGAACCCCCGACATTCGCCTTGTAAGGGCGACGCTCTACCAGCTGAGCTAATCACCCTTGCTGAGAAGGCGAGATTCTATAGAAAAATAGCTCTATCGGCTACTGCTAATACGATTTTTTTAATATAAATATCCATGTTTTTGATTTTTAAGAGATAGAAGCTTTGATTCAGCTCAATTAGCTCCATATAAATGCTCGCTAAGTAATTACTTAGGCTTCTATAATGATTACAGGAATGATCGATAATAGAGGGCTATTTCGATGACTATACAAATAGAATTTCTGGGTGCGGCTGGAGAAGTTACCGGGTCCTGTCATCTCGTTCAAGTCGGTGAACGGCGCATTCTTCTCGATTGCGGTCTCATTCAAGGACAGCGCACTGACGAAGAACGTAATCGCGCGCCCTTTCCTTTCGACCCTAAGACCATTGATGCAGTCGTGCTTAGCCATGCTCATATCGATCATTCGGGACGACTACCTATGTTGGTCAATGCTGGGTTTAAAGGCCCTATATATACACACAGCGCCTGTATTGACCTCTGTCGAATCATGCTAAAAGATTCCGCCTTTCTAAATGAAAAAGAAACCGAATGGGAAAACCGTAAACGATTGCGCAAAGGTTTAAAGGAACAGGAACCTCTTTACACTGAAGAAGACGTAGTACACACACTTAAACAGTTCCGAAAACTGGACTATCAGCAGAAGCAACGTATTCTCCCCAGTATTGAGCTACGTCTAAATGATGCTGGGCATATTCTTGGCTCCTCCATTATTGAGCTCTGGCTGGAAGATAATGGTGTCGAACGTAAACTGGTCTTTAGTGGAGATTTAGGTCGGCCCGGTATGCCTATACTAAATGACCCTGCTTTAATTAAAAGAGCTGATCTTGTTATTATGGAAAGCACCTACGGTGATCGGTGCCACCGAAGCTGGGAAGATACCCGAAGCGAAATAGCTGAAGTGCTTAGCTGCGTGACGAACGGTAAAGGTAATATCCTGATTCCTGCTTTCGCCGTAGGCCGCACACAGGAAATACTTTATTTATTCACCAAATACTATGACGAATGGAAACTTGATCGTTGGCAAGTTTTTCTCGACAGCCCTTTAGCCATTCAGGCTACAGAAGTATTTACACATCACAGTTATTTGTTCGATCCCGAAATGGAGGCCTTATGGAAAAAGAATAGACAAAAATCTATTCTGCCAAATTTACATATATCACATACTACTATTCAATCAATGGCATTAAACCGAATTAGCTCCGGTGCGATTATTATTGCAGGCAGCGGCATGTGTACCGGTGGACGAATTAAGCAGCATTTCAAGCACAACATCTGGCGCAAGGATTGTCATGTCATTATTACCGGCTTTCAGGCTCGTGGCACACTTGGGCGCATGCTGGTAGATGGTGCAAAACATATCAGGTTGTGGGGAGAAACGATAAGAGTAAATGCGCAGATTCACACCATCGGCGGTCTTTCTGCACATGCCGATGAATATGATCTTAAAAACTGGTATTCGAATTTTGAGAATCGTCCACCGGTTGTCCTGGTTCACGGCGAGGCGGTTGCATTTGAAAAGTTATCTCAAACATTAAAATCCGAACTCAATGCCGATGTCACCATCGCACAACACGGGCAAAAGATAGATTTAACAAAACTCTAGATTTAAATAACAGGCAAGGCACTGACAGCGGGAACGTGCTTTGTATATTCAATGTGTTAAAATTATCATCAAAGGCCAAATTTACTTTTTAATTTATCCTTTAGCTTATCTGTCGTTTCTTTTTTCTTGAGATCCTGCTCAGCGTTAATAGTATCTCTTAATGCTGCCAGACGCTGCTGCAACTGCTTTTCATTGCCATCAACTTTATTTTTAATCACATCAAGCTTTTCCTTCCTGGATTCAATTCTAGCTATAGATTGTTTTAGTTTTTCATTAATACGTATCTTTAGTTCATTTTCAAATTCCAGTTTTTTCTGATTAAGCTTATTCTTAAGTTCTTTACCCAACTGATTATCAAGATCAGAACTGAGCTTTATACTTAAATCACTCATTGATCCGCTAAAATGACCGTCAAGATTAAAAGCCTTAACACCTTTAAAAGACGAAGCCAGCAATGAAGATGAACTGCCCGAATCAAAACTAACGTGGTTAAATTGTATTTTAGCTGTACCCTGGAGAGAACCATGCTGTAACTTTGCATCAAGATTAAAATCCATCAATGCACGCTTCATTGTTAGTGGTAGTTTGCTACTTCTAGATACAACAAAATCGTCAATTTTAGATTTAACTATCATATATTTAAAACGTGAAAAACCATTGGTTTTTTCAACATAATTAAATTCGCCGCTAATTTCCTCACTTTCTTTATTAACCAATGAAACACCGCGTAGCCTTAATCGCATTGGCTCTTTGTTGATAGCTTGATTAGATGACATAGCTGTGACTATGCCTTCAAACTGACCACGGGGTAAATTTGCCGTTATCATGGTCTTACGAACATACAAATCTGGCATTGGGTTTAATTCATTAAAGACTATATCAACGCCCTTACTTCGTTCAATCTCAGGAGATTTTTTAGCTTCTTTATTATCTAGATATGGAGCAATTCGTTTATACCATTTTCTTGCCAATGCTGTATATCCAGATACCTGATCACCAAAAAGAATCTGGCTGATATTTTCCGCATTTAAATTATCTAGTTTGTATTTATTTTTAATTCTTGCGATATCTAATGCTGGAGCATCTTTAGCTGCTTTCAACTCTTCACTAAGACGATCCAGATCAGCACCAAACTGTTGTTTAGCCTGTTTAATGCGTTCAACTTCCGCTTTTAAATCATCACTAAGTTGTTTAGCATCTTTGATTGCAGCCAGCTTTTGACTAGTGTTACCTTTAACATCATTCTGTATTTTTTTAAAGCGAGCTTCATACTTATCAGTCATGGCTTTATTGGGCAATACTTTACTAATCTCCTGCCATTTTTTGTCCGTTTTTGATAAATCATCTTCAAGTTCGCTGATAAGCTTATCTGAGATCAAAGGTTCGACCGCTAAAACATCTTCAATATCCGGCAAATCTATCTCAGGCATAGTTATATTATCATTACCTTCAGAATCATCTTTACTTGAGTCTTCCTTAGCGATCTTTTCTATCAATCCAGATTTATGTCGAGCGGTATTGACCTGAATATCAGTTATTGAAGCTTCATCGATAACAAGCTTACCCAATAACATATGCCCCAGCGAAAGCGCAAACTTAACTTTATCTATCTGCGCAGTATTAACCATGGCCTGTTCAGGATCAGCAATCTGAATATTATTAATTTCGATCATGAATGGCGTATAACTTATTTTAACTTCTTCAATATCAACCTTTGCGCCATTCATATCAGTTAAACCAGACTCGATTAATGGTTTAATAAAGCGGCCTGCAAATAATAATGTTGTTGTTAATAACAACAACATGACAACAATCGCAATCAAACCTCCCCAACGTATGCTTTTCATATTCTTACTCCACCATTGAAGTAAATCGTGTTACAAGTTTGCTGCTTTGAAGCCATGAAACAATCTTAGAATTATTTAGATAAACTAAAATGTGAGTCCGGTAACGTTTGATTAAAAAATTCAGGATTAAAACCATCGGGATAAATGCCAGCAATGTAGCAACAAGACTACCCATTACAATAGTATTATTAAAATGGGCAACCCGCCAAAAAATTGAGTTATACATATTCGTCCATGTAGCCTGCATCTCTGCGTACTGCAATATGAACAAGCCTACGTTATGAAACACTGGATCAAGCAGATAGGCGAGACCGGTGAAAAATGCCAACGCCAGTAAAAACGCAGCCAGATTTATCCGAAAGGCGAGCAGTACAAAAATCACCAGCACATTATGCAAACTAAACAGGGGCGTGAAGCCCGCCACCATTGCCAGCGCAATGCCCATGCTGATCTGAACAGGTTCGGCTTCAGATGCCAGCACTCTAAGAAATTTAATAATCTGAGTTATCATTATGCCACTATCCTTTAATTGATTTTTCTATCCGGCTGTTAGCATACATTAATGCTGGGTAAAACTAACCGAGACCTGCCCTTTATATTCTTCGTCAAAGACCATGTCAATCGACATATCGCCTGCCTCCTCTACAATCCTGACCTGTTTTAAATCAGG
>Ga0224496_10000794_pt1 | contig 21099 bp, 21 predicted proteins | sample SF_Jul11_sed_USG_2_FD_168127 | JGI IMG/M metagenome (GOLD analysis project Ga0224496, IMG submission 168127) | Sediment microbial communities from San Francisco Bay, California, United States - SF_Jul11_sed_USGS_8_1 | ecosystem: Environmental > Aquatic > Marine > Sediment | place: USA...
CCAACCAGTGGACAGAACCAAACCGCTCTGGGAGTTCTGGTTGGTCGACGGCCTCCCGGCCGATCGATTTGGGCTTATATCGAAGATCCACCATTCGATGATCGATGGGATCTCAAGCGTTGATCTCATGGCAGTCATGTATGGGTTTAGCCCCGAATCAGACTCTGGAACGGCACAACCATGGCACCCGGCCCCCACTCCGACCGGCGCGGAGTTGGCAGCCGGGGACCTTGGCCGGCGGCTCCGGACCACCCTGGACCGGGTTCGGAACCGCCCTGAACGCAACGAAGAGACGGTTGCCAACCTGGTTCACAAGGCCTCAGCGGTTGGAGCATCTCTCACGTCAGGCTGGCTGCGCAAAGGCGAACCAACCCCACTAAACCAACCGATCGGACCCAATCGCCGGTTTAGCTGGACGACGATGCCGCTCGACGATGTCAAAGCCGTCAAGAACAACCTGGGTGGATCGCTCAACGACGTGGTCCTCACAACCGTCGCCGGGGCGGTGCGTAGCTTCCTCCAGGATCATCGCGATACCGACGTAGGCGACATGGAGTACCGGATCATGGCGCCGGTGTCGGTCCGCCCGACCAATCAGCGCGGCAACCTAGGCAACCAGGTGGCCATGTGGCTCGTTGACCTGCCCATTTCGGACCCCGACCCACAAAGCCGGTACGAAAAGGTGGCCGCCGCCACCCAGAAACTCAAATCAACCGATCAGGCGTTGGGAGCATCAACCATCGTTCAGATGTCGTCTGGAACGCCAGGCACTCTTCTGTCGCTCGGCGCTCGTCTCGCCGCCGGTCGGCGACCATTTGCTGCCACGGTCACCAATGTTCCAGGCCCGCAGTTTCCTGTGTTCATGCTCGACGCCCAACTCGTGCACCAGTACCCGCTCGTCCCCCTGTGGCAGAACCAGGCCTTCGGCCTGGCGCTCTTCTCCTATAACGGTGAACTCACCTGGGGCATCAATGGTGAATGGGATCTGCTTCCCGACATCGAAGACTTCGTCGGTTGCATCGAGGGCGCCTTCGCCGAGCTGAGTGCCATCGGGTCGAGCTAAGCCTCTCAACGCAACGGAACTCGTAACGCTTCGGCGGAGACAAGGGCGGTCGGTTGGTGTTCTGCAAAGTCCGATTCAAGCGCCCTTCGGCTGTAGCGGCTCTGTGCCTCCCAGCCGATTCCTTCAAGAGTTTTCCGCTTCGATACACCCGTCGGCCTGTTGCCAACATGGATCACAGGTCTTGTCGGAGTCGTTGCGAGTCAGTCCGCCTCGAACCTCATCCACGCCAGCTCCATCGCCTCGCGCTGGAACGGACCAGGCGGTACGTCGGACCGGCCGCCGGCCTTCATGTCCGCCAGCAACGCAGCTACCGCACCAAGATCGGCGGCCTGGCGCTCAACGAAAGCGCGGTCGACAACCTGCCCATGACCCGGCAACCAGACTGCGGCCGGCTCTTCGAGGAGGTCCATTAACGTAATCGGCCACTCACCCGGGAACGAACTCCCAAACGCCGGCGGAGCACCCTCTTCGATGAGGTCGCCTGCCATAACGACATCGTCGATCATCAGCGAAATGTCATTGTCGGTGTGGGCACGACCGAGGTAGACCAGGCGGATCTGTCGATCGTCCAACGTCAGAGTCATCGACTCTTCGAAGGTGACCTCCGGCGGTACGATCTCGACCGTTGCCACGTGCTCGCTCCACTCGGGTGGCATCTGGGCGGCAACCGTATCGCGCATTTCCGGCCCGAAATCAAGAAGGCTGGATCGGCACCGAACATGACCAACAATACGAGCTCCCGGGAAGCGGGCATTGCCGAACGTATGGTCCCAATGCATGTGTGTGTTAACGACGGTCGTCACAGGAACCGATGTCAGTTTCGCGATGTCCCGTCGGAGCTCGTCAGCGTGAGCATGATGGCCGCGGGTGTCAACGACAATTGCTTCTTCGGACCCGACGATCAGGCCAATGTTCTGGTTCAGCGCCTCGTACCGGTGCGAGTAGATGTTGTTGCCGAGTTCTTCCCATTGATCCATGTAGAGGACACTAGGCCCGACTGGCTCCAAAGGGCATGTCTGAATCGTTCGAAACCGAGTACCAGGCAAGCTGAACGACGACACCATATGGGGAATCGGAACATCGACTGCGAGCGCCGTGCTTGGGGCCTGTTGCGTTCCCTGCGTTAGGGGCGAAGGGGAACATTGATACTGCCGGCAGTCAGATCACCGACGGACCATCCACGCCCTTCATCGCGGCGGCTTTCGTCACACCCCAGGCGAGGTGGGCTGTCCACACCTCATCGCTGATGTCGCGCGATGAGGCCGGCGCCAGGTTGAATCGATCCCCGGGCAGCGCCTGGACTGCCATCGCATCGCGTCGGGGCTCTTCGACGCCTGCCGCCAGCAACACTTCTGTAGGGAACGACATCGCCGCCTGGAAGATCTCTAAGGGTCCCCGGCGCTGCTGGTCATACGGCCGTGACAACTCCGTGGTCAGTTCCTCTCGAAGCCATGCCTCGCCGGCGTCAAGAGTCTCAACCAAGTCGAGTTCGAGGGATTCGGTCCGAGACGCAACGAACGGTGCATAGGCGGTCACCAACTCGTCGGCGAGGGTCTGGGACGCCTGGTCAATCATCCGCTGAATACCTGGACGACCATCAGGCCGGTGGGACCATCCACAACGCCGATCCCAAGCCGGCGGAACTGCGGCCGGAGAATGTTTTCGCGGTGGGTCGGACTGTCCATCAGTCCCTCATGAACCTGGATGGCGTCGGCCGCCAACGCCAGGTTCTCGCCGACGATCACATAGGAAATCCCGGCGGAGGTAACCCGATCACCGACCGTCCCGGTGCGGGGTGACTCATGCGAGAAGTATCCCTCGACATACATCTCGCGAGCATGAGCCAGACCGACCGAACTGAGTGCGTCGGACCAGACGAGCGGCGTCAGTCCGGCTTCGATCCGAGCGTCGTTGACCAGTTCGAAGATTCTCCGAGCCGAGTTATCGTCAATCGTGAGATCCTCGGCAGGCACGGGGTCGAGAGCAATCGACTCGTCGGGTTCGAGGATGACCTGTTGATCGCCAAACAGATCCTCAAGGGCCATGACCTGCGAGAACAGCCGATCGCCCGCTACCGCCTGCACGGTTCGCTGGGTGACGCCCTCCGGGTTGGTGATCGTCCCGACGATTACCGACGACTCAAAGGCGTCATCGAAGGCGCCTCGGAGCGGGAGGACCGTGCTCAACATGACGATCACCGTGGCGAGCAGCCAACCCCAGGACGTAGCCGCGACAGCACCGAAGAAGCGATTCGAGGTCTTGAAACCGGGGCGATAGGCCACCTTCCCCAGGTAGTGCGCGCCGATGGCCGCTAACGACCCCACGACAAGGAACAGCACAATGCCAGCGACATAGCGAGCTACGGTTGGCCCGGTCTGGGACATCGACTCGAACACTTCACCGAGGGACGGGCTGTATCGAAATGCGACGAACGCGCCGACGATGAGGCCGATGAGATCCATCGCCTCCTTGACGAAACCCCGGAGCCATCCGCGAACGAACAGGCCGGTGAAGTACACCCCAAGTACGAAATCGACCATTTAGAGGATCTCGATCCGCATTCGCTTGTTGGCTTTACCTTTGGATTCGGTCTTGAGGACCTGAATCGAGCCGACCTCAAGGGTCGACCGGACGTGGGTGCCGCCGTCGGCTTGCTTGTCGAGGCCAACAATGTCGACGACCCGGATGGTTCTCAGTGACTCGGGCAGCAGATTGACCTTGGTTCGGATCAGGTCGGGATCCGCCAGCGCCACCTCACGGTCCATGAACCGGATTTCGGTGTCGTAACCCCGATGCAACTCGTCGTTGAGTTTGCGGGCGATGTCTTCGGCAAACTCTCTCGACATGGAAGCCAGTTCAAAATCCATGCGCGCCACGCCAGGCTTCATGTCGCCGCCAGTCACCTTGGCACCGAAGTCCCGGTAGATGATCGCAGTCAGGGCATGCAGGGCGGTGTGCGTGCGCATGAGCAGGTACCGGCGGCCCCAATCGATGGTAGCCGTCACCCGCTCGCCAACTCGGGGGGGTTTACCGTCGAACTGATGGATCGGATCGCCTTTCACGCGGAACGTATCCGTGATGTTTAGCTCACCGAATTCACCAACCAGCGTGCCCGTATCGCCTGGCTGGCCTCCGCCCCTGGCGTAGAAAACGGTCGAGTCGAGGACGATCCCCTCGTCCATGACGGCGACGACGGTGGCGTCGGTCGACGTCGCGTATGAGTCGGTTGCGGCGATTTCCTGAGTAGCCATCGGCGTCAGCGTAGTGGTGCCTCCTGACCAATCAGGACCACCTACACTCCCTCGTCATGCCCGACAGCACCTATCGCCGTGACGGATTCGCACTTTCGGCCGCCGTAGGTGTGGTCGGATTGACGTTCGGAGTTTTCGCTTCGACGAGCGGACTCACCCTGCTGCAGGCAATGGCATTATCCGGCCTGACCTTCACCGGTGCGTCCCAGTTCGCGTTCGTCACGGTCATCGCCGCCCAGGGCACGGTCATCGCCGCAACGGTCGGGGCTCTGATCCTGGCGATGCGCAACACCCTGTATGGTCCGGCGCTCACGGAATACTTACCCGCCGCAGGGTGGCGGCGCGCCGGGACCGCCCACTTCATCATCGATGAGACCACTGCAATGGCCCTGGCACACCGGAACGACGCCCAACGTTCCTACTGGTGGACCGCCCTCTGGCTGTACAGCTTCTGGAACGTGGGCACGCTTATTGGTCATCTGGGCGCCTCACGAATCGGCGATCCCGCCGCGTTCGGACTAGATGCGGCCTTCCCGGCTGCCTTCCTGGCGATGCTGATTCCGTTGCTTCGCTCTAGACGGATCACCCTCGTGGCAGTCGCCGCAGCCGTGATTGCCGTTGGATCGGTACCGTTCGTTCCCGCCGGAGTGCCCATCTTGCTGGCCGCCCTCGGCGTTCTTGCCGGACGGGGGATGGCCAAATGACCGGGATCTGGATTGGGATCGGCGTCCTGACCCTTGGCGCCTACCTAGCCAAACTGCTCGGCTTCACGGCGCTCAAGCTGGAGCGCCTCCCCGAACCGGCCGCCGACCTTGCCCGGCTGCTCCCGATCGCCCTGTTCGCGGCGCTGGTGGTTGTCACCACGGTCACGGATGGGCCGGCGCTCTCGATCGATGCACGCCTGGCCGGGGTGACGGTGGCCGGGGTGGCCGCCTGGCGGAAAGCGCCGTTCCTGGTGGTGGTGCTGGCGGCGATGATCGTAACTGGCGGAATCAGGGCGCTTCGTTAGGAACGTCTTCGGGGTCTGCGTGGTGCATCGCCGGCCGGGTCAGTTCCATTCGTCCAATCCGGCGTAGCCGTCCAGCCAAACTTTCAGGCGTCGGCGGTTCGTATTCGACGGTGAACTTCTCAGAGGCCTCTTCCCAGGACTCGCCGAGGATTCTCGTTCGCCAGTAGTGGGAAATAATCACCCGGATGAACGCGGTGATGGGTACCGCCAGGATCAGCCCGAGTATCCCTCCGAGTGAGCCACCAACCAGCAGCGCCAGGATGATCAATGAGGGGTGCAGCTTGACGGTCGCTCGCAGGACGAGTGGCGAGATGACGTGGTTGTCCAATTGTTGAACGCCCAGGAACAGAAGAGCAACAAACAGCGCGAGACGGAAGTCCTCAAGGACCAGGGCTACAACGACCGCCAGAGACCCCGACAACATCGGCCCAATGAACGGTATGAGGTTGAAAAGACCCGCCACGATCCCAAGTATCAACCACAGATTGATACCGAGGGCCCACAGTCCGAACGAACTTATCGTCGCAACGATCAACGCGACCATCATCTGACCCCGGACGAAACCACCCAAGGCGGTTCCCAGACTTGAGCCGAGACTTTCGGCTTCCTCCCGCAGATCCTCGGGAATCAGCTCTCGGGTGTGTTCAAGCACCCTGGGTAGGTCGACCAGCAGGTAGAAAGCGATCACCGGCGTCAAGAAGAGCAACACAATGATTTCGGCAAAGCCCAACGCCAGGGTGAACGCCTGGCCCAAGAACACGCTGAGGCCCGCCTGGAAAGCCGCATCGGGAGTTGCCACTTGAGCAACGAGTTCGTCGTAGCTCATCAGCGACAGCCCCGTGATGCCCAATCTGTCCGCCAGATCGACAATCCGCGCCAGGAAGTCGTCGTAGATCACCGGCAATTCGTTGCCAAGCGCATTGGCCTGTTCGACGACGAGCGGCACGACAACCGAGAAGATGAGCACCAGAGCGGACAAGCCGAGGAGGTAGGCGATGACCGTGCCGATCACGCGGGGCACCCCACGGTTCTTCAGTGCGGTAACCAACGGGTTGAGGATGTAAATAATGGCGGTTGCGAATAGAACCGGACCCCAGAGGATGTGGACCTGACCCAATAGCCAGCCGAGGATGGCAATTACCAGGAACCCGCCGACAAGCGCCCAGGCGCCGATCCCGAAACGCCGCAGCCGTTCATGTGTCTCGATCATTGCTCGGAGTCTATCTAGCGTTCGGTGATCGTGACTATCGCTCCGTCTACGATGATGATCGTGTAGGGGTCGGCCGGACCGGCAGCCGACCTCCCAACGCCCGTAGTCGTCCAATCTGACGGCACGTCGGCGGACCCGACGACATCGATCCGATCGCCTTCTCGGACCACGAGATCGATTCGACCGTCGAGTTCAATAGTCGAGCCAGGACGCACAAACCCGAGTACCACTGAACCGTCGCCGACCACCCGCACGTTCCCGGCACTCACCGCCGCCAGATTCATGTCGATAAGGTCGGCGTTGGCTTCCACTTCCCAGGTAACGGACAGCGAGAGGTTGACGGTCCACCCGACACTTTGAAACCAACCGGAGTCTTCCCTCGGCGAAACGCTGATCGACGGAACAGCGTCGTTGACAATCTCCAGCGCGGTGGGGGCACCGGTGCGGCCACCTCGATTCAACATGAATACGTGGTACAGCTCAGCCTGATTGGCGGGGCGGACCACCAACTCGCCCGGTAGGTCCAACTCAATCCGCGCATCGGTGACGGCCTCGACGAGTGGCCCGGAAATATCGGCCGCCGTCGAGGGAAGCTCGTCCCATCGGGCCACGTGCAACGCCACCGCCACACCCAGGTAGGTGAGCAGCAACAACGGGATCACTGCCGACAAACGAGGAGCGCCTTTGCGCAGGCGCGGGATGAGGGCTGCGAAAACCAGCGCGATAACCACAAACGCCGGCCAAAACGAGATGACGTCAAGCAACAACGTCTTTGAAAGGACCCCGGCACCTACGGCTAGACCCATAACAACCAGCAGGACCCCGACCATCGTCCATGACCAGATCGGCCATATCGAGATCACCTTGGGTGGTGTCGCCTCAGTCGAAGCCACCGGTTCAGCGTCGGCGGATGCTTCGACCCCTTCAGCGGTGGGTTCCGGAGTCGCCTCGCCGGTCGCAACATCGGCGTGAGACCCCTCGGTCATCTCGCCATCCGTCGGAGACGCTGAGATTTCCGATGTGACTTCGTCTACGCCATCGATGACGTTGACGGCATCGTCAGCTAGCGGCCGTTCGTCAGAAGCCTCGCCGGATCCCTCATCCGGATCGTCCGGCGAGTCACTCACCCCGAAAAGCTCGTGCCGAGGATGATCAGAATATCGGCCGATGGCGCTGCTGCCGGATTGGCAGCCACTTTGGTGCCGGCCACCAGGGTTTGGATGGTCAGCGCCTCAGCCTGAAAGCCGGGGGCGTAGTAGATGAAGCTGTCAACTTGCGTCGGGGAGTAATTGCCCTGTTCTTCCATCTGATAACCCGCTGCGGCGAGATCGGCGGTAACCGTGGCGGCCAGCCCACTCGTCCTGGTCGAGTTGAGAACCTTCACGGTGATCTCCCCGGGACTCCGCTCGGATCCGACGGTCGTGGTAGGGGAGGTTGTTGTGGTCGGCGCCGCGGTCGTCGAAGTTGATCCGACGGCGGTCGTCGATGTCGACCCCGAACTCGTGGGTGGAGTCACGGTGGTCCGGACCGGTTGAACCGTGTCATCGACGGTGGTGGAAGTCGTGCTGCTCGTTGCGGCTGCGATCGGGTCGGTCGGACCTGGCGAATCAGCCGGAAACCACTCCGGCAGCAGTTTTACAACGGCGAACACCAAAGCGAGAACGATCCCGACGCCGAGTACGATCATGGTGGCGTGACGGATGAGACCGGCCCAAAACTCGCCGGTTCCTGGCGCTTCATGCTTTCCGGCCATTACGCGTCTCCGGAAGCCTGCAAACGCCTGATCTTTTCGCGCCGTGACGTGGCCTGGAGCCTGCGTACGGTCATCGGGTCGTACTCGGCTGCCAAAGGCTCATCAGCGAGCTGACGCAAGGTTTGGTAGTACTTCGTAGCGCTCATGCCTAGCTGCTCCTGAATGGCATCTGACTTCGGGCCTGGAATGAGCCAGGCGGACCGCTCGAAATCGAGCACGGCCTTTTGAATCGCGGAGAGCATGATCGTCAAGGTTATCGCTGATCCTGTCACTCTCGGCGGATTTCACCCCACGGACCGGCCCCATGCTCCATGGCTCTGCCCTGGTCATGCTGGAGCTGGCGGAGGGATTCGAACCCACGACCTGCCGCTTACAAGGCGGCTGCTCTACCCCTGAGCTACGCCAGCAGGTTGGGCAGTGTACCGGATCGACCATTCCATTCAGTCGGACCGGGCCCGGCGAATCTCAAAAGCAGCGAGGGCGGCTGCCACGGATGCGTTCAGACTCTCGGATGCCTCAGCCATGGGAATCGACACGATCACGTCACAACGTTCAGCGACCAGCTGAGCCAGGCCGGCGCCTTCGGCCCCGATCACTACCGCAATCGGTTCTGAGGCAAGGCCAAGACCAAAGAGCGACTCGGTCCCCTGAGCGTCCAGACCCACCGTCCAAACCCCCAACTGACGCAGTCGCGTGAGAGCGTTGGCGACCGAACTCACCACCGCTACCGGTAGCTTCTCCAATGCCCCGACCGATGCCTTGAACGCCGTCGACCCGAGCGGAGCCGACCGCACCGAAGAAACAACAAGCCCGGACATGCCGGCCGCCAGAGCAGACCGGGCAATGGCTCCAACGTTGTGAGGATCCTCGAGGTGGTCAAGAACCAGAATGGCCGGGCGATCACCACTGGCCAGATCCTCGAGTGACACGGTGGCGATCGGCCGGCAGATGGCCACTACCCCCTGGGGAGCCGTGGTTTCGGCTTCAGGGCGAACATCGGCGACATATTGGACCTGCACCTCGGTCCCTGCCTGGCTCAGCAATTCACCGAGCCGCTTCTTGCGGGAGGTCTCTATCAACAGTTTGGTAACCCGCCCCGCGTCGAGGGCCGCCTTCACCGAATGGATGCCCTCGACTTTACTTCCGATGCCAGGCAACGCCGTCGGCTCCATCCTCGATGAGGACGCCGATTTCGGTCAGCCCATCGCGTATCGTGTCGGACGTTGCCCAGTCTCGCTCGCTTCGGGCTGTGGCCCGCCGCTCGATGATCGCCTGCAGCGTCGCCTCAGGGTCACCCTCCGGTTCCAACCCCAACTTGACGGCTAGCGCATCGATCCCGGGCGCCAGGTCCCCCAGGCCGTCAGCGTCGGGAATCAGGCCGAGGACTCCCATGATGAGTTCGACTGCGGCAGCCAGGGCACCGGCGTCCCCACCTTCGTCAGCCAGCCGATTGCCGTCGCGAACTGCGTCGAACAGCACGCCGAGTGCGACAGGCGTGTTGAAGTCGTCGTCCATGGCGGCTTGAAAGGCATCGACCACCCGGGCATCGGGGGCGACATCCTCCAGGCCGGCGTGACGGCGACGAAATGCCATTAGTCGTTCAAACGACGCCACCGAATCGGCGATCAGGTCATCGGAAAACTCAACGTTCGAGCGGTAATGGGCCCGAAGGTAGAACAGGCGGACGGCCAGCGGCGGGTTGGCCGAAAGCAGTCCAACCAGATCGACGAAATGGCCTGTCGACTTGGACATCTTCTCGCCCGAAAGGTCCACCATGCCGTTGTGCAGCCAATAGCGGGAGAAGACCTGTCCCGTGACCGCCTCCGACTGAGCTATCTCGTTCTCGTGATGCGGGAAAATCAAGTCGGTTCCCCCGCCGTGGATGTCCAGGGTGTCTCCGAGATACTTGCGAGCCATCGCCGAGCATTCGATGTGCCATCCGGGTCTTCCCTCACCCCACGGCGACGGCCAGGCAGGTTCGCCTGCCTTGGCGCCTTTCCAAAGAGCAAAATCGAGTGGATCGCGCTTGATGTCACCGGTGGCGATCCGTGCCCCTGACAGCATTTCGTCGACGTTGCGGTTGGAGAGCTTGGCGTAGGCAGGGACCGAGCGAACCGAAAAGTAGACGTCACCCGAGGCCTCGTAGGCGTGGTCCTTACCGATGAGATCACCGATCATCTCGACGATCTCGGCGATGTGTTCAGTTGCCTTGGGTTCCACGTCGGGACGCAAGACTCCGAGGGCATCCTGGGTGGCTTCGAAGCGCCCGGCGGCGCTTTCGGCAACCGTCTCGATTGTGAGACCCTGCTCATTGGCGGCGGCGATGATCTTGTCATCTATGTCGGTGATGTTCCGTACGTAAGTTACGTCAAAACCGCGGTACACGAGATACCGGCGAATGACATCAAAGGCCACCGCCGAGCGCCCATGGCCGACATGGGGGTTCGCTTGCACCGTCGGCCCGCACACGTAGATGCCGATCTTCCCTTCGACCAACGGGACAAAGGGCGCGCTTGTTCGGCCAAGGGTATTGAAGACTTCCATCCCCGATATCGTAGCCCCGGGCTCCCGCTCCCAAAAGCGGACGGGCTGACGGATGTTCAGCTCGCCGCGATCACCGCGACCGCCATGGCGGCCAGGCCCTCATCGCGTCCAATCGATCCCATGAAATCGGTGGTCGTCGCCTTCACCGACACGTCCGCCAGTTCGATATCAAGGGCTCCGGCCAGGCCATACCTGATGGCGTCACGATGAGGAGCGACCTGTACGGACTGGGCAACCACCGTGAGGTCGACTTGTTTGGGGACCCACCCGACCTCGGCCAGCTTCTGGACTGCGTCTTTGACGAGTTCCAGGCTCGAAATGCCCTGCCATTGTGGGTCCGAAGACGGATAGTAGGACCCGAGATCGCCGAGCCCCGCCGCACCAAGCAAGGCATCAACGACGGCATGGCAGGCGACGTCACCGTCGGACGTGGCCTCAACCATTCGAGACTCGTCAACGAGCACGCCCCCGAGTCGCACGGGCCATTGATTCCCAAACCGGTGGGCGTCGAACCCGAACCCAACCCTCACGCCGGACGACCGAACAACATTCTGCCGATCGCCGTGCGAGTGGTGGCGGTCACTTCCACGTCAATCTCCGCGCCGATCCGATCCGATGCGCCATCGATTACCACCATTGTGCCATCGTCGAGATAGCCGACTCCCTGGCCTTCCCCGCTGCCCGGTTTCGAGACGGCGACCGTCACAATCTCCCCAACCGCAACAGCCACTTTGAGTTTTTCGCCAAGGCCGGCCGGATTGAGCACCCGGACCCCTCGAAGCTCGGCGGCTTTGGCGAGGTGGGTGTCGGTCGTCAGGAGTTGCGCTCCGCTTCGCTCGGCGACGACGATCAGCTTGGCATCGACATCCTCGACCTCAGGGACCGCATCGTCGAGAACCACAACCTCCACATGGGCGGTCGACCGGAGTGCATCAAGAATCTCCAGGCCACGGCGCCCTCGCCGGCGGCGGCTCTTTTCGGCGCTGTCAGCCAACCCTTGCAGTTCGTCGATCACGAAGCCAGGCAACCATACCCGCCCTTCGATGAGCCCCATTCGGGCAAGTTCGAGAATTCGTCCGTCAATCGCAGCTGAAGAATCGACCAGATAGGAGGGCTCCTCGTCACCGATGCGTCTGGCGACGAGGGGAGCCCGGGGTCGCAAACCCGCCACGGTGAGCAAGTCGTGGGACCGCATGGCAAACAGACGCGCTCCGACGAGCGCCAGGGAGAGAACGATGAGGGCGGCCAGCGGCCAGGCAATCGTGCCAGGAACCAGCGCAATAATGGGGGCGCTTAGAGCGCCACCGAGGACGACGCCGACGATGAGCCCAAAAGCGCCCGCAAAGAGTTCTTGGCCATCGGCTTGAGGAAGAAAACGCTGCGGGAGCACTTCAAGTCGCTGGCGGAATCCACGACCGAACAGTCCGCCGGCGACATAACCGACGCCCGCTCCGATCAGCGCAGATATCAACCGGACCGTACCAGGATCGACCTCGATCGAGGGATTGATCCGGCCGCCAAGGGAATAGCCAAGCGCGGTCATGAGCAACGTGACGAGAAGTCGAAGGGCTTCAACGATCATGGTTGCACCTTCCTATTCGGTTGGTTCCTCTAGCTTTGGAAGAGCTCGATCGAGCTTCTTGGTGGCCTCTTCTTCGTCAACATCGAGCGCAAATTGCATCTCGCTCACCAATGTGGTGCGGGCTCGTGAAAGCATACGTTTCAGTGCCGGCGAAATACCCTTGAGTTGTTGGGCGACCGTCAGGTCGCGGACCACTTCGGCGACCTGAAAGATATCGCCGGATGTCATCTTCTCATTGAGGATTTTGTACCAGCGACTCCAGTTCGATCCGGCCTCTTGCGGTTCGTCTTTGAGCGTCGCAAAGACCTTGCGAGCCTGGGTCTTGGAGATGACGGGACGGATGGTGTCTTCGATATTCTCCACCGGGACATACACGGTGAGTTGATCGGTGGCGATCTCGAGTTGGAAGTACTCGCGGTTCTCGCCTGCCACCTTCTGTTTCACCTTCTTGGTGATAATGGCGGCACCATGGTGAGGATGAACGACCTTGTCCTGAACGGAAAAAGAGGACTTCCTACGCGGTTTGGGCGCTTCGGTTGCTTCGGTTTTCTTGGCCATAAATGTGCGTTTCTATCGGTCGGCGGGCGCCAAGTGTAGCTGCGTCCGGGGATCAGCCGACCTGCCCACCGGTGGGACCCCAAAATCCGGCACTGTCGATCGCCCGATCAAGCCAGGCGCGTATCTGCATTGCCCTGGCATGGCCAACCCCTGGCACCTCATCGAGTTCCTCGACGGTGGCATGGAGCAGTTTGCGAAAATCTCCAAAGTGCTTTGCGGCGGCTTCCTGAACCGATTCGGGAAGATGGGGCACCTGACTCAGCAGGCGCAGGCCGCGCGGCGACGCCTCAATGTCTTCGGCCTCAAACCCCATCGCCGCGGCAATCGCCCGACGGTCGGACAGTTCAGAAGTCGGGATTTCGGCAAGCTCGGTGAGAGCGGCCTTGGTCGAACGAGCACTCAAACGGCCGATGTAATCGCGCACCACGAGCCGTCTCAAGTCCTTGATACCGTGAGTCAGGTCGGCCAGTTGAAGTTGAACCAACTGCCGCTCCCCGCCCAACGCCAGGCTCAGCGCCTCGACGGATTCCCCGAGTCGGAGCACCAGCTCGGCCCGCTGCAACACGGTGACAGCCCAATGATTCGTCATGAAATTCGCTACTTCAAGACGCGTCATACGCTCTTCGGCGTGATCCAAACGAGTCCGGAAACGGTCCAGGGACGACAACGACTGATTGATCTTGTCGGTGATGACCGCCGGGCTTTCCAGTTCCTGCTTGGTATCACCAAAGAACAGCGTCGCCACCGCCCGATCCTCAGAAATCGACACAACCGGCTTGCCGGTCTGCTTGGCCGTGCGTTCGGCTGTCCGGTGACGGGAACCGGTTTCGTCGGTCGGCATCGACGGATCAGGAATCAGGTGAACGTTCGCCCGGAGGATCGCGTCGCTGTTGTCGGACAGGACAATGGCGCCATCCATCTTCGCCACCTCGGCCAAACGGGCAATCGTGAACGGCGCCTCACTGAGATCGAACCCGCCAGAGCAGACCGCATCAACTTCCGGACCGGAGCCCAGCACGATGAGTGCCCCCATGTTTTGCTGCATGATCCGCTCGAACGCATCGCGCAACCGGGTGCCAGGGGCAACGCGTTTGAGGACCTCAAGACGGCTATCGGGTTTGTTCACCACCCGAGCGAGGCTACTACACGGTCCGCAGATAGGATCAACTACGGTGCCCTATTCGTCGCACCTATCTAGTCGTTGAAGAGTCCGGCTGCGGCCAACGCCGATTCGATGCGACGCGAAACCAGATCAGCGTGGATGCTTGTCTCGATTCCCAACCGGGCGGCCTCCTCCAACCGCCGACCGTCGTGAGACACGCTTCGCAACTCTCCGGTGAGTCCAACCTCACCCCAGGCCGCCATGCGCCCGAGCGGCCGGTTGGTCAAAGAAGAAGCCAGCGCCAAAGCAATGGCCAGGTCGGCGGCAGGTTCGGTCAGGCGCATCCCACCGACCACCGATACGTAGACCTCACGATCGGAGAATCGCAGCATCGCATGGCGTTCGAGGACCGCCAGCAATTGGTGGACCCTGGCTGATTCAACGCCACGTACCGATCGTCTCAATTGCTGGGGGGCAGCGACGGGCTTTCCGACCAAAGCTTGTACTTCGACAAGCAAGGCTCGTTTGCCGCTGATCGATGGGTATACGACGGTCCCGGCTACCGATCCCTGCCAGTCGGCCACAAATGCCGCCGAAGGATCAGCCACCTCCGACATGCCGTCTTCGTCCATCTCGAACAGACCGACAAGATGAGTCGCGCCAAAACGATTCTTGAGACTGTGCAAGGTGCGATAGCCCCGGTCGGTCTCCCCTTCAAGGTACAAGACGACGTCAACCATATGTTCGAGCAGTTTCGGGCCGGCAATGGATCCATCTTTGGTGATGTGCCCGACGACGATCGTGGCCGTGCCGGTCTCTTTGGCGAAACGGATCAGGCGGGCCGAACATTCGCGCACCTGGCCGACCGAGCCAGAGGCGGCTGACACTTCGGCTGCCGCAAGAGCCTGGATGGAATCGACGATGAGCAGATCAGGTCGAAGCTGCTCAGCGGCGGCGATGATCGCATCGACGTCGCCTTCGGCGAGCAGCAAAATGTCATCGGACTTGATTCCGAGCCTCTCAGCCCGCATTCCTACCTGGTCGGCCGACTCCTCGGCGGTGGCGATCAGCACCTTGGCGCCTTGCATCACCAGGTTCCCGGCAGCCTGAGACAACAGGGTCGACTTCCCGACTCCGGGCTCGCCGCCTACCAGGATGACCCCCCCGGCAACCAGGCCGCCGCCGAGCACACGATCAAACTCGGAAATGCCAATTCTCAAGCGCTCCGGCGGTGACTCCCCCACCTTCGACAAGGGCACCGGTGCCGAGGTCGAGGCTCGTTTCGAGGTCCGGGCGACCTCTTCAAGTGCGTCAGTCACCTTGCATTGAGGACAGAAGCCCATCCACTTGCTCGACTGGTAACCGCAAGATGTGCACCGGTAGGACATAGAATGATCCTATCGTGCACGTCAGACAGAAAAACTCGTCGCGGCGAGTCGCCGTTTCGGCCACGATCCGTACGTCAGCATCCCGAACGTGGCAGAATGCGGCGGCCAACGAAAGGTTTATCCGGCGTGTCCGTCGTTGAATGTTCAAACTGCGGAGCCCAATCCGAAGGCGAAGAGTTCTGTCCCGCCTGCGGTGAGTGGCTCCAAACCGAGGGCTTTGAGGAGTTCGATCTCAATAGCCGCGCCGAGGTGACTCAGGTTCCGTACAACAGCATTGCCTGTCCATCGTGTGGTGCCGCCAACCCCACGACCAATCGCCACTGCGAAGAGTGTGGCGCTCGACTGATGCAAGGCGCGCTGCCGGTAGCTCCCCAGCCGATTCTCGCCACGACGCCGGGGGTGCGAGCGGCCGTCGCCATCGGCGGGCTGCTCATCGCCGTAGTACTGGCCGCGCTGCTCTTCAACTGGATTCGCGGCGACAACGCAACCCCGACCACGACCAGCGCCCCGCCATCATCGAGTTCAACCAGCATTCCGCTGGCCGCCATCGAACTCATCCCCATCGCATCATCCGACTGCTCTTCGGCACTCCCCAACTGGCCATGCGAAAACATGTTCGACGGCGACGTAACAACCGTCTGGAACGACGAGTCGTTGTCCGGCGTTGGAGCGTCGATCACCGTTCGTTTCCCGGCGACCTACCAGGTCCAGTCGATTGTGATCACCAATGTCCAGGATGATCCGGTGCGGTTCACCCGCAACTTCCGGGTGGCTTCGGTGAAGGTGATCTCGGACGACAATCCGAGAGGCACCGTCAGCTTGCTGCCGGATACGCCCGGACCACACACGATCACGTTCTCGACGATCGGGACGACTGAGATCACTATCGAGGTCCAGACCACCCATCAGGCAGAAGCAGTTATCGACGAGGAAACCGGCGAAGAACTCGCCCGATTCAACGAACTGGTAGTCGCCGAGCTCGAGTTCTACGGACGCCGAGCCTCCAACTAACGCATTGCGGACCGCTGAGCGATCCGCAATGCGTTGGTGATTGGATGAGCGGGTGAGCTACCCCCAGCAGTGAGCGCTGGCGTCCCAGTGGCCCCAACCTCCGCCGTCGTACACGAGCCACGAGGCGACGGCGACGTTGGCCAGGGGGTCGAAGATATCGGACCCCGAGTAGCCGGCGAGGTACGAGCGTTCACCCCAGTACCGGCCGAGATGTTGGAACAGTCCCGATGCCGACGAGTAGCGGTTCTTGGCATTCGGGTCACCACCTGACTCGCAGTCGATCACTTCCATGGCACGGGCGACGTCCCCAGGAGCAAAAAAAGCTTCAACGAGCGGTCGCCAGTCCTGAGTGTCGCCTGACCAGTCAGGCAACAGATCAGAAATGGTCTTGGCCGTATCCCGATCTTGGACACATAGTCCGCCAAACGGAGGTTGGCACCCGAACCAGCGCCCGGCCAGGACCGGAGCTCCGTCCGGCGTCGTATTGGCCGTCGACTCTTCAGCCAACTGGCCGTGGGCCGCTCCGGCGTCGGTGTCGATGCCCATCCGCGCGGGCGGACGAACCGGCTCGCTCGAAGACTCGGTTACGGTGCGGCTATCGGGCCGAGCAGGCTCGGTTCCCGAAGCCATCGCTGCAGCGGGCACCAGCATGCCGATGACAACGAAAAGAAATAACGCGCGAACACGCATATCGAATGTTCCTTCTTGGGGGGTTTTGGTGCGGGTCAGTGGAGAAGCCTCCAACGCATCTACTGACTGCAACCCCCTAAGGGTAACGAACTGACAATCCCACACAAATCGAGATTGGAAAAAATACCCAGTTCGGACCGATGCCTCGCCTGGACCCGAGACAAAAAACGGGGCGGGAGTTGCCTCCCGCCCCGTTCTCAACCGACTTCAAATCGGTACCTAGCTGTCAGCCATTTCGACCGGCGGCACATCCGGCGACGAAAACGCTTCGAATGTCAGCTCTTGATTTTCCTCGTCGAGATCGACGACGATCGTGGAACCGGCCGCAAATTCACCCATCAGAACCTTCTCGGACAGTGGATCTTCCAACCGTTGCTGGATGGCTCGACGCAACGGCCTCGCTCCTAGCTCAGGGTCGTACCCTGTCGTCGCCAGGAAGCTCTTGGCTGCGTCAGAAAGCACCAGATCGAGGCTCTGTGAACCGAGTTGGGAAATAACCCTGGCCAACATGAGATCGACGATCTCCTTGACTTCCTCAAGCGTCAGCTCGTGATAGACGATGACCTCGTCGATACGGTTCAAGAACTCCGGTCGGAAATGCTTTTTCAAATCCTCGGTGACCTTCGACTTCATCTTCTCGTAGGTCACTTCGTCGGAGTCGGCGCTGAACCCGATCGACCGCTTTCTCAGGTCACGAGTACCCAGGTTCGACGTCATGATGATGACCGTGTTTTTGAAGTCCACCGTCCGTCCTTGGGCGTCCGTCAACCTTCCGTCCTCCAGGATCTGGAGCAACGTGTTGAAGACGTCGGGATGAGCCTTTTCAACCTCGTCGAACAGTACAACTGAGAAGGGCTTGCGGCGCACCGCCTCGGTGAGCTGGCCTCCTTCGTCGTAGCCGACATAACCGGGAGGTGAACCGACCAACCGGCTGACAGTGTGCTTATCCATGTACTCGGACATATCGAGCTGAATCAGCGAGTTTTCGTCGCCGAACAAGAACTCGGCGAGCGCCTTGGCGGTCTCGGTCTTCCCAACCCCGGATGGACCGAGGAAGATGAACGATCCGGCCGGACGCTTCGGATCCTTGAGACCGGCTCTGGTCCTGCGAATAGCCCGACTTACGGCTGAGATTGCGTCCTTCTGGCCGATAATGCGCTTGTGGAGTTCGGCTTCCATATTGACGAGTCGAGCCGTCTCCTCTTCGGTGAGCCGGTGGACGGGGATCCCGGTCCACTGCGCTAGTACCTCGGCGATTTCCTCTTCGTCGATGACCCAACTGATCGGTTCACCGGCTTCTCGCAACTCGGCTTCCTTGGCGGACCGATCGGATACCAATCCACGTTCCTGATCGCGCAGCTGAGCAGCACGCTCGAACTGTTGGGCGCGCACTGCTTCCTCTTTGTCGGACCGGATTTCCAGGATCTGCTCGTCGACCTCGGCAATACCCGGGTCGGGAGCTTTGCGACGAATGCGCATCCGCGAGCCGGCTTCGTCGATGAGGTCGATGGCCTTGTCCGGCAGGAAACGATCCGCCAGGTACCGGTCGGCCAGGTTGGCGGCGTTGACCAGGGCCTGCTCGGTGTAGCGCACCTGATGGTGGGCTTCGTACTTGTCTTTGAGACCGTTCAATATCAAGATCGTGTCGGCCACCGACGGTTCATCGACCTGCACCGGCTGGAAGCGCCGCTCCAAGGCCGAGTCCTTCTCAAGGTACTTGCGATACTCCTCAAGGGTGGTCGCACCAACGGTTTGCAGCTCGCCTCTGGCCAGCATGGGCTTGAGGATCGACGCAGCATCGATGGCCCCCTCCGCAGCCCCTGCGCCAACCAAGGTGTGAATCTCGTCGATGAAGAGGATGATGTCACCGCGGGTGCGGATCTCTTTAAGCACCTTCTTGAGGCGCTCCTCGAAGTCACCGCGATACCGGGAGCCGGCAACGAGAGAGCCAAGATCGAGCGTGTAAAGCTGTTTGCCGGTCAGCGTCTCGGGGACGTCACCGGACACGATGTTCTGGGCCAGGCCTTCAACTATTGCGGTCTTCCCCACGCCAGGTTCGCCAACCAGCACCGGATTGTTCTTCGTGCGACGAGACAGGACTTGCATGACCCGCTCAATCTCGCGATGACGGCCGATGACCGGATCGAGTTTGTGGTCGCGGGCGGCCTGGGTGAGGTTTCGGCCGAACTGGTCGAGCACGGTCGACCCGGAGGCTGCTGACTCTGACGACCCACGCCCCGATGAGCTACTGGAGCTACCGGAAGAAGACGGCTCGTCGCGCTGGGGACCGTTGACGAGTTGGATAACGGTCTGGCGAACTTTCGGAAGGTCAGCACCGAGCTTCTGGAGGACCTGGGCGGCGACCCCTTCACCTTCGCGAATCAGTCCGAGCAGGATGTGCTCGGTTCCGATGTAATTGTGACCCAGTTGCAGTGCCTCGCGCAGCGACAGCTCCAACACCTTCTTGGCGCGCGGCGTAAAGGGAATGTGACCGCTCGGGGCTTGCTGACCCTGACCGATGATCTCCACTACTTGTTGACGCACCGACTCAAGATTGATGGAAAGTGACTCAAGAGCTTTCGCAGCGACACCCTCGCCCTCATGAATCAAGCCGAGCAGGATGTGCTCGGTGCCAATGTAATTGTGGTTCAACAGGCGCGCTTCTTCCTGCGCTAGGACAACCACCCGACGGGCTCGGTCTGTAAATCGTTCGAACACGGCTACCGCCTCTCTGAAACTAAGGACCCCTGATTACGAGACCGTGCGTAGCGATTATAGCCCCCGCGCCTGGATACTCCTGCGGACCTGAACAGGGCTGATGTCGAGCACGACGGATCATGTGCCTAGCGGACCGGATTTCTGACCGGCAGATCCGCCGGTAGCATGGGTCCCGAAGACGAGGAGGCCCCAAGCGATGGAAGTACCAAGCATCCAAGAAATGGTGCCGCTTCCCCATGTCTGGGAGCAGATCGAACGTACGGAGTCTCGCCTCATGGAGGCGTCCGAGTCGCGCGACCCTTTTCTTACCAAGGTCGCCCAGCATCTGCTGGCGGCGGGAGGTAAACGTTTTCGACCACTCCTGGCTCTGATCGCCGCCGACTTCGGCCCGGCCAAGGACCACCGCCCGATCGAGGCGGGCGTCGCGGTTGAGTTGATCCACCTCGGCAGCCTGTATCACGATGACGTAATAGACGAAGCCGAGACCCGGCGCGGTGCAGATTCGGCCAATGCCAACTGGGACAACACGGTCGCCATCCTCGCCGGGGACTTCTTGATGGCCCGGGCTTCTGAAGTAGCAGCAACGCATCTTGGTCAGGAGTCCGTTCGCCTGCTAGCCAGCACCTACGCCGAACTTGTCGAAGGTCAGACCCTAGAACTTCAGCTCGACTTCGACTTGGATCACGATCCGGCTGCATATTTTCGCGTCATTGGCGGCAAGACCGCCGCCCTGATTCGAACATCGGCGCGCCTCGGGGCCATGGCCGCCGACGCCGACCAGGCAACCGTTGAAGCCCTGTCTGACTGGGCCTGGGAACTCGGCCTGGTTTTCCAGATCGCCGACGACGCGCTTGACCTCGTCGCCACCGAGTCGTTTCTTGGCAAACCCGCCGGGTCCGATATTCGAGAAGGCAAAATGACGTTGCCGGTCCTCATGGCTGCCAACGACACCAATGGTGACCGCATCCGGCAACTCCTCGGAAAGCCGCCGTACGATGACGAAGCCATCAGGCAGGTGATTTCGATCGTGCGAGCCGGCGGATACGTCGACCAGTCTTTGGCGGAGGCGGAACGCCGGATCGCAACCGCAGATGCGGCGGTGGCCACTCTCCCTGACATTCCCAGCCGGGCGGTTCTGTCAAGCCTCGCTCAGTTTCTTCTTGACCAGGTGACCGCAGCCCGGTCAGAGTGACCGCCTGGGGTTCTACTCCGGCCTCAGG
>Ga0224496_10000796_pt1 | contig 21086 bp, 19 predicted proteins | sample SF_Jul11_sed_USG_2_FD_168127 | JGI IMG/M metagenome (GOLD analysis project Ga0224496, IMG submission 168127) | Sediment microbial communities from San Francisco Bay, California, United States - SF_Jul11_sed_USGS_8_1 | ecosystem: Environmental > Aquatic > Marine > Sediment | place: USA...
TGACAAATACAGATTGGCCACTAATGTGGTGGCCAGGTATGATCAGTCCGGGCTTGAGAACCTCAAGAAGGAATTTTCAGACAAGACCAGGGATTTTGATGAGCAAGGGAGCAAGGTGCTCAACGGCGGCGATTATTTTGGATTAAATATCGCCGGGACCGCAAACGCCAGCTTGCGAAACAAGGTGACGGAGGCACAAAACAGCCACGACAGCAAGTTCCAGCCAGCGGTGGCCAATGTCCACTCCATTGGGGCCAAAATGGTGGAAAACAGGATCCTCCGTGACAGGATGATGGGGGATATGGAAAGCGCCACCCAGAAGGTATTCGACATTTCCATGCAACTGGAGGAGGCCGCCAAGGAGATCATATTGCGCAAACAGGAGCGTAATGATCTGGCCGGGATATTCACCAACGAAGTGCAATGGGCGGACCTGGCCATGGAGATAAGGGCCACCATCGCTTTGGGTCGTCTGGCCCTAGAGGAAGTGGCCCAGAGCGATAATAAACAGGCTCTGGACGATGCGGTGCGGGAATTTGACAAGACCGTGGTGGAATATGACCAATGGATAAAGGCCCTGCTCGAAGGAGGCATGACCGAGATGGGCAGGGTGGGACGCATCATCGACGACAGACTGGCGGGGCTGGCAGGCGTATGGACGAAGCCCACGACAAGGAGTTCACCGGCGCGGCGATGAAGCTTATCGAGGCGCAACGCTCCATGGTGATGAGCGTGGAGGAGATGGACAGAGCCACGGTGGACTTCGAGGCAGCGGCCACGGTGATGGAGAAGCTGCTGGAAGACGCCGAGGGATTGGCCTCTGATGATATGAAAAATGCCAGGGACGAGGGGAGGAGACAATGGAGCAGCGTGCAATGGTCTACGGGAATAATCGTGGTTCTGGCGGTGTTACTGGGCGTTATCATTGGGCTGTACCTTGCAAACTCCATCACATCACCCATAATTGGGATCATCGGCGATATCTCCGAGGGGGCCAACCAACTGGCCAGCGCTTCTGAACAAATCTCCCAAGCCAGCCAGGGCCTGGCGGAAGGCGCCACGGAACAGGCCGCATCGCTGGAGGAGACCTCCGCCACTTTGGAAGAGATGGCGTCCATGACCCGGCAGAACGCCGAAAGCGCGGACAAAGCCAATGTGCTGACTCTATCCGCCCGCAAGGAAGCGGAAGATGGCAGCAAGACCATGACGGAGATGATCGGCTCCATGGAGGCTATCAACAAATCATCGCAGGAGATCGGGAAAATCATCAAGGTGATCGAGGAGATCGCATTCCAGACCAACCTGCTGGCGTTGAACGCGGCTGTCGAAGCTGCCAGAGCTGGCGAGCATGGCAAGGGATTCGCCGTGGTGGCCGAGGAAGTGCGGAACCTGGCCCAGCGCTCCGCCGCCGCCGCCAAGGACACTGGCGCCCTGATTGAAGAAGCGGTCCGCAGAGCCGCAGAAGGCAACGACAGCGCCAAGAAATCGGGCGAGGTGCTGCACAGGATAGTGGACAGCATCAACAAGATGACAAATCTGGTCGCCGAGATCACATCCGCCACCAGTGAACAGGCCAACGGTGTGGATCAGGTGAACACCGCCGTATCCCAGATGGATAAGGTCACGCAAACCAACGCGTCCAACGCCGAGGAGACAGCGGCTTCTTCCGAGGAGCTTAACGGCCAGGCGGAGAACCTGAACGCTGCTGTGGAATGCCTAAATGGAATGATCTATGGAACCGGCGATGGCTCAAGACGCTTTACGCAGAATCGTACCACCCACAGGGCCACACCCCGAAAATTACTGCCGAGGAAAATAGCTCCCGTTCACAAGGCGGCTGCCCACCATGCGCCAATCCTGGCGCATCATGAGCCCGGGGCAGTGGCGGTTAAGAAGAAAACGGCGGAGGAAGCCATCCCGCTGGAAGACGATATGGACGGATTCTGATAAAGGTTATCCAGAGGCAGGCCTCCGGGCGCCTGCACATTGGAGGGCGCTTGCCTGGCATCGTGGTTGTCATGTCGTTCTTGATCCGGCATCTTTCCTTTACATCGTATTTTGGGAGATTCCGGGTCGAGCCCGGAATGAAATAGTTCAAGCCCGGAATGACACGGCGCCGAGCCCGAAACAACAGCGCAGCTTCTAATTGGAGTTGTTCCCGTTTTTATCCATCCCCTCGAACACAGTGTCGATCACCGCCGCTCCCACCGAGTCGCCAAACACGTTCACCGTAGTGCGGAACCTGTCCAGCAGCCAGTCCACCGCCAGGATCAGCCCGATATACTCCGTGGGGATCCCCACCGCATTGAGCACGATAACCATGGTCACCAGGCCCGCCTCCGGTATCCCCGCCGCGCCGATGGCCGCCAGGGTGGCGGTTATGGCTACGGTCAGTTGCTGGACGAACGTCAGGTCCATGCCGATGGCCTGGGCGATGAATATGGCCGCCGCCGCCTCATACAGCGCAGTGCCGTCCATGTTTATGGTGGCGCCCAACGGCAGCACGAAGTCTGTGGAGCGTTTGGAGATGCCCGCCTTTGTGATGGCGCACTCCATGGTCACCGGCAATGTGGCCGAGGAACTGGCGGTGGAGAAGGCGGTGAGGAGCGCCTGGGACATCTGAGAGATCAGTTGCAGTGGGTTGCGGCGGGTGAAAAACCATAGGATCAGCGGCAGGGTGATGAACGCATGGACCGATAGACCGGCGATCACCGTCACCATGTAATAGCCAGATGGGGCGATAGTCTCCATGAACTTGCCATCCAGCTGGGCCTGTCCGAACCTCGCGGCCACCAAAGAGAATATGCCCAGCGGCGCCACCTTCATCAGTAGCAGTATGAAGTTTATAAACGCTTCGTTCACCTGGTCGATCATGGAGACCAGAGCATGCACCCGCTCCCCCATGGTGGTCAGCATCCCTGCGAAGATAATGGAGAAGACGATGAGCGGCAGAAGCTGGGTATTGGCGGCGGAGGTGATCAGGTTGTCCGTGAACATCATAAGGAGCAGGTTGTTGAATATCATCCCTATGCCCGCTTCCTGGGCGTCCTTGGCCAGCGGCCCTGCGCCGGCGGCCACTTTATCCAGCGCCGCCTGATCCACGGCGCCCGCGCCCGGCTGGATCAGGTTCACCATTATCAGCCCCACAAAGACCGCCATCACAGTGGTGGTCAGGTAATAGAGAACGGCATATCCACCGGGACGGCCTAACTTCCGCACATCCCCCAGGCCCAGGATGCCGCTCATCACGCTGGTGACCACCAGCGGCGCCACCATCATCTTAAGCAGGCGCAGGAAAATCTCCCCCAACACATGGAATGATATGGCGAACGCCGGGAAGAGAAGGGCCACAGGGATGGCCAGGGCGATCGACCCGATGATCCAGTATGTGAGGTGGTTTTTCTTTTTTGTCCCGGTCTGTTCAGTCATTCTGGCTCCACGGATTGTGATCGTTTTCGCGTTGCCAAGATTTTATCGGGAAATGGAATTGAATTGGAGGAAATATCCAAGAGGGAGAAGATCATATCCCTGTCCAACTATAAGGGAGTTGACGTATTCTGTTAGAATCTGGAATAAGGGCAAAGGTTATGGACATTTGGACGGCATTGCTGGATGTGATGATATTGCTGCTAGCCGCAGCGTTATTAGGCGCCCTGTTCGAGCGTTTCCGGCAGAATGCAATTATTGGATACCTGCTGGCAGGCGCCCTGGTTGGGCCCCACGCATTTGACCTGATGCCAGACCAAGCCGCCATCATGTCTATAGCCGAACTAGGCGTGGCGCTCCTTCTTTTCATGATAGGGCTGGAGTTTTCATGGCGCCGGTTGAAAAACTTTGGCGTTATAGCGATCGGGGGTGGCGCAGCACAAGTTGCGGTGACAATAACCATCACAGCGGGATTATGTATGACATTCGGCCTCCCCCCTGTGGAATCTGTCATCATTGGCGCCATTGTAGCTCTCAGCAGCACGGCAATAGTCATGCGGATTCTGGCCGAGCGTACAGAAATAGATAGCCTCCATGGCCGTAGCGCCCTCGGTATTCTTCTGTTTCAGGATATTGCCGTTGTGCCACTGGTCCTCGTCATAACTCTGCTTGTTGAAAAAGGAACGATGGAGCAACTGGTCTGGTCCATGGGCAGGGCGCTGACCATGGCCATTGTTATCGGCATCGCTCTGTATATTGCGCTTGGACAAGTGATACCCTGGGCGTTGGGGCGAAAGGAAGTCACTGCCAACCGTGACCTGCCGGTCCTTCTTGCCATGGTCGTGGCGGTGGGGTGCGCCTGGGGCTCCCACGCCGTAGGATTGTCACCCATTCTAGGCGCCTTTGTTGGCGGTGTCATTCTGGCTGAGTCACCATTTTCAATTCAAGTACGCTCTGATGTGGCGCCCCTAAAAACATTATTCGTGACGCTTTTTTTCGCCTCCATCGGGATGCTCACCAACCCAGGATATGTTTTAGAGAACCTTTTTATCATATTGGCCCTTGTCATTGCCGTCATCACTACAAAACTTCTCATTGTTACGGGAGTGCTGTGGCTTTTCAAGACTCCACTTCACCTGGCCGCCGCCACCGGCATATGTTTGTCTCAGGTCGGAGAATTTTCCTTCGTCATTATGGACGTGGCCCACAGTGGCGGCGTGATCACAGGAGAGCGTTTCGAGATCATAATAGCCGTAATAGTAGGCACGTTATTTTTCACGCCATACATGGTAGGATATGCTCCCTGGTTGGGGAGGATCTTGGATAGGAAATCGAGCGCTCCAGGGGCGGAAAAATCATATACAGAAAACATCATTGCCACCAATGTGGTTATTGTCGGATTTGGCCCGGCGGGACAGGCGGTGGCCGAAGAATTGCTGGCGGAAAGCATACCTGCCATGGTCATAGATCTTAGCAAAGGATTGGCCAGCAAAGCCAATCAAATGGGATTTACGTCTATTGTCGGTAACGCAACTCAGGCTGAAGTATTGCATCAAGCAAAAATCGCTTCTTGCAAACTTGTTATAATCACAGTTCCCGATCCAATGTTGACGATGCAGGTAGTGGCGCAGGTGCGCTCTATCGCCCCCGTCACACATATCATCGCCAGGGCGCGTTACAGCCGGTTTCACGCGGATATAGCTAACGCGGGCGCCGATGTGGTCATTGATGAAGAAAAGGAAGTGGGTCTCCAAATCGCCGCCGAGCTTCGCCGGATCATGACAACCTCTTCAGAAGAGTGAAGGGTCAAGGATATCGATGGTAAGTCCATGTTTGCCTATGGGATTTGTTACTACAATCACCAGCCGGGGTGTTCTCCTCCCCGGAATCCTTAACTCGTACTCGGCTTCTTCCCTCCGGTAAAAGCGCTGCGGTCCTTGATCCTCTCCACATGGATGACCCCCTTAATTTTCCCCACTGCTTTCATCAGACGGCTTAAGTGGTCCAGGTCGGAGACCTCCACGGAGATGTTTATATACCCTTTTTTCTGGCCGCTATCCACATGGGCGTCTGTGATGTTGGAGCTCAGGTCCGATATGGCCCCGGTCACCTTGGCCAGGATACCGGGCCGGTCCTCCGTCTCCACAGAGATCATCACCACCCGTTTGGTGGGGCTCTTTATGTCCCACGTCACGTCCACCCGCCGGTCCGAGTCCCGCCCGATGGACAAGGAGTTTGGGCAATCCAGGGTGTGTACGATGAGCCCGCGCCCCCGGGAGATGAATCCCTGGATCTCGTCCCCAGGCACAGGGTTGCAGCATTGGGCGAAGCGTATGAGCAGGTCGTCCATCCCCTGTATGGAGACGCCCGCTTTTTTTCCCTGATCCTCTTTGCGGCCTATGAGGCTTTTGAATGCGGTAGTCAGGATACTTTGTTTGTTTGTCTCGGCGGTTTCCTTGGGCGCCAGTTTGGGCAGGAAGGCATTCATCTTCAGCCTTCCCAGCCCCAGGGCGGTGAAGAGGCTGTCTAACGACATATAGCCGCTGGCCTGGGCGGGAGGCAACAGCATATCCTTGGTCATCATGGCCGCAGGATCCAGCCCCAGCTTGGCGATCTCCTTGTGCAGAAACTCACGGCCCAGCTCCACGGCGCGGCTTTTTTCCGCCTGACGAAGGTATGAGGATATTTTGGACCTGGCTTTGGAGGTCTTGACCAGCTTCAGCCAGTCGCGATGGGGCTTTTGCTGGGCGCTGGTGAGGATCTCCACTATATCTCCGTTTTTCAGTGGATGGCGCAGGGCCACCAGTTTCCCATTAACTTTTGCCCCCACGCAATGCAGGCCGATATCAGTATGAACGGAGAAGGCGAAATCCAGGGGAGTCCCTCCCTGGGGTAGGGATTTGACCTCCTGATTGGGGGTGAAGACGTACACCTCGTCCGGGAAGAGGTCGATCTTGACGTACTCCAGGAAATCGCGGGGGTCTTTCACATCCTTCTGCCATTCCAGCAGCCGACGCAACCACATGATCTGCTCGTTATGTTTCCCTTCCTTGGTTTGCCCTTCCTTATATCGCCAGTGGGCGGCGATTCCCTCCTCGGAGATCAGATGCATGGCCTGGGTGCGAATCTGGAATTCCACCGGCTTTCCGCCGGGGCCCACGATGGTGGTGTGCAGGCTTTGGTACAGGTTCTGCTTTGGCAGGGCGATATAGTCGTCAAGCTTGCCCGGTATCGGCTTGTACATGCCGTGGAGAGCGCCCAGGGCGGCGTAGCAATCCTTCTTGGTCATGGTGATTATCCTGATCCCCATCAGGTCGAACACTTCTTCGAAGCTGATCTTCTGACGCTGCATCTTTGAGAAGATGGAGTAGAAATGCTTTGGCCTCCCCATAACCTCCGCCTCGATTTCCGCCTCTTTTAGCGCGGTGGAAACCTCAGGGATGATCTTGCCGATATACTCCTCCCGCTCCAATTCCACCTTGGTCACCATCTCTTTTATATGCAGATACTCGGCGGGGTGCAGGTACTTGAGGCAGTTGTTTTCCAGCTCGGTCTTCACCCAGCCGATCCCCAGGCGGTTGGCAAGTGGGGCGTATATGTCTATAGTCTCTTTGGCGATGGCCTGCTGGCGTTTGGGGTTGAGGAAATGCAGCGTGCGCATGTTGTGCAGGCGGTCGGCGAATTTTACCAGGATCACGCGAATATCCTTGCACATGGCCAGGATCATTTTGCGGACGTTCTCCGCCTGTTGCTCCTCCTTGCTGGAGAATTTCAACAGGGATATCTTGGTGACACCGTCCACCAGATGCATAACCTCTTCACCGAACAGCTCGGTGATCTCCTCCAGGGAGGTGTCGCCATCCTCTACCGTATCGTGGAGCAGGCCCACGGCCACAGTGATATGCCCCAGCTTCATTTGGGTCAGGATGTTGGCCACCTCTAGTGGGTGATTCAGGTATGGTTCGCCGGAGACCCTTTTCTGGCCCTTGTGGCAGCGGGCGGCGAAGGCGTATGCCCTCCACACCATATCCACATCCGCTTCCGGGTAGTATGAACGCAGGTTCTCTATGATAAATTCGGGGCGAATCATTTGTGGCACGGATGTCGTCTCCTCTGGAAACTCAATCCATGACGCGGCGTGGTTCGGAGAGTAATTCACCTCCACCGCCAGAGTACCAGCAGGTCAGGAAACAGGGGAAGTCCCCCTCGTTCTTGAAGGCATGGGCCACGCCTGGCTGGATGGTCACCAGTGTCGGCTCCGGACCGATGGTGAGAGTCTCCATCTCCCCTTTCCCGGAGATAACGACCGCCGACACCTCCCTCCCTGTCACCAAAACATACTCCTCCTGGATAGGATGCATATGGTTGCCACGGATTTCGCCCGGCATGAGGGAGGCCACATGCATGTTCTTCATGTTCGCCGGGTCAACACCCAGGTCCCGGAACGGATAAACAACGGCCCCCCTATGGTCCTCGTAGGCGTGGACAGGCGAAACGGAAAAATAATTTGACATAATGACTTAGACTTTCAGAGCCGAAGGCGCTAAAGATACTCTACTTATTCTCTGGTTACAGAATAACATGAAAGCCGAGGGTTGTCGCTGGGTATCAGAGCACCCGGCGCACCTGCGGCCGCCATGAAAAAAAAGGCAGGGTAGGGGATAGGAGACCGTCACTCCCTCTTCCTTCACCTCGGCCAGCCGCCCCGCCGTTCATATAAGTACTCGTGAGCCGTCACCGCGCCCTGGATCGTCTCCCCGTTCATGGTGTGCGATGTCACCCGGAATTTGTGGTTATACGCCACGACCTTCCTCTATTGGCTGGATCTCTTGTTGTGCGAATTTTCCAATAAATATAAGCAAAAGGGAGCTCAAACTAAAAAGCGTTTCACGGAAGAACCGATCAACAGGCGCTTAAAAGAGGCATATTCCGGAGAAATTGTCAAGGAAGCGTGCCGTTGGGAGCGTCTCACCGAGCAGGCCCGTTTCCGTCGGAAGCGCCAGTTCGGTGGAGTGGATTTAGGCGACACCAAAAAGCTGAAAGCTGCGGATAGGAAACAGAAAGCTTAAAAGACTGGTGGCTGCGGTTTTACGCTGAGCCGGCTTTTGGAAGGGCTGCCGGCATTGCCCATGATCAGCCGGGTGGATCAGAGGTCGGAATTTACATTGAAGGCCTTCATAGCGTGGGCCATGGAGCGCGGGATCGAGTTGGACTTCTCCCTATCCTGCAATTTGACAGACAACGCCTTCGTCGCGAGCTTCAGCGACAAGTTCCGGGAGGAATGTTTTAACCGGTGGGAATTACTCTCGTATAAACTCTCCGGTTTTCAGGGGGAGTATCAACCAGGAGTTGGTCAAGCAGCTTCCATATCCATGTCCGTACCATATCCGTATGCGAGGAAAAGATGATGAATCGACCGCGAATAAATGGCCAGCCATAAAATGGCATTTGGCAGCTGTGATGTGCCTTTATTTCTCTCTCAGCGGATGCAGCGCCTTAGGTTATGGCGCGGCGACACATCCTGCCCATTGGGCGCCTGCCAAGGGGGATTGGGCTTTCGGTGTCCCCATCTATCCCGGAGCCTCGCTGTTCGAATTGGCGGTGGTAAAAGGTAAAGTAATTTATCTGGCCCTGGTCACGGAAGACGGACCGGACAAGGTAAAGGAATTCTATTCCAGCTCAATTGGCAATGCAAGAAGTGAGTGGAAATCAGATCTGCTTTTGGATGGCCTGCACTACTGGCGTGGCGGCCCCTCACCAGACCCATATGGCTCCTTCGGCGCCCCCACCATTGATGTGCGAGTATCCGCCATGAGATTTAAAAGCAGGAGAGCGCCGCAAGCCAGGACAATGATCGCCATACAGGACAGGGCTACAGCGGTTGGTGGCGCTTTGGAGTAGTTCCGTAGGTATGGGAGGGGAAATAATTGAAGGGGATTACTGTCGACGCGGCATCGCATACAGGGCCCACTGGTGGGGTACCCACTGGTGGGGTACCCACTAGTGGGGTGCCCGTTAGCGCCGGGTGAAGGAGGGATTTATTGCTTGCTCGCCTTGATTATCTCCATGGCCGTGGTCTTGTCCAGACGCAGTTCCTTCCCCAGGTCGCGGATGAACCGGTTCTCCTCCGGTGTGATCTTGTCGTCCGCGCGCAACGCCATGGCCGCCAGGCCGAAGATAAACTTTCGGTCCTCCAGCGCGTCTATTCCGACGACGATTTCATTCATCGGCCGAGGATTGGAAATTTCGCTTTTTGCCAGCTCTCTTTCTTCCGGTCCCAGACCTTTTAGATGAGTCTCCAACATTGCGCGTTCCTTGTCGTGTAGTACGCCATCAGCGTGGGCTGCGGAGATGATGATACGCAACGCTTTTAATCCCAGGCTCTCCTCCATTTCCTCTTCCGGAACTTCCAGAAACTCCAGAGGATTGGCGGAGCTGTCTACCTGGCGAGTGCTGTTTTGCCGCGGGATTGGCTCCGGTCCATCGCCGGGAGGCAAAGGGGGAGGGGGAGCTTCTTCATGAAAAGGTACGGAGCCTTCATTCGGGATGGGGGGCGGGGCCACCGCGTCCATGTTGATCTCTATGATTCCTGGCCCCAGGGAAGATGTGGTGGCGGCTGTCTCTTCCGGCTTCAGGTCATACCAGGAGCCCTTGTTAATAGTCTCGTGCACCACATCCTGGTTTATGGCGCTCATCGAATCCTGTTGGCGGGACCATTTCTTGAATCGATTGCTATCGTCTCCGTAGCAGACACCAAGCAGGTTTGAAAGCCCCACAGCGGAGCGAGCGGTGGAGTATCCGAACCCGCCGCGTCCGTGCCTGGCGGAACGCCCTCCCGACAGCATGCCGGACGCCACAGCGCCCAGCACCGAACCAAGATTGATCATAGCTCGAAAGCCCCCATAGTATGGAATTCCAAATCCCTCCTCTTATGATACCAAATAATGCTTCGTTTTGGGTATGCTGGCGCCTTGGAGAAGAGCCGTCAGTATCCGAAGTTCTCCCGCGCGTAGGCGGTCCTTTCCATAATAAGCGCCACGTCTTCTTCCGTGAAACCTGGATCGTAGTAGTTGGGAGCTATAATACGGGGAGCAAAGGTGGCTGTTATAGAATTGTCTTCCAGGTCGAGGAACGACAGGTAGTCTTTGATGGTTTTTTCCGGTGACTGGCACTTGTCTTCAAAACGGACCACCATGGTGCGAGACTTGATATCCTCGTCCGAGTCGAGCAGGGCGCGGATGTGGTCATGAACCTGGCTCCAATAGGTGGCCCATCCCTCGACGCATACCTTGCGGTCTTCCGAGAGCATCGCCTGGCACAGGTTGGGACCACCGAAGTTTATTGGGCGAAGATCCGCGCCGAATTCAAAATGCCCCCCCTGCCTCATGCTGGCCAGGGAGCGCGGGTGGGCCTGATGGATTTTTGTGAACCTTCGGTGCTGGCGCAGCAGAGAACCTATATGGGGCACAGGCGCCCGGACAGGGATGACAAACCTGGCGTCGGGGAAGAGCCGGGCCAGGTATCCGATACGGGAAACGTTGTAGTTTCCTTTGGATATATATCGGGCTCCGCCTCTGATATGAATTACCTTGCGGATATGGTTCTTGTAGAATTCCTCGAATTTTCTGTTGGATGTCTCGCGGCCAAGGGTGTTTTTCACGGCAGGGTTATGAAGGTGTGGGAAAAATGCCATCCACAATGGCTCTTCCATAGCCTCTGGACTTTCACCATTGATCATCATTCCGTCACCATGGGGTCGCTCCTTGGGCGCATTGTCCGGGCTCTGCATCATGTCCACGATACGGTTCCAAAGCATAGGCGCGTGGACCAGCGGAAAGTCGCGGTTCTTATGGGTGGCGGCAGAAGGATGGGAAGCGGCGATTTCAAGCAGCAGGGTGGAGCCGGAGCGGGCCAGCCCTGCGATAAAAACGGGCCGGTCTATGAGGACATCCTTAATGCGCGTTGCCATCAGCGAGTTTTCTATATCTCCGATTTCGATGAAAAGTCCCGGCGCGGAGTTTACCATCCTGCCCAGCATATGGATTGGCCAGGGGACGAGTTCGGTTTCCATGAAATCTATTCTATCCTGAAAGCCTTCTTAATGATCAGCGACACGGTAATGAGGGATGCCAGAGCAGGTATGATCCACCCCCTTGCCCAGGATGGGCCGGAATGGAAAAAGGCTGTTGTTTCAAACGCGGTCTCCATCCAGACAAGAATGTAAAGCACCGGGATCACGGATATGATTGTAGCCGGGATGGTGTGAATGATCCTTGAGCCTGCCAGCCGCAGGTTGTCTTTCGTCAGCGCCAAAAGTTCATTGAAATCACCCTCATGGGCGGAAAGCCTGGTCATCATCTCATGGGATTTATTAACGACTTCCTTCAGCTTTTCCTGGGGAGAGGTGACGGCGTAAATTCCCATGGATATGGCGGCGGCCAGACCCGGCCATAAGATCACTCTGCCAAAGGGGGGGAGTATTGCGCCGAGGAAGTTGTCGGCGGCCTGGATGGGAAAGAACAAATCCATGATCAAGGCTGGGGCCCCTGCCCTTCTTCCTTGACATCCGTTGACTCTTCGGGGGGAGGGCCAGATTCTTCATCTGGTTTAGCGCCCCGATATTGTTTCAGCAGAGCTCTTATGGGGTATAGAAGGATCATAAACAGGGACATGGCGATGACAACCGCGAGAGCGAAGAAGGAGCTGACCAGCCCCATACCAGCTCCAGGGCCCACGTAGGCATGGACTGGGCTGGTGGTCAATGCGGCAAAAAGCGAAATAAAGAAGCAAATTAGGTACGGGCTCCTTTTCATATACGGCATGGCTCACTCCAGCGTTCATGTTCATAAAGGCGCGTTCTTGCGCCATATATGGCAATTATACGCACAAGTTTTGGCCAACATGAATAAAAGAGCGCAGGGTGAAACAAGGATCAGGACATTTGCATGGTTAAAACTCGGAATCGAAATTTAGAGGTAATATGGCGCCTCATCGCTGTCGTGTTTAATAAAGCGTAGTATGAAGGGGGTCGCTCTCTGCGCCCAGGAGTTTTTCAGGCTTGGTTGATATGGATTTTTGGCGATTCCATTATCGCACAGAAGAACAGGGCGGGTCATCAAACCTGGTTTTGTACCGGAAAGAAATGATAGCAGTGATCATAAAAATGATACACCTGGCCGCCTTGTCACGCTTCACCAATTCCCCCAAGATGGCCAGATCTTATTCTGCAAGTAAAAAACTTGACTTGCGCTGGAGCAGAGGATACTAATTACATCACTTGGATATATCTTATCCTCAGGATTTGAGAAAAGTGGAAAGGTTGTCATGGACCCTTCAGGTCGCCGCAAGCAATTGAAGATTATTTTATGCCTTGCCCTGACTATTCTGGCTTATCTAGGTTTGGCGCGCCTGCCAGACCTGGTCCCGAAATATGATCGTATCGCATCCCTGGAGGACGAGTGGACGGGAGAGTATTCGCGTGTAAAGGAAGGCATGATCGCAGGAGACGGCAAAAGGTCGATTCTGATATTCAGGGAGGTCAAGCTGAAAAAGGATGGGCTCTACCTTTTTCGTGTGAATGCGGAAAATAGTCCGGGTTTCAATTTTGGATTCTCTAGGGGAGCTGTAAGCCCGCTTTTCGAGAAGTTCAGTTTCCCCGCGACCAATACTATTTTAAGTTCCGGGAATGATTATCCCCGCTATTACGTTGCCGATTCCGGTGGAGTAGATGGTAATGCGGCGCTCCGGATATCATTCAGGCCAGGGCATAGCATTTCGATCCGCTCGTTCGAAGTTTACGAAACCTTCCGCTACTACCAGGCGCTGTATTTCATGTTGCTTGCGGTTATGATAGGGGCCACTCTTGGGGCCTTCTGGATATGGGAGCCAGGCGGGCCCGGATTTATGGCGGCACTGCTGTTCATCGTAACCCTTATGGCCTATAAAGCCACGGTGGTGGTGCACTTTAGCGGCGGGGACAACGCCTGGTATATCCAGGTCGCGCGGAACATTCTTTGCTCGGGGAATACAAATCTGGACAATTATTTCGACAAAATAAGGGTAGCTGAAGGAATTGACATTAATGCATCTCCTGGCCCAGGCAGGCGATTAAACTACTACACTTACCAGGGCGCCTCCGGCTCCATATATAACGTATACCCTCTGGGAGTGAGCCTTGCGATACTGCCTGTAGTAGCGCTTGAAATTCCCATGGGAATGAACTTGCTCGAAATGATCAAGCTCACGGCTATGGTTCTTGCGGCTGGATCGGTGGCGCTAATGTTTTTGGCAGCCATTCGGGTTGGCGCCAGTTATGGTCAATCACTGGTGTTGAGCCTGACCTTCGCCTTCGCCACAACACAATTCTCCCATCATGCCCCCGGAGTATGGTCTCATTCGGTTACATTGGCCCTTTCGTTGCTAAGCGTCCTTCTTCTTTTGCGCAAAAGCGCCCCAGCGACTATGGCGCTGGCTCCGCTGACCGCCCTGGGAGTGGCCTCCAGACCAGACTACATCTTTTTTGCCGCCTGTTTCGCCGCGTACATTTTTTGGAGCCAAAGGCGCTTGACCATACCTTACATCATTTTAAGCCTTCTATTTTTTGCGCCAACTATCCTTTGGAACATATCGGCCTATGGATCCGCAATCCCCCCTTACTACCAAAACCAAACCAACTATGACGGCGTTATTCTCCGCATTATGGAGCGGCTGTTTAGTCCCAACCGGGGATTATTCATTTTCAATCCCATTTTCATTTTCAGTCTATTCGGGACCGTATTGGTATGGCTCAAGAAAGGTTATCACCCCATTTACAGAATGGCTGGAGCGTGTTTTCTCCTGCATACTATTTTCACGGCGCTGATCAGCGGCGTGGGTGGGTACGCTTATGGCCCAAGGCTCAATGCTGCGGCCCTGGGGTTTATGGTCATCCTCCTTATCCCGGCCTGGGAGTATATTAATACATTTGCCAGACCTTTGAGGAGGGCGGTTTCATCCATCGCGCTCTGCTTTGTTTTTTGGGGATTTTTCGTCCATCTCAAGGGAGTGGTCACCTGGGAGCCTTACTTATGGAATCGCATTCCATGCGACGTGTTGAATTATCCGAAGAGGGTATGGGATTGGCAGGATATGCAGGTTTTCCGGACAGAGCAGATAAACAAAAGACTTATCTCCGGGGAGGTGAAAACAAAATCATGCCCTCGATAAACCGTGGCGACTAAACAAATCCTTTTGTTGAAACTCCCGGCACAACCATCACACAGCATCAACCGCTTTATATATTTCTGTCCCGCAAACAGCAGAGGCGTCCCGTGTACGGCCCCGGTTGAGGATTTAAGTCATGCAATTTTCAGCGGGACAAGAGATGAAAACTTGATATAATCTGCTGCTCTACTAAAGGAGTTTGCCAAATGATCAAATATTCTTTCAAACCGGTCTCTATCGGAATCATCCTCGCGCTCTCGGCTTTGCTGGCTGGCATGGTGCACGGCATGGCTTTCGGCGCAAAGGAAGACGCCATCAAGGAAATGTTCATGAACAATGCCCAGGCTGCTTTCGCCGGAAAACCTGACGAGGTGACAAAGGCAGCCGAAGGCGCATGGAAATATCTCAAGCGCGCACATTACCACTTTATGGGATTAGGCGCCATGGGAGTGGCTCTATGCATGTTCGCCGGGGCATCCAGGACGGGCGACAAACTGAAAATGGTGGCTTCAACTCTGGTGGGATTCGGTTCATTCGTGTATCCGCTGCATTTCACACTATCCGCGTTCAAGGCAAGCCACGCTGGCAAGCACGCGGGACACGAGGCGTACGAACTTGTGGCCCAGGCAGGCGCTGGGACCAGCTTTATCGGGCTGCTGGCCATGATCGCCATCTCTGTTATGTGGGCGATGGAAAAAAATGAATCGGCGAATTGAATCCGGCGTGATACCAAATTCACGTTACATATGAAATGACACAATAAAGGCGGTTCGAATAACCACCAGTGTAGCCCTCTTGAGGGTAACCCTCTTGAGGGTAACCACCCATTCCTTTTTTATCAGGTAAGTTGCCGGTAGTCTTTCAGCAATTTTCTAGTGACCGGTCCAGCCTTGCAAAAGGAAACGGCGCCCTCCACCTCCGATAATGGCATTATCTCGATCAGCGAGTTGGTGGCGAAGGCCTCTTGCGCCAAAGCCAAATCTTTCAAGAGGTACTTTCCCTCCGCAGTGCTCACCCCCACCGCTTCGGCCAAAGCTATCACCTTCCAGCGGGTGACTCCCGGCAGGATTCCGCACTCCAGCGATGGAGTATGCAGCCTGCCATCTGTTACCCAGAAGATATTAGCCGCTTGCAACGAGGCTATATGCTCCGACTGGGTCAGCGACAGCGCTTCATCCGCACCATGCTTCACGGCAAAATCCACAGCCATCACCCTGTCCAGAGCGCTCAGGCTCTTGATCCCGCGCAAAGGATTGGCCGGATCCACACGATATGGAGATAGAACAACCTTGTATCCCCCTTCCTCTCTTTTCTTTTCCGGTGTTTCGTATGGCCGCACGGAAAGGTACCACCACGCCTGGGCCGTGCCGACGCTGGAGTACCCCCTGGGCCCCGGCCCCCGGGTCACAGTCAGCCGCGCGACACCGCGTGTTACATTGTTTGCCCTGGCCAGATCGGAGATGGCATAGGCGACCTTCTTCTCGTCCACTGGCATGGCGAGCCCGATCAGCTCCGCCCCTTGACGCATGCGCTCGATATGGCCGCCCAGCAAAAACGCCGACCCGCCATACAAAGAGATCGTCTCGAACAGACCGTCTCCCACGGTGAAACCCCGATCATCTAGAGGAACCCGCAGGTCCTCAGTCACCATCCCGTTTATCACCACTTTTTGTTTTACCATGACACCGCCTCAATAAGAGCCCTGGCCTTGTCCAGGGTCTCCTGGTATTCCTCGGAGGGATCGGAGGAATAAGTGATTCCCCCTCCCGCGTGAAAGCTTATTTTGCCATCCGCCCGGACCATCGTCCGGATGGTGACCGATGTGTCCATGCCGCCACCGTACCCGATATAGCCGATAGCCCCGCAATACGCCCCCCGAGGGTCAGGCTCCAGTTCATCGATGATCTCCATGGCCCTGATCTTCGGCGCCCCGGTGACAGATCCACCGGGAAACGCGCTCTTTAGAAGATCCAGAGGGCCCAGCCCAGGCCGAAGCCGACCAACCACCGTTGAAACCAGATGGAACACGGTAGGGTGCTCTTCCAGCCGGCATATATCCGGCGCCGCCACACTGTGAGGCAGGCACACCTTGGAAAAGTCGTTGCGTAAAAGGTCGACAATCATCACATTCTCCGCCCTGTCTTTTTCGCTGTCAAAAAGCTCCAGCTTCAGCAGGTTATCTTCCATGGGGAGGCGTCCCCGAGGGCGGGTTCCCTTTACCGGCATTGTCTCCGCCATGTCGCCGCGCAGGCGGATGAACCTCTCCGGTGACACAGACAATATCCGGGCCGCGCCTGTATTGATATACGCGCCGAATGGAGCTGGATTAATCTCTCTTAGCTTCAGATAGAGTGTATCGTCCATCGTATCCTCGGCGAAGAAGCGCTGGGCGATGTTCGCCTGGTAGCAGTCCCCCTGTTCGATGTAACTGCGCACTCGCTCCACCGCTGTCATAAATCCTTCGCGGGTGAAGTTACTTTTGACGAGATTGCGTTTCCCGCTATCGGATGACACGCTTTCCGATCGATTCGATGTCACGGCCTCCGCCTGAAGAATTTCTTCCTCCATTCGGTCCAACGCCACCGCCGGATTTTCAGAATCTTTAACGCTGGTCGCCAGAGTAAGCTCCCCTTTTAACTGGTCAAAAGCTGCCACAGCGCCATATATCCCGACCCAGATGTCCCCTTCCGCCGAAGGCGCTTTACCCGCCAACCGCGTGGAAGGCTCCGTGAGGGTCTGCAATCCGTAACCGAAGAATCCCGCCGCCCCGCCAGTGAAGGGAGGGACCCCAGTCTCCTCCAAATAACCGTCATGGGGCAGACGCGCTTCCCCAAAGGAGAGGATATCCCTTAATGTTTCAAAAGGATCGATTATCGGGCGTTGTGGCAAATCACCCACCGCATGATAGAACTCCCCAACTCTGCCACCGATGACCTGTTCCGGCGACCACATCATGAAAGACCATCGGCTTTGCCCGCCCATAACCCTGCCGCTGTCAAGCCAGATAAATCCAGGCTTCGCCGCGAAAGCGGGAAAGAGCCGCTCCGGCGCTATCCACTCCATCTGGCGTTGCAGTGACCCATCTCGCATATGGTTCTTGAAGGAGGACGTTTTTGTTCCCATAATGGTTCCTTGGAAACAGGATACATCTTTTTTGATAAGGGAGCGGCAAATGGTTTCTCTCAACCAATCAGCGCTGGATGTTATAAGGCCAGTCCTGGCAAACCCGGAACTGTACGGAGTCCGTTTGGAAAATGGACCAAAGGGCGCCAAATTTCTCGATTTCGGGATCGATGCGCCGGGAGGCTATCCGGCGGCGATTATATTTTCAAAAGTCTGCCTGGCGGGTATGGGGGAGGTCACTATAACATCTGTCGATTACGGCGCTATTGCGCTCCCCACTGTAAATGTGTCGGTGGGGCTCCCCGCTTTGTCATGCATCGCCTCCCAGTACGCCGGATGGGCTATCAGCCTGGATACCTACTTTGCCATGGGCTCCGGCCCTGCCAGAGCGTTGAAAACGGGCGAAAAGATTTTCGAGGAGATCGAGCATGAGGAGAGCTGCAAGGTGGCCATCCTTTGCATGGAGACCAGCAAAAAGCCGCCGGAGCAGGTGGTCGACTATATCCTGAGGAAGACCGGCGCTCCCCCTGAAGGGCTCTACCTTTTGATGGCGCCCACATCCTCGATAACCGGATCGGTACAGGTATCCGCCAGGGTGGTGGAAACAGCCCTCCACAAGATGCATGAATCAGGCTTCAAGCTGGATCAGATTACTGCAGGATGCGGCGCGGCCCCCATCGCCCCAATTCACCCCGATGGGCTGGAGGCCATCGGCAGAACCAACGATTGTGTCCTTTATGGCGGCACGGCGCATATGACAGTCGATTGTGATGACGCGTTCATCGTGGACAAGATCGATCAAATCCCATCCTTCTCCTCCAAGGATTACGGGCAGACCTTTAAAGATTTGTTCGCCGAATACGGCGATTTCTACAATATCGATCCTCTCCTTTTTGCTCCCGCCCGGATAACAGTGGCCAACAACAGGACCGGATCGTTCTTTTCAGCCGGATCCATCAATCCACAGATGCTGGCCAAGTCGTTCGGATTAAGGATATGAGGGTCCTAATACTTCGCTCCAGGGAAGGCTGGCATATCGACCGGCTGGAGGAGGCGTTGCGGTCCACCGGGGCGGATGTGATGAAAGGCTCTATCGACGGAATGACCCTGAGCCTAGGCGCGGGGCGCGGCCTGGATATGGAAGAAGTGGCGGCGCGGGGAGTGGACGCGGTGATCGTGCGCATCATCCCCCCCGGCTCCATGGAGGGGCTGCTGTTCCGCATGAACGCCCTGCGCATGGCCAGGACGCTAGGAGTCAAAGTTATCAATTCCCCGGAAGCCATAGAGAAAACGGTGGACAAGTCGTGGACCTCCCAGATACTGGACACGGCCAGGCTCCCAACTCCCCGCACTGTGGTGTGCGAAAGATTCGAAGACGCCATGATGACATTCGAGCGGATGGGGGACGTGGTGGTAAAGCCTCTCATCGGTTCCTGCGGTCGGGGGCTTATGCGCATTTGCGAGACCGACATGGCGTACCGCGTATTCCGGACCATGGAGATGAACCGGTATGTTTACTACATCCAGGAATATCTGGAGTGTGGCGGGGAGGATATCCGAGTGTTTGTGGCCGGGGGCCGTGTGTTGGCAGCCATGAAACGAAGAGGCTCCGGGTGGAAAGCCAACTTCCACGCAGGTGGCGCGGTTTCGCCCCATGAGCCATCGGACACCCAGGCGGATATGGCAGTCCGAGCATGCGCCGAGCTTGGGCTCGACTACGGGGGAGTGGACATCCTCACCACCGGCGACGGACGGGAATACCTGATCGAAGTCAACGGCATCCCAGGATGGAAGGGGCTTCAGAAAACAACCTCCGTGGATATCGCGGAAAGAATAGTCAGCGTGGCTTTGCATGGACATATCGTCAAGGCTTGAAAAAACCGCCAGGGCGGTTCAGATGGCGTGCCTGCTGGAAGCCGCTTCGGAAAAACCTGGCAACGTCACTCCCACCAGGGGATTTGACGATCTGGACTTCACCAGTTTCCTGCTCTCCTCCTCGATTCTGGGAGACATCTTCCGCCGCCATGCGGCAAAGCCAGTGGGGATCATTATCCAGGAGGCTGTCCGGGAAAGCATCAAGGCCACCGGAACCAACGCCCATCTGGGGGTGATACTGCTGCTGGCGCCTTTGGCCAGCTCGTTCTGCAAGCTGGGCTCACTATCCCGCAAGGCTGTCTCCACCACCCTGGCCGCTCTCACCAAAAAAGACGCGGAGCTTACCTATAAGGCCATACGATCCGCCAAGCCTGGCGGATTGGGTAAGGCGCCCAGGCAGGATGTTCGCAAAAAACCGGATGTGACCTTGAAAGAGGCGATGCGCCTTGCCGCGGACCGGGACTGGATCGCCCACGAATACACCACCGGCTTTACCATCACCTTCAGTCTGGGCTCCATGGAGATGGAGGAGAATATAGAGGCAGGTCTGCCCATCAGGGAAGCTGTGGTCCAGACATTCCTGGGGATCATGAGCCACTATCCTGACTCACTGATCTCTCGCAAGAATGAACCGGAGATGGCCTTGCGCGCCAGCGAAGAAGCAGGCAGGATACTCAGGCTGGGCGGCATGTTCTCCCCCAGGGGACGCAAAGCGGTGTACGAGTTCGACCAGGCGATGCGGATCGGCTCCAACCTGCTCAATCCTGGGACCACCGCGGACCTGACCGCTGCGGCGCTCTTCGTATACTTCATGAGGCATGGCTATGGCGCCTTGAAAGGAAGAAAGGGTATACCATGGGCAAGGGAAAGCTAGGCTGGGCCATCACCGGCGCGGGGCACGAGATACAGGCGATATGGGATCTTATGGTTGGATTTTCGGATGTGGAGGTGTTCCTCTCCAGGGCGGCGGAGGATGTGTTGAGGATGTACAAGATAGACATCAACACCTTCCCAGGCAAGGTTCATCGCGACAGTTCCGCCTGCGCTCCGGTGTGCGGCCGGTTCGCCACCGGGCATTACCGGGGGCTGGTGGTGGCGCCGACATCGTCGAACACCGTGGCCAAGTGCGTGCTGGGGATATCGGACAACCTGGTTACCAACATCTTCGCCCAGGCGGGGAAGGGGAGGGCGCCTATCGTGGTATACCCCACAGACACTGCCCCGGAGATGGATACGCTAAGCCCCACCGGATGGGTGAAGGTCTATCCCCGAAAGATTGACCTGGAAAACACAGATCGTATGGCCGCCATGGAAGGGGTTCGCCTGGCAAGAAACCTCGAACAGCTACAATCCGCGGTTAAGGAGCTCTTTTTGTGAAACGGCGCAGGATCAACTTCGTCACGGGCCAACTGGCCTCCGCTGCGCTGACGGAACTGCTGAGGACTCTCTCTTCCAATTCG
>Ga0224496_10000797_pt1 | contig 21079 bp, 18 predicted proteins | sample SF_Jul11_sed_USG_2_FD_168127 | JGI IMG/M metagenome (GOLD analysis project Ga0224496, IMG submission 168127) | Sediment microbial communities from San Francisco Bay, California, United States - SF_Jul11_sed_USGS_8_1 | ecosystem: Environmental > Aquatic > Marine > Sediment | place: USA...
AATCCAAGGCCGGCTTGACCGCCGGCTTCATTCCCTTTCCCGACCGCAGGCTGCGGAGTTGGGCGCCGGGCAGCTCGAGATCTCGATCATTTCTGATCTCCAGGCACGAGTAAGGGTTGTCGATGGGGAAGACACCGATTCTGGGACCCACCACTTCCTCGTTGCGGATAAACTCCGGCCGGGTCACGCAGCACAACCCCTTGTAGCTTAGATAGACGGGCTTCTTGTACTGCCGAGGCACAAACCCTTCGTCGATGCGGCGAATCCCGCCCTCCTCTTCAATCCAGATGGCATTGCTTTCCAACCGGGCGGGCAGGACCGTGTCGAGCCCCTCGAAGATGAGCTTGTCGATCATGTCATCGATGAGCTGCCGATCCCGGAAAGGATAGGTGACCTCAAGCAGCACCACGATGTCGGGATGATTGTTTTCCTCGGCCAGCTTTTCCAGGGTATACCGGTATACCTTTTCAAGGCCCACGTAATCCTGCGACAGTTCCGGATCGCGCAGCATGGCCTGCGGCACACCCATAGCCTGGGCGCTCCGCACGGTCTGTTCGTTGTCCGCGGAGACCACCACCTTGGATATGTAACGCGACTGCAAGGCGCTACTCACCGTGTAGTCGAGAAGCGAGGCGCCGCCCAGCCGTTTCGGAGTTCCCTTGATGGGGATGAGGGCTACAATGTTGAGATTTTCCATCGCCATGGCGTGAGCGCCGTCATACGACCGATTGTCAAGTCCCTCGATGATCCGTACCACGTTCCGGCAACGCTCCACGTTGCCTTCCTGATGGATGCCGTGCCAGTGGTAAACACTGGCCTCGGGCTCGTAGACGATGGAGTACCCATTGTTGAGCACTTGCTGAGCCCAAACCCGATCCTCGATATTGGTAACCTTGTCATCGAAGGGATATTGGGCCAGCACCGACTTTCTGACCATGGAGTTGGCGTTATGAAAAAAACTGTCCTTGCGCTGCACCTTGCGCTCCGGACCGAAAACGATCATCAGGTCGCGCTTGTCGGCGGGTGAGGTGAAGGAAAGTGGTTCCTGACGGCCATAGACGCCGGCCACTTCCGGGTCGTCCATGTTGCTGAGCAAATTTTCAAGCCAGTGCTTGTTCGTCGGGATACAGTGCCCGGAAAGGCAGACGATGAACTCGCCGGTGGCCTCGGCAATGCCGATATTGAGCGACTTGCCGGGTAAATATTCGGTGCAGTGCACCACCTTTTTCACCGGGAACTGTTCCACCTTGGCAAGAGTCGCGTCGGTGGATTCGTTGTCGACGATGATCACCTCAAAATTTTGATAGTTCTGGGCAAAAACGCTTTTGAGACAGGAGGCGATCCAGCGTTCTTCGTTTTTTGTCCTGATGATCAATGAGACCTTCATGCCATTTCTCCAGACAGGATCGACCCGGTGGCGATCCAACCGTTGTTGTCCTTGAGGCTTCTTTGCGAGGCCTCAAGCACCGCCGCCGCCACCAGCGAGGAGGCGAAGGTCGCGCGCAGGCCGGCAAGGGATGCCGCATTCCGTCTTCCCGCTAAGATGTCGCCAACATCTCGTAGAAATTGAACAATGCTCTTGGGACCATAGCCGGCCGCGGTCATGCCGTCACCGTCCAGACCGGGATAGAACTGGGTGAAGTAGGGGTTGATCGCCTCAACACCGCCCCGATCGGTGACCAAGGTTACGCCACGATGCTTTTGGTCGCTCTGATAGCGGCCGTTGGTGCCGACAACCTCCAGACGCTGGTCGCTCATGGCGCTGGTGGTGTCGGGATCGACCCAACCGGTGAAGTGCGACGAAAGAAAAATATCGCCGTCCGCAGACCGCCATTCGACAAGGGTATGGATGGTGTCGTAGTTGTCGATTCCCTGGTCGGCGAGATACTTTTTCAGGCCCACCGACATGACGCGAAGCGGAGCGGCACCGGTCAGGAAGTAAATGAGATCGACATAGTGGACGCCAAGGTACTGAAAGATGTCCGTGGATTCGACCCAGCCACGGAACATCTTGGTCGGGATCACCTTGCGCTGGCTGTAGTTGATCGTGAAATTGAGCAGGCGTCCCAGCTCGCCGCACCGGATCAGGTCGAGAAGCTTGAGATTGGCTTCGTCGAAGCGCTTATGGTACTCGACACAGCCGTATATCTGGTGTTTTGCGGCGAGATCGACAAGCTCCCGCACCTCCTTCACCGTGGCCACCAGCGGCTTCACTACCTGCACGTGCAATCCCTGCCCGATCAGCTCCCGGGTGATGGCGAAATGCAACCGGTCCGGCACCGAAACGATGGCCGCCCGCACCTCGGGCAGGGCCATGGGGAGCCGGTAGGCCTCCTCGTCGACGTTTACGGCCGAGGGATAAACCAGCACCCGCGGCCGCACCCCCATGTATTCCATCAGTGCTTCGGCCTTGCATTGAGCGTTTTCGGCGCTGGTGCGCGAGGTGGCAGCAATGTGGATGCGGTCGACCAGCCCCTGCCGGTGCGCCTCGAACAGCGCCGGCAGGATGGTGCCGAAACCGTCGGTGCCCTTGCCGCAGACATACATGCCGGCGCCGACCACCAAGACGTCAAAGGGAGAGGCCGTTTTACCGGACACGACGTGCTTCCTCCGCCAAGGGGTCATACTGCAAGGGGGCATTGCCCCTCTGCCGCCGGGTCTTCATCACAAACTCGGCCAGCCGCAGGTCTTCCTCCCGTTTGATGATGATCGAGGTGAGCTTGCTCACGGGATAGAAGCCAACCTTGCCGACAAAAAAGGCGTGGTGCTGCCGGCCGTAGGTTTCGAGAAAAGGGGCGGTGCGCCACATCATGATCGAGTAGACGAAAAGCTCCACCGGGACAAGATCCTGGGTCTGGGCGAAGAGTTCATCGGTCCGGTAGTTGAGCGGCCGGTCTGCGAAATTGGCGTGGACCTGCTCTCGATTAACGGTAATCAGGGAATCAAGCCCTTCCCGGCAGAAATGCCCGATTACCCCCCGCACCTCGTCTCCGGTTTGCAACGGCGAGGTCGGATTGACCCAGGCAAGAATATCGCAGGGGTTGTTGGTCATGAAATCATGAACCACATCGTCCGACTTGGTGGAAGAGCTTCCGAGATGCTCGGGTCGGTGATAAAAATCAACCCCGTAGCGCTCGGCGATCTTTGCAAAGATCGGCGCGTCGGAATTGACCACGATCCGGTCGAACACCCCGGCCTCCTTGGCCGCCTTGATCGCATGGCCGATCAGCGGTTCACCATCGATCAAGGCCAGATTTTTCATCGGCAGCCGGGTACTGCCGATGCGGGCCGGGATCATGGCAATGACACGTTGTTTTTGTTCCATTGGACAACTACCCCAGGTTGACGTTGAGGCCGTAACGGGCGTTCAACTCGACAAACTGCTGAAATTCCGGATCAGCCAGCGGGATGCCGTCCCGACTACGGGCAACCTCATTCATTTTTTCCGGATCACCGGCCACCATGACCTTCCGGGCCGGATCGATGGGCGGTTCCTCACGCAATTCGTTGACAAGCTGGGCCATGCGACGCTTAAAGGTCGCCACCTCCTGGAATCCTTCGACATTGAGGGCACTGACAAAATGGCCCAGATAGCGTTTCTGCTCCAGATTCTCGAACATCTTGGGAATATGGGGGCCGAAGGGCATGCCGGTCAGCATGCTGCACAGCACCTCCACCATGAGGGAAAGGCCGTACCCCTTGTGCTCCCCCACCGGCAGCAGCATGGCGATCTCATTGGGATTGGTGGTCGGCTGGCCCTCGAGATCGGCCCCCACGCCCTCGGGAGCGGTGCCGCCGATTTCCCGTAGCCGCCGCACTGCGTTGAAGGTAATGATGCTGGTCGCCATGTCCAAACACATTGGCCCCTCGCCCTCCACCGGCGCGGCGAAACAGACCGGATTGTTGCCAAGGAACTTCCGCTTACCACCAGTGGGGATGATGAGCGAGTCGGCATGGGTATAACTCATGCCGATCATATCTTGATTGGCGATCTCCAGGGCAAAGTAGGCGGCGGCGCCGAAATGGGTTGAATTCTTCACCGCCACGTTGCCGCTGCCATGCTCCTTGGCCAACCTCGTGGCAACCCGCGCCGCCTCCATGCCTGCGGCATGACCAAAGGTGTGGTCGGCATCAAGCACCGCCGCGGTGGCAAACTTCTGTTCAACCTTGTACCGCGGCTTCGGGTTGATGCGGCCGGACTTTATGCCGTTCAAGTAATGATGGATCAGACGTATGCCGTGGGAGTCCACCCCCCGCAGCGAGGTGGATACCAATCCCTCCGCCACCTCTTCGGCAATCTGGTCCTCGACCTTTTCGCAAAGCAATGCTCCCTTGATGAGAGCTTTTGCGGCACTTCCCGTGATTTCAGGCATGGTTACCCTCCCCTCGGCTAGTGAAAGCGGCATGCGGTTCGCGCTTCCGCAAAATAATTTCGATACTGCACTCGGCTACCGGTGTCCGGGTCTGATCGATCTTCTCGGCAACCCAGCCATCTCGGAAAAAATCCCGTAACAACTCGACCTTTTCGACCTCGGCAACAGCGGAGAAATCGCGAAGCAACTCAAGCACATTGATCGATTTCGGCGACCAACTTTCCGACTTCATGATCGTAAAGGTCCACTTGTGATCGGGGTTGAAACGGCTCGGCCATTGCCCCAGCTCGTAAAGATCCTCGTCCGGGACGGTAATGATCAAAAATCCGCCGGGTTTGACGATGCGGAGCCAGTTGTCGAGTGCCACCCGGACATCGACCATGTGTTCCAGGCAATGGCTGGCGTGAAGAAAATCAAACCGGTTGTCCACAACACCAGCCATATATTGGGCGTCTCCGTCTTCAAGATCCCAGGTTTGCACCGAGTCCATCCTGGCAAAAATGCCTCCATACTGCCCCAAGGGATCCGGCTTCCCCCCCACATCGATGCCATGCCCCACGAAATAACGGTTATGAAAAGCACCGATCGCAAACCTTCGCTTGGCGGCCTTGCTCTGCTCCCACACGTCGCACACTCCCTTTGTTGGCATCCCGCCCGGCTCCTAGCGCGAGAACAATTATCAAAACAATCTACTCATTATGAAAAAATGAATTTCTTTGTCCAAAACTTATCAAAAAACGGCCATTGCCTTCTCCCATGGCCTGCAACAAAGGTGCCAAGTACCTCCCCAGCATCGGCGCCAGTTCCCGGCCTTGCAGGCGAACCACCAAATCCGACCGGTCCGGCGGCTGAATGGTGAGTGGCGGCAGGTCGCCGATTACACCCCGAACAATTTCCCATTCCAGGGGCGTAGCCCGAAGGCCGAGACATCGCAGACCGGCTGCTTGCCAAAAACGGGCATGGGTCACGGCGTTCCATGCCATTCGCCCGGCAGTCTCACAATAATCGTTGGCGGATCCTGCCAAACAGTCCAGATTTTGACGGTTCGGGGTGACCACCGCCAGAATCCCGCCGAGGCCGAGCCGACGGCGTAATGCATCCACCACCCCCTGTGGATCTTGAACATTATCCATGATGCCGGCCGCGACGATGAGGTCAAACTCCCCATCCACGGCTTCCTCGGCACCGGCATTCCAATGACCGACAATCACTTCCGGCGCAAGGCGTGCACAGCCGGAGGCAAATCCACTCCAACTCCGTTGCCAGGCAACTTCATTTGCCAGGGAAAGCACCAATACTCGCCTCCCGCCCGACGCCAGCAGGTCTTGAAGCAATGCACGCAAAAAATGCTGCTCGGCCTGCCCGGGAACCATCGCCATGGAAGAAGGAAGCCCCCATCCGCACTTCACTTGCCGGACATCGTCGAACAGGGCCTCACAGCTTGCGCAGCGATACCGATCGCCACCCAACCACCGGCCGAGCCGCCGCTGACCGACCGGCACACGGCATACCGGACAGGAAAGTACCGCATCGCCACCTTTTTCTCTTGTCTCGGCAATCACCTCAACCAGGGAGGCAAGCACCGTGGCCACGGAAAGACTTTCCCAGCAAGGCGAAGCGCCGGCATGCAACGCGGCAGCCATTTCCTGGCGGATCTCTTCGTGTTGCCGCGCAACGTCTCCTGCCGGATCCATAGCCTTGATTCGCGCCATCGCCACGTCCAAGATAGCCGGCTGATCCACCGCCTCGTCGCAGGCATATCCGCACTCCAGATGAAACGGCCGCCCGTCCGCCATGCTCCCCCGAACATAGGCCCGGGATTTTGAAAGGCCGCAAGGCGCCTGGCATTTCCGACCGCGATATGAGAGCTGAAGCCCTCGCACCGTTGTACTATAGTGGATCCGCAACTCCTTCCGGATGCTGTTGAATATTCCCACCGTCGGTTTGCGCAAGGCGCCACCGACATGAACAGCCGAAGTGTCGACGCTGATAATGGCATCCATCCCGCCGAGCAACTCCATATAACGAGAAAAATCGGTGGATACCGGAGAAAGATCGAGCACCGTCTCTTCGAGCCCTTGCTCTCGCAGAAAAACCGCACCACTTTGGGCGGAATCCATGATCAGAACGGGCTGATATCGAGCGGCCATGGCTCGCAGCAATTCCGCGGCCTTTGCGTCGGGAAGGGTGCGGGTATAGGAACTACGAAAAACGACCGCCACCAGAGGCTTGGCGCTTGCCGCTCTTGCCCGCCCCAACGCCGCCTCCACCGCGACATCCCGCTGCTCCGGCAGCCAGACAAACGGTTCCTTCTCCTCCGGCGCCACTGATTCCGGTACGATTCCCATCCTGTCGAGGACGAAATCCGTCATGTGGGAATTTTGAAACTTCTCGTCCAACAGCATGCCGGAAAAATCCACGTAGGCATCAAAGCGGCGGAACTCGGCCACGGAGAGCTGCATGGGCGCCACACGCACGTAAGGCAAGGCCTGTAACACCGCCCCGGTCCGCTTCGGCAACATGGTATAAAGCACGAACCGAACCGCCTCCCCGGTGCGGGCGGAGAGCCGCCTTGCGAGGACATCCAGCGCCGGCGCGAACATGATGCCGTCCCCGAGCCCACCGCCGCCGCCATTGAAGAGACAGATCACCAAGGGCCTACCCGGCGACAAATCTTTCCCGGCCAACAACTCGCTCACGGTCGGCGGCCAATGCCCCTGCCTCGCAAAAATATCTTGAGGCAACACCCTCGGCAAGGCAGCGCCACGCCGAAGGCAATCGCCACGCACTTGTTGCAGAAATTCATCAATGAGAAGATATACCCGATCATCAGACGGCAACAGCCCTTTTCCGACCTCCACCTCGCCGCCGGCCAGAAAACGATGCGCCGAACCATCGTCATACCCAAGGGACAACTCCTGCGGGAAACAGACCGGAATCATCGCTTCTCCATCAGAAACCAAGTGAGATCATCAAGGGGAAAATTCGGATCCCGGTGATAAACAAAGCCGTAATCGACAAGCCCGAGGTCGGGAAAACGTTCGAGCATCTCACCGGCGAAGTCGCGCTTGAAGAGCTTGCCGCTGTAGCCGCGGTAAGGCACCTCCACCGGGGATGGATTATAGTACTCGATGACGCAGATGTACCGCCGGCTCGCCTGGTGCAGTAATGCGTAGACTTGCGGCAACATGTCGGGATTGATATGGATGAGCACGCCCGAGACAAAGGACAAGTCATACTGACGACTCGGCGCGAAATCGAGCACCGACCGACGGTGGACCTCGGCCTTGCCCCAATCTTCAAGCACCGCCGCCGCCTTGTCGTTGATTTCCACCGCAGCGAGGTCGAGGCGGGGAAACATCTGGTGCAGCACCCGCAGATTGTTGCCGATGTTGGCCCCCAACTCGATAACCGAATCGACCCCAACGGTGCGAGCCATAATCCGGGCAAACAGCGCCAGCCGCGCCCCCATTTCCTTGGCGCTCGGGTTGCGGCCGATATACTGGTCGCCGAACCGGCCGGCCCAGAATGCTTCCTGCTCGGTTTTGAAATCTACCATGCGGATCTCTCCTCGTTGTGTGCGTTTTCTGTTCCAACCGGACAACGTCGTATCGCCTCGAACATCGCTTCGGCCATCCGCCAGTCTTCGGGGGTATCGATATCCTGCACCAGATAACGGGGCAGCACCAGCGGTCGCGAATCCTTACTGTATAGCCGTTGCTCCACAACAAAGCGCCCGGCGTCGAGCCAGTAAAACTGGCCGGCGTCGTGGTACGCCTCGGGCAGGTCGTTTGAGCGGGTCAATTCGTGCTCGGGCCAGAACATCGCGAGGCGCCCGTCGGCGTCGATCCGCAAGGCCCGATAGATGGAGGCCGGATAGGAGGTCACCGAAAAAACGGACACGGCGCCGCGTTGCTCGAGCAACGCAAACCCCTGCGCCAAAAACTCGGCCCGCACAAAGGGGGCGGTGGCATAGATGCAGCAGGCATAACGCGGCACTTCCCCTTGGCCGGCAAACCATTCAAGGGCATGAAGAATCACATCCGCAGTGGTGGCGAAATCGTCGCTCAAGGCGGCCGGCCGCACAAAGGGGGTCTCGGCCCCATACGATCTGGCCACGGAAGCAATTTCCTCGGAGTCGGTGGAGACAATGACTCGATCGAACAAGCCGCTTGCCGCTGCCGCTCCAATGGAGTAGGCAATGATCGGTTTGCCGGCAAAGGGCTTGATGTTCTTCCCGGGAATCCGCTTGCTGCCGCCCCGGGCCGGAATGATTGCCACCTTCACGATGCCACCTCGTCACCCAAATCCTCCCAGGAAAGGGGCGTTCCCTTCGCAAGAGCACGGGAAGCCCTGCGACCGAGGACCGTTTCGAAATAACGCGGCGGCAGTCCGTGGCCGGGCCGGATGGAGCGAACATTTTTTTCGGTGAACACCTCTCCAGCCTGTATCTCTTCAACCACGAACAGCGACCGCCGGAATACCCGGCTGGCCCGTTCCTTGTCGGTGAGGGCATAACGCACCGCGCCCAATGCCGCCTCGGCCTCGCGCACCGCCGTCACCATGGCCGCAAACTCCGCCGGTTCCAGGGAAAAAGCGCTGTCCGGGCCACCATCGGCCCGCGACAGGGTAAAATGCTTCTCGACCACGCAGGCCCCCAGGGCCACCGCCGCGACCGGCACGGCTATGCCGGGGGTGTGATCGGAAAGCCCGGCCACCACCCCGAATGCCTCGGCCAGATGGAGAATGGTCTTGAGATTGACCTCCTCCGGCGACGCGGGGTAGGAGCTGGTGCACTTGAGCAGGGCCAGCTCTTGGCAGCCGGCTTCGCGCAGGGTCCGCACCGCCTCGTCGATCTCGGCAAGCGTTGCCATGCCGGTGGACATGATCACCGGTTTGCCGGTGGCGGCAACCTTGCGCAGCAACGGCAGGTCAACCAGCTCGAAGGAGGCGATCTTGTGAGCCGGCGCCCCCATCTGTTCGAGAAAATCCACCGCCGTGGCATCGAAAGGGGATGAGAAAAGATCAATCCCTAACCGATCGGCAACCTCCTTGAGACGAGGTTGCCACTCCCACGGGGTATAGGCTTCGCCGTACAAGTCATACAGCGTACGCCCTTCCCAAATGGTTCCTCGAATCCGAAAATAGTCGCTGTCACAATCAATGGTAAGGGTGTCCGGCGTGTAGGTCTGCAGCTTGACCGCATCGGCCCCTGCCTCCTTGGCCGCCTCAATAAGCCGCACCGCCTGGTCGAAATCCTGGCCGTGATTGGCGCTCATCTCGGCGATGACGTAGACAGGGTGCCCCTGGCCGATCCGCCGGCCGTTGATATTTATTGAAGGCTTCATGCCGCTGCTCCCTCCTCTTCGAACACAAACTCCATGGACACGGCGGCGGTACCGTTGTAATCAACATCGGCCATGCGCCGGAAAGAAGCCCTGGCAAAACAATGCCGCGAGGCCATATTCTCGGGCCGGATCAGGGCGACCACCCGACAAAGAGGCGTTTCCTTCCCGGCCTGAAGCACCGCGCGCCGAATCAAGCGGCTACCGATTCCGTACCCCCGACTCCGCTGGCCAAGGCAGACAGAAATTCGTGCCTCGGTGCCGTCGACGGCAAAACGCACCTGCCCGATCGGCTCACCTTCCGCGGTGGTGGCGACATAAAAAAGGTGGTGTTCATCGCGAAGCCGCTCGGCGAACCATCGGCAATGTTCATCCCAACCGATGGAGCCGGCACTGAAAGAAGCCGCCCGCACCTCCGGGTCGTTGGCCCACGAAAAAACGACCTGACAGTCGTCGTCCGTGGCGTGTCGCAGAGAAAATTCGGCCAGTTCCATGGCGCGCACCACCCTTTCGGCGCCACGGCCATCCACCAAGCGCAGCCCTTGACCACGGAGCGCCTGACGCCTCTCGGCATCTTCGAGAAGTTCCGCGAGGAGTTCCGCCCCCTCGCCGGCCTGCCACTGATGATACCAGCCAAGGTTTACGCAGGCCCCGGCCGCGGCAAGGGACGAGGCCAGCCGCTCCTGGTTGTCCGCCAGCACCGTTACCACACACGGCACCCCCATGGCGGCCAACTCCCAGCAGGTGCTGCCGGCACCGCTGATCGCCAAATCAGCCCAACGCATGAGAGAAGCCATATCATCCACGGAGGTCAACAACTCCCCCTCAAAAGAAGCCTTGCGCAGATGTTCTTCCAGCTCTCGGCGGTGCGGATTGAGTGCCCCCACGACGATCCGCGCTTCCAAGTCGGGCACCTTCAGATGCAGCAAGGCGTCGATGACCTTTGCAGTAACATTGCATGCATCGGCACCGCCCAAGGTCACCAGCAGACGACGCGCACGCCCAACAACGTCTCCGCCCCCCCTGTTCCCCGAAAAAAATTCTTGCCGCAACAAGAGATAGCGAAGCCCCATTAAGCGGACCGTTTCGGCGGTGGCATCGTAGGCAATCTCACCGGCATGGGCATTCTGATTGAGCAGGATATCCGCTTGATAATGCGGCAGATGCCCACAATCATCAACAACCAGAAGGGGCCGGCCGCTGCCGCGCACAGCCTGCTGATACGCGGCGTCAAAGTGGTAGCCATCCAGCACCACCCACCCCGAATCCATTTGCTGCTGCTCGGCGACCAAACGGCGCATGGCCGCAAGATCGCCGGAATCGGGATGACGGTGCGGCAGGGCAACCACTCCACATCCCTCGTCAACAAGCCGCCGCCGCAACGCGTCCGACTCGATGGAGCCCACAAAAGTGCACTTGCCACCCCGATCCTGCCAGGCCTGGGCCAGGGCCAGACAACGCATGACATGGCCGGAGCCGATCCGCCCATCGGCATCGGCACGAACCAGCAGCATCCTTCCCGTGACGCCCATCAGTTCCCTGCCATGGCCTGCCGGAGAATGGCCGTCACTCGCTCCACGTCCGTCGCCTTCACCCCCGGATACATGGGCAGCGAGAGTATCCGCTCATAGGCCGCCTCGGCTCGGGGACAGAGTCCCGGCCCGGTGCCCAGACGCTGCCGGTAGTAGGGGTGCAGATAGACAGGCAGGTAATGGACGTTGACGCCGATGGCCTGCCGGCGCATGGCGGCAAAAATCTCGCCCCGATCATGGTTGGCCGTCAATCGGACCACATAGAGATGGTAGGCATGGTGCACGTTCGCTCTAACCGCAAGCGACGCAACACCGTCTATCCCCTTCAGTACCTCGTCATAGAGCGCGGCAAGCTGCCGGCGACGGGCAAGCCACCCCGGCAGCTTGTCCAACTGACTCCTCCCCAAGGCGCATTGCAGGTCCGAAAGACGGTAGTTGAAACCCAGCTCCACCATCTCGTAGTCCCAGGTACCCTTCGCCTCGCGCTGGCGGTGGTCGGTGGCGATGCCATGGTTGCGAAAACGGCGCATCCTTTCGGCCACTTCCTGGTCATCGGTGACCACCATGCCACCTTCACCGGTGGTGATGTGCTTAACAGGATGGAAGCTGAACACAGTGAGGTCCGCCAACGAACCCACCATCCTTCCCTTATAGATGCCCCCCAACGCATGACAGGCATCGGCAACCAGCGCTAGTCCATACTGATCAGCTATACCCCGCAGGGCATCATAATCACAGGGCTGGCCGGCATAATCCACCGCGACAATAGCTTTGGTTTTTGCTGTAATCTTACGTTTAATATCGGCCGGATCAACAAGAAGGGTATCGGCATCCACATCGGCAAAAACCGGAGTGCCGCCCTGAAAGACCACCGCGTTAGCCGTGGCCACAAAAGTGATGGCGGGAACAATCACCTCGTCGCCGGGACCGACACCAAGAGCATGCATGGCAGCATGCAGGGCGGCAGTGCCACTCGACACCGCAACACCATGGCGCGCACCGACGAACGCCGCCACCGCCGACTCGAACTCCACAACCCTGGGACCGGTGGTAAGCCAATCGGACTGAAGCACCTCGACCAGTGCAGCGATATCAGCGGAATCCACGAGATGCCGCCCATAAGGAAGAAAAGGAGCCTCCCCCTCACGGGAATCAACCCTTCGCATATAAGCATCAACCGCACACATACGCATATAAACATCAACCGCACACATAGACACCAGCCCTTTGGGAGATCAAACCGCAGCCACGGCCATCTTTTCACGTTTCCCAGAGGAAGGAGAGTCCAACCTCCCCCCCCCTGCCTCACCGAACACGACATGCCGCAGTTCCTCAACCCCGAGCCACTGGTCATTCTGATCGCTGATGTAGACAAACCCTTCCGGCATCTTTACCGCATCGACGTAATTTTTCCGCTTCCACCAAGAATAATTGGGCATGATCACATACATATCCTTATATTTATAGGCGTTGCGGCCTTCGTCCTCGCCGGTGAGTGCCTCGTGCAACTTTTCGCCCTCCCGGATACCGATATGCTTGACCTCGCAATCCGGAGCAATGGCCTTGGCCAAATCCATGATCCGCATGCTCGGGATTCTCGGCACGAAGATTTCACCGCCCTCCATGTAGCGAAACCCCTTCAACACCAATTCAACCGCCTCGTCCAGGGTGATCCAAAAACGGGTCATTCGCTCGTCGGTAATGGTGATTTCTCCGGTTTCCCTCTGCTTGAGAAACACCGGAATCACGCTGCCCCGACTACCGATGACGTTACCATAGCGCACACAGGCAAAACGAGTCTTCCGGCCGCCGGCATAAGCGTTGCCCTGAATGAAGAGCTTGTCCGAACAAAGCTTGGTGGCGCCGTATAGATTGACCGGGTTAACCGCCTTGTCGGTTGAGAGGGCAATGACCTTCTTGACCCCAGAGTCAATAGCGGCGTCAATAACGTTCTGGGCGCCATGAATATTGGTCTTCACCGCTTCAAAAGGATTGTACTCACAGGCCGGCACCTGCTTGAGCGCCGCGGCGTGAACCACCATATCCACCCGCTCCATGGCCCGACGGAGCCGATCACCATCACGGACATCGCCAATAAAAAACCGGAGCCGCTGGTCATCATTGAACTCAATGCGCATCTCATGCTGCTTGAGTTCGTCACGGCTATAGATACAGATTGCTTGCGGATTATATTTTTCGAGCATGACTTTACAGAAATGCTTTCCAAAAGAGCCGGTGCCACCGGTCAAAAGAATTCTCTGCTTGCTCCAATCGATTCCTTCCATATCACACCTTCCTTTTTTGATGAGCATTTCCTTTGCGTGTCCGATGCCGACCTTTTTCTTGTATACAAGTTCCTTGATCTGCTTGAATTTGGCTATATCCCCCCCGGAATAACGACGCTGGCCGCCATCAGTTCTGGCCGGTTGCACGATGTTGGCAAACTCCTTCTGCCAATATCGGATTGTCGACACCGGCACCCCTACCTGCTCGCTTACTTCCTTGATTCGCATCTTCATCGTATCACCTGGTCTGCCTTGCCTTCCCTGGACGAACGTTTTGCCGCCCGGGAAGCACTCTTGAGTTACAATTTGTTGATAGTATCGGCCACAGCCCGCCAAAAGTTAAATTAAACTTTTGCATCAACTTCAACTTCCCACTCAACCAAGAGGCCACACGACACACATAATGCAAAAAACAGGCCGCCAGCAAAAAAATAAAATAAAACTGTATTTCCAACATGATATAAAAAAACGACAGTTGACCACAGGCGCCCCGTGATCAAAGATGAGAGGCAAGAATTTGACACCGGCTAAAAAAAATGGCGCAATTTTCCCAGCGGCAATCAACAGGAAATGGAGGGAAAGAAATTACTCGCGGTCCGCCGCCTCGCCCACAAAGGGCTTGCCGCCGAAGAGCCACACCGCCACGATGCTCACCTCGTAGAGGATGACCAGGGGACCGGCCATCATGCACTGGTTGACCACGTCGGGGGTGGGGGTGAGGATGGCGGCGAGGACAAAGGCGATGAGGAAGGCGTATTTACGGTGCTTGCGCAGGAAGACGGCATTGACGATGCCGAGCTTGGCGAGCATGACCATGAACACCGGCAGCTCGAAGATGACCCCGAAGGCGATCAAGAGCCTGAGGCTCAGGGAAAAATACTCATTCACGGTGGGCATGGGGCTCAGGAAATCGGTGGTATAACCCATCAGGAACTTGAAGGCGGGCGGGAAGACCACCAGGTAGCCGAAGGCGGCGCCCCCCAGGAAACAGAAGGCGGAGAGCAGGGCAAAAGGGAGCAGCACCCGTTTCTCGTGGCGGTAGAGCCCCGGAGCCACGAAGCGCCAGATCTGCAGAAAGATTACCGGGCTGGCGAGCAGCACGCCGCTCACCAGGGCGAGCTTGAGGTAGAAGAAAAAGGCCTCCTGGTAGGAGGTAAAGATCAGGGTCGACTTGTCGGGCAGGACATCAAAGAGGGGCTTAAAGAACCAGACGCCGATGGTGTCGACCACCGCGTAGGAGCCGGCAAAGCAGATGCCGACGGCGATGAGCGAAACAATGAGGCAGTTTCGCAACTCCCGCAGATGTTCGGTGAGTGCCTGTTGTTGAAATTCATCCATGCCGCGCTTTTGTCCCGGTTACCCCGGCCGACCCTCCTTTTTCCCGCCATCAACCGGCGAGGCGTCATACTACTTCCTTCCGCCACCGCAGGCAAGCAAAGGCTCACGGCCGGGCTCCCCCTTGCACTTTTTCCGGCAACCCGTTACAAAGGGACATGTCTTCGCCAACCGACCCCCGATACGCCCCGGGCCTCGACCTGCTGGCCCGGCCGCTCGCACCCCTGGTCCGCATCGTTCAGATGCTCTACCTCACCGGCCCATTCGAGCGGGTGGCGCAGGTGCTCGAGGAACTCAACGAGCCCATCGAGACCCACCACGCCACCTATGCCGAGCCGGCGGCGCTCCTCCGCCCCCACCTCGACGTTCTCAAGGAATTCGAGCGCTTCAAGCACCCCCAGCCGCCCCTGGCCCGGATTTTGGAAGAAAACGGCGCCCCGGTGGACGCCATGGAGGCCCTGGCTCTCTATGTGGAGCAACAACTGCTCACAGTGGAGCTTGAACGGATCAACAGCCTGCTCTGCGCCCCCTGCGGCTGCACCCTTTGCTGTACCGGCCCGGACGCCGGGCAACGGCAGGATTTTTTCGAGATCCCGCTCACCGACGAGGAAATCACCCGCTTCCTGCTGCCGCGAATCGACAGCCCGGCATGCCGCGACCAATCGCCCCTTGACGAGCCGCCCCTGCTCCGCGACGAAAAACCCTTTTACCAGACCCCGGCCGCCCTCTACCACTGGCGCCAGGGCTGGAGCCTGATCCTGCCCCGGCTTTCGTCCTGCCCGCACTTGGTGCCAGCAAGCGGCCACTGCGCCATCTACCCCGAACGCCCCGATGTCTGCCGCCGCCCCCAAATATTCGCCTACGCCCTGGAACGGTCCCCGGCGGAGGACGTGACCGTGGACGGCCGCGCCGTGCCGGCCTACCGCGCCCGCCGCAAGCTGCTGGCAATATGGGACTGCCCCTATGTGCAACGCTTCCAGGACGCCATCGGCGCCTATGGCGAGGCCTGCGGACTGGAGCCGGTGTTCAGGGAAAACAAAAAATAGAAAACTGCGGGCCGGGCCCCTCAGTCGGCCTGCAAATCGGCATACAGCTTCCACAACGGGGTCATCCGCCGGATTCGCTCCCGGGGCAGGTGTTGCCAGAACAATGTCGCCCGCGCCCGTTCCGGCCGTTCAAATCGCCTGGTCCCGGTGGGCGTGAGCACCCCGTCAAGGGGGATGTCCCAGGGGTCTTCGGGCAAAGATTCCGACACCAACTGCGCATCAGCCACCACCGCCCACAACTCGGCACCCCTCGATTCACAGACGCCCAACTCGGCAAAAATAGCGCAGGTGAGATCAAAAAAACCATTGCCGTCGCCAAGCCTGCCCCCCCTGGAATCGACGGCAACGGCATCGGTAACCAAAAGATCCACCGGCGTTTTGGCCAGAGCATGATTATCGAGCAATTGACCGAAACGCGGCACCCCCCGGTAGGTGGTGGCATAGGCGAGGTCACGGAAGGGAATGGCATAGGGACGGCAGAGATAAAAGCCATCCTTGAGGCCCGGAGCCGGCATCAACAACTCCTTGCCGTCGATCAAAACATTGATGCGGATCTGCGCCAGCACAGGGGCCGGGCCGACAAAAACCCGCCGGGCCTGCCGGTAGGCCGGCACCACCCGCAGGGCTTGAGCCAGACGGCCCCAATCGCCCTGCTCCGGGCCATCACCACCCGGAATCCCGAACATCCGGCCTCGCCTTTCTTCTTTACTGCTGACCTGGGACAAGGGCACCACCAAGAGGTATGACTGCATTGATCCGTCGCAATCGGGTCGACAGAGGAACGGGACAGGACAGGGGGAGGAAAACGCAGAAAAGCCAGGAAACGAAAGGAACTGGAAGAATCTGATCACCACTCAACTTCAGCCACGTTTTACGTCTCCCGCATTCGCGGCCGGAGGCCGCCCCCACAACGCATCGGGTATAAAAAAAATGCTGAGATTCGCTGGTAATCAGGAAAAAGAAAGCGGCAGCCATATCACCGCGAGGTGTCCAACAGGGACGGGAACCCTAAAGCTTTGACACCTTCTTGCTGTCCGCCAGGATATCCAGAGGGACAACCCGCGATTCGTTGCCATACAGGCGCCTGATGGCGGCAAGCTGCGCCGCCACCGATTTGCCGGCCTCGTCCTGCACGTCCGGCCGCAACGCCACCGCCCCCTTGCGATCCTTACGGCGTTGTTGCCGGGCGAAACCATATTCAACCAGATTCTTGACATCATCCCACATGGTTTCGCTGCCCATGAGAGCGATGACGACCTCACCCTGGTCGCGCTTGAACTTGCCGACATAAGTCTGCCGCGCCGCCCGGGTGTAGCCGGTTTTGCCGCCCTCGGCACCGTGCACCTGCCACAGCGCCTTGTTATGATTCCACAGCAGCTTGCCGAAACGGGTCTTTACCTTGGACCTGCCAACCCGGTCGGCAAACTCATCACTCTCCATGGCCTTGTTGAAGATCACCGCCAGGTCATGAGCCGTGGAATGCTGCCCCCGAGCGGTAAGGCCGGTGGCGGTCTTGCAGACGGTGTTCCGGGCACCAAGGCTCCGGGCCTTGGCGGTCATCAGGGCGGCAAAATTTCGCTCCGAACCGCCGACCTTCTCGGCCAAGGCAACGCTGGCGTCATTGGCCGAAGCCAGCAGCACGGCATTGATCAGATCGTTGGCAGTATAAGACTTCCCGGGCCGCAGATAGATCTTTGAGCGCGGCATGGCGGCGGCCCGACGACTGGGAGAGACCATATCGCCTTTTTCCATTTTTTCAATGGCCAACAGGCTGGTAAGAACCTTGATGGTGCTGGCGGGCTGGCGGGGGAGGTCCGGAGCGAGAGCATAAAGGGTTTCGCCGGTGACACCGTCAATGATGATGGCGCTTTTGGCGGAGAGCTTCTTGCTCAGCGGCAGGGCGGCCCAACGCTTCCCAGACGTGCCCCGGCGGGAATGGGTCGCGGCAGAGGCCAACCGAATCTTGCCGTTTGCGGCCAGACGGACAGGGGCCGCCTCACGACTGTCAGCCGCAACCTTTGCCGTGGCTGCTACTTCCTGCGGCGCATGCTTGTGGCGGGAGGACAACACCATCATCTGCCGTTGGTTCTTGCCGCCGCCTTGAGCAAAAACAAGATCAACGGACGTCACCAAAAAGAGTAACGAGAGAACAACAAACAGTCTGAGGGTAAAAAAACGCATAACACACAAACCTTTGCTACTGTTTCAGTGGCCGAATTGAAACCATACCTGAATTAATAAACCGTGAACCAACAAAAAATCAAGACATTATTGCAGGTTTCACTCGCATCTTGTTGTTTTCATGGGACTACCCATCATCAAATGATCCCAAAACCACACTATATGACGTACAAACAGCATATCCCCTACAAGATATGCCACCCCCGTCTCTAACAAAAAATCTTTACGAAATCAACGATTAGGCTCTCCACAAGGAGTCAAAAACAGCCCGGCAGCCACCAAAACCACCGGCAAAAACCGCCAGCCGTCAACATTTCATGGCAATACTCATGTTATCGAAAGAATATTTTTTTACTGAAATCATTTATCAGCACCACACTTGCACCATCTATTCCATCACCCTGGCGAACAAGGTCGTCCACCTGACATTTTCCCACGAACAGCACCTTCATGCTGTGACCCTACTGCGTTCCACTTATGGCAACTGCATATCGAACAAACAGACCGACCAATACTCCCCCCTCATCGGCCAATTGGAAGAATACCTTACCGGCCGGAGACAGAAATTCGCGCTGCCCCTCGCCCTTCTTTTTCTCCGACGCGGCACCCCTTTCCAGCAGCAGGTCTGGCAACAGCTCGACCACATCCCCTACGGCAAAACACGCACCTATGGCTGCCTGGCCACAGCCATAGGTGCCCCCAAAGCGGCGCGGGCCGTGGGCCAAGCTCTCAACAGCAACCCCATTGCCCTCATCATTCCCTGCCACCGGGTGGTGGCGGCACAGGGTTTGGGCGGATTTTCAGGAGGAGTGGCAATCAAGGAATGGCTGCTGCGCCTTGAGAAAAAAAAGGCGGGAGGGGAGGAAAAACAGGGATGGGCCAATAACGCCGGCCTTACAACAGATCGATGACCGCCTGACTGACATCCTGCAGCGCCACCACCTTGTCGGCGGCACCCAGATCAATGGCGGCCTTGGGCATGCCGAAGACGACGCAACTCTTCTCGTCCTGGGCGATGGTCTTGGCGCCCGCCTCCTTCATCTTCAACAGGCCTTGGGCGCCGTCCTTGCCCATGCCGGTGAGCAGAACACCCACCGCATTGGCCCCACCGTACGCGGCCACAGAATTAAAAAGCACATCGGCGGCGGGCCGCTGATGACAAACCAACGGACCGGTCTTGACGTTGACATAATACCTGGCACCGCTACGCCGCATCACCATATGAAAGTTGCCCGGCGCCAGCAGGGCGGTGCCGGGAACAATGGCATCACCGTCCTCTGCCTCCTTGACCCGGATCTGGCAGAGACTGTCCAGACGCTCGGCAAAACTGGTGGTGAACTTGGCCGGCATGTGCTGAACAATGACAATCCCGGGAATGGTGGGGGGAAACCGGACCAATACCTCCTTGATCGCCTCGGTGCCGCCGGTGGAGGCACCGATGGCGATAATCTTGTTGGTGGACTTGGTCAATGCCAGTCGCTGCGGCGGGGCAGCCCCGGCCGGACGCGCAATCGAAAGCCGCCGCTGTGCCATGTCAACCCGGGCCGCGCCCCGAATCTTTTCGGCCAACTGCACACTCATATCGCCCACCGAATAGGCAGAGCCGGGCTTTGAGATGACATCGACGGCGCCGATATCCATGGCCTCCATGGCCAGGGCGCCGCCCTCGGTGGTAAGCGAGCTGACAATGATCACCGGCAGCGGGAAGTACTTCATCAATTTGCGCAGGAAAGTGATCCCGTCCATGCGCGGCATTTCGATATCGAGGGTGACCACATCCGGCTTGAGAGTGACGATCTTGTCCCGGGCCACGTACGGGTCCGGGGCCGTAGCGATTACCTCGATATCCTTCTCACGGGAAAGCTCCTCACTGAACACCCGGCGGACCACGGCTGAATCATCCACCACCAGTACCCGTATCTTGCTCATATCGTCACGCCTTCAGATTGAGGGAATCTTGAAAAGAAGTCTTTTCATCCGATCTCTGCGTCATACGCAAATTTTTTCGCATCCATTACGCTCGGACGAAAAACCTAATTTTGCCAAACACCCTTCAGTTGTAAAGCCGCCAACCGCCACTACGCCGTCCTTGACTCCGTCGACTTGACAATACAGGTCACCCACAGATGGCCGAACCCGGTCTTAAAAACAGACAACCCCAAATCGGCAACCACCGCCTCCGGGGAAAAATCACTTGCGGCATACGCCTCCGGAATACCCAGCATACAGTGCCCTTCCGGATCGATTCGTCCCAGCATGCTGCCCACCGCCATGTTGACCGCCTCACGCACGGTATCGAAAATCTGCGCCTCGCTCACCTCCACGTCCGCATCGCCGAGAAAGTTGCCGGTGATGCTTCGCGCCAGGGGACGCGGCAAATAGAAATGCAGCCGCCCACTGACCGGGCCGTCAAAGGAGAGGGAGGCCCCGACAAAATCCTGCTCATCGCCCCACTCCTCACGGGGAGGGATGGCTGACAAGGGCTCCAGCAAAGTAAAAAACATCGTCTCAAAAACTTCGGCCAGCGACACAGCAATGGCCCGCCTCACTGCCTCTTCCATCGCTCCTCCTCTCTCCCGGGAAATTCTCCCCGCAACCAACCAATGCGGGACGCACAGGGAAACATCCCTGAATCCGTGACGGCACGAGAATACCGCACCCACTAACCTATCAAAATAACACGTAAATGACTACTTACTCATGGAGTTTTCAATTCATTTTGCTGTCCTGCAGTGGCGCTCGATCACGGCCCGGCTGTATTGCAAGTAACCATTTGATATCGCTGCCTGATTATCAAAATCGTTCCTTCCGCGCATCGAACCACTCGCGAACGCTCGCGGATTCAGGAGCGTGGTTAAAAATCGACATCCTCGTCCCCATCCGCCGCCGGCTCGGCCGGGATATCCTTCATCCTCTGGGCATACGCACTCTCAAGGACATCGGTGAGAATCATCTTGATGGTTTCCGGCAGGAACGGCTTTT
>Ga0224496_10000798_pt1 | contig 21053 bp, 19 predicted proteins | sample SF_Jul11_sed_USG_2_FD_168127 | JGI IMG/M metagenome (GOLD analysis project Ga0224496, IMG submission 168127) | Sediment microbial communities from San Francisco Bay, California, United States - SF_Jul11_sed_USGS_8_1 | ecosystem: Environmental > Aquatic > Marine > Sediment | place: USA...
ACGGGTACCAGTTCTAAGCTTGATGCGTTTATTGATGCCATAGAACGTAGCGCAATTCTGGAAACGGTGCGTACCGGTGCTTCTGGTATAGGTCGTGGGGATCGGATCTTAAAGGTATAACTTGAAGGATATCGTATTTTATAAACAATGACTTAAATATTTTTTAAACGTTTAGATAAATTTACATTACAAAATATTATAGAAAGGAAAATAATGAAAGTTTTTTACGATAAAGATGCGGATTTATCTCTCATTAAGCAAAAGAAAGTAACAATCGTGGGTTATGGTTCACAAGGGCATGCGCATGCTAATAATTTGAGTGAATCGGGTGTGAAGGTCACCGTTGGTTTGCGTAAGAATGGCTCGTCCTGGGATAAGGCCAAGAAAGCCGGTTTGACTGTTAAAGAAATTTCACAGTCGATTAAAGGTGCGGATGTTGTTATGGTGTTGCTGCCAGATGAACAGATGGCATCCATTTACGAAACAGAGATAGAGCCGAATCTTAAGAAGAATGCGACCGTTGCATTTGCCCATGGCTTTAATATTCACTATGGGCAAATAGCGCCACGCCAAGATCTCGATGTCATCATGATTGCACCCAAGGGGCCGGGCCATTTGGTGCGTTCTACTTATCTGCAGGGCGGCGGCGTTCCCTCGCTCATTGCAGTATATCAGGATAAGTCTGGTAAGGCGCGTGATTTGGCGTTGTCTTATGCGGCGGCGAATGGCGGCACGCGCGGCGGGGTGATTGAGACCAATTTTCGTGAGGAAACGGAAACAGATTTATTTGGCGAGCAGGTGGTGTTGTGTGGTGGGTTGACCGCATTAATTCAGGCTGGTTTTGAAACCCTGGTAGAAGCTGGATATGCGCCGGAAATGGCTTATTTTGAGTGCTTGCACGAAGTCAAATTAATTGTAGATTTGATTTACGAAGGTGGAATTGCAAATATGCGTTATTCCATCTCAAACAATGCGGAGTATGGTGATATTTCCCGGGGTCCGCGAATTGTTACTGAAGCAACGCGTAATGAAATGCGTAAAATTTTACGCGAAATCCAGACGGGTGAATATGCGCGCGAATTTATATTGGAGAACCGGGCAGGCGCAGCCATGCTCAAATCCAGTCGTCGTCTTGCCGATGAACATCAGATCGAAGTGGTTGGCGCTAAGTTACGCGGTATGATGCCATGGATTAAGAAAAACCAACTAGTTGATCAGGGCAAAAATTAATCAAAGCAAAAATGATGATTACCGTTAAAAGCTTTGGAGAATCTTTTTTCAGTATTGGTCGGCTAAAATTATTTAACAACTAATTGCAACCCACTAATATTCATTTAAGTGTAACTATTCAGTACATTGCGGTAACTGTTCAGATTGCCCCTGACATTCGTCAGTTCAAGGCGCAAAGTGTGAGTTTACACGTGTAAATGATCATTTTGTAACGCCGAAATGGCGGATGTTAGGGGTAAGCTGGATCGTTACATTTAAGTTTAATAATTTTTTACATCCTATAGTAATTATTTATGTCTCAATATCCTCATCCAATTATTGCCCGCGAAGGTTGGCCATTTATCGTTGGCGCGATTATGGTGGCGTTACTGGTTAATATTTTTGTTAGTTGGTTATGGGCAATTCCATTTTGGATCATTGCAGTTTTTGTATTACAGTTTTTTCGTGATCCGCCACGTGATATTCCTTCTGTTAATAATGCAATATTGGCACCCGCAGATGGCAGAATTGTTGCGGTAGAGAAGCTGCTGGACCCCTATCTAAAACGGGACGCCATCAAGGTGAGCGTATTCATGAATGTATTCAATGTTCATTCAAATCGTAGCCCAGTCGACGGTGAAGTTCGCGATAAATGGTATTTTTCTGGCAAATTTTTTAATGCTGATTTGCCTAAAGCCTCACTTGAGAATGAGCGTAATGCTTTGTGGATAAAAACCGATAATGGTGCCGATGTTACTTGTGTGCAGATTGCGGGGCTGATTGCAAAGCGAATTCTTTGTAGCGCCAAGCCAGGTGATCATCTGACGCGAGGCCAGCGGTTTGGTTTTATTCGCTTTGGCTCACGGGTCGATGTTTATCTGCCAAGCAATGCCAAAATAAATGTCAATATCGGTGATAAAGTCCATGCGACATCGACTATCCTGGCTGAATTGCGTGAGTAATTAAGCAAATTTATCGCTTATTTTTTCGCACATTGATTAATTAACCTTAATAATGTCTGATCCGCATCCTGCACGTTCCATGTTGAAGTCTCGTTTACGTCGACGGGGTATTTATTTGTTGCCCAATTTGTTTACGACGGCTGCGTTATTTGCAGGGTTCTATGCGATTGTTCAAGCGATGAATGGCAATTTTGAACACTCAGCGATTGCTATTTTTATTGCGCTGGTGCTTGATGGGTTGGATGGTCGCGTTGCGCGGCTTACGCACACCCAGAGTGAATTTGGCGCGGAATACGATAGCATGTCGGACATGGTTTCTTTTGGTGTGGCGCCCGCTTTAATTGTCTATGTGTGGGCTTTGCAAGATTTGAACAAGTGGGGATGGATTGCAGCATTTATTTATTGTGCTTGTGCTGCGCTACGACTGGCGCGTTTTAATACGAATGTAGCGGTGACTGATAAGCGTTTTTTTCAGGGATTGCCTAGTCCGGCTGCTGCAGCATTGATCGCAGGGCTTGTTTGGGTAATGTTGGCTTTTCAGATTAATGGAACCGATATTAAATGGCTGGTATTGATCGTTACTTTATTTGCAGGTCTTACCATGGTAAGTAACTTACCTTACTACAGTGGTAAAGAAATCAATCTGCGAAGAAGGGTTCCATTTTTTGTAATTTTGTTACTGGGCCTGTTCTTTTTTGTTCTGATTCCAAGCCATCCGCCGCTTGTATTGTTTTGTCTGTTTATGCTTTATGCCTTATCTGGTTATTTCATTAAATTTTGGCGCTTTGTCAAGCGCAGAAAGAATAGTGGCATGCCGAATCCTTAATGTTTTCTATTGCATAAGCGAAAAAAACCATTTATATTTAGTCTCATGAATAAAGTTGGTAGCACGATCCTGGTCTTATACACCCCGTTATCCACACGGGGATATCTGCTGCGCCGCGTGCGCTAGATATTCTCAATTCCCTATTCCTTCTTTACCAAACAAAATTCAAAACTTGGGTTTTGTAACAATCAAGTCGTATTCCTTTAAGCGGAGAGCGTAATGCAAGATCATTTAATTATTTTTGATACCACGCTGCGTGATGGTGAGCAGAGTCCTGGTGCATCCATGACCAAGGAAGAAAAAGTGCGCATCGCGCGGCAACTGGAGCGTATGGGTGTTGATGTGATCGAAGCAGGTTTTCCGGCTGCCTCCAATGGAGATTTTGAGGCGGTAAAAGCGGTCGCCGATACCATTCAAGATAGTATGGTGTGTGGTTTAGCGCGTGCAATTGAGATAGATATTAGGCGCGCAGGTGAAGCGTTACTGGGGGCGGAGGCTGCACGCATACACACCTTTATTGCCACATCGCCGGTGCATATGAAAAAGAAATTGCGCATGTCGGCTGACCAGGTGGTGGACCAGGCTGTCAAGGCAATTAAGTGGGCTCGCCAATATACCGATAACGTGGAATTCTCTCCTGAAGACGCGGGTCGCTCTGAAATAGATTTTCTTTGCCGTATCTTAGAAGCTGTTATAGATGCTGGCGCAAAGACGCTCAATATCCCGGATACTGTGGGCTATACCATGCCGGCGCAATTCGGCAGTTTGATCCGTACATTGCGTGAGCGGATACCAAATTCCGATAAAGTGATTTTTTCGGTTCATTGTCATAATGATTTAGGATTGGCGGTGGCCAATTCCCTGTCTGCGGTGGCTAATGGCGCAAGACAGGTTGAATGCACGGTTAATGGACTGGGCGAGCGCGCCGGAAATGCGGCGCTTGAAGAGGTCGTGATGGCAGTTCGTACCCGTCAGGATTTTTTTTCTTGTGAGACGCGAATAGATACCAAGCATATCGTTCCGGCTAGTAAGTTGGTTTCAAGTATCACCGGTTTCCCGGTGCAGCCAAATAAAGCGATTGTTGGTGCAAATGCCTTTGCGCATGAATCCGGCATTCATCAGGATGGTGTGCTTAAACATCGTGAAACCTATGAAATTATGCGCGCGGAAGATGTTGGTTGGGGTGCAAACAAGTTGTTGTTGGGGAAACATTCTGGCCGCAATGCTTTTCGCAGTCGTTTAATGGCGCTTGGTATTCAACTGGAATCGGAAGAAATGCTTAACCATACATTCTTGCGTTTCAAGGAATTGGCCGATAAGAAGCACGAAATTTTTGATGAAGATCTGCATGCACTTATTTCGGACGAAGTGCTGGTGCCGCAGGAACAGTATCGTTTGGTGTCGTTAATTGTTCATTGCGAAACCGGAGAAAAACCTTATGCGCATATCGTCATTGCCGAAGAAGATAAAGAATTGCGTGCGGAATCTGAAGGAAGCGGTCCAGTCGATGCGACATTTTGTGCCATTGAAAAAATCCTGACTAGTGGGGCAGAGTTGCAATTGTTTTCGGTGAACAATATTACCACCGGGACTGATTCTCAGGGTGAAGTGACGGTGCGTTTGCAAAAAGCCGGGCGTATTGTTAATGGTCAAGGTGCAGATACCGATATTGTCGTGGCTTCCGCGAAAGCTTATCTTAGTGCGCTGAACAAGCTGCATAGCAAGTTCGAGAAAGCGCATCCGCAAGTTTAGGTGTTAGGTGGCCACAGAGGGGATTCTAACAAATTGATGAAAATGAAAGAACACAATTTTATTTCTTGTTTATGCTTAATGATGCTGTTGTCATTAAGTATTCAAGCGCATGGATTTCAATTTAAAGATGTCACTGGAAAAAACCATGCCCTTTCAGATTACAAAGGGAAGTGGGTGTTGGTTAATTTCTGGGCAACATGGTGTCCACCGTGTTTGAAGGAAATTCCTGATTTGATTTCCCTTTACGAAAGCCGGAAGGATCTTATGGTTATTGGTGTTGCAATAGATGAAGCAGACCCCAGCTTGGTGCTGGAATTTGTCGAATCTATGTCAATATCCTATCCCACGGTCATCGGTGATCGGCGTATTGCGGCTCAAATTGACGATATCTCGCTATTGCCTAGCACCTATCTATATGATCCTGCTGGTAATCCTGCAGCGCGAAAGCTGGGCTTAATTACTCGGACGGAGATCGAGGAATTTATACAATTTAAATCAAAGAATGTTCATCCATAAGGCAATGACAGTCTTAATGGTTAGATTTTGTCATGAGGCATATTCCCATCGTTTGCGCCATGCATTAAGTACCAGTTGCGGGTATGTGGCCTGGCCGAGGCTGCCGTTGTAACGGCCTAGTGCGCGGAAATAATTTCCCTTTTCCATATCTAGATAATGCCGCAGGATCATGCAGCCATAACGTAAATTGACGCGTAGATGAAAAAGATTGTGCTTCTTGTTGCCAATTGTCTCGACCCAAAATGGCATGATTTGCATATAGCCACGTGCACCGGCGTGTGAGATAGCGTATTTTTTAAATCCGCTTTCCACTTGAATAATGCTTAATACAAGCTGCGGATCAAGTCCCGCACGGATTGCCTCGTAGTGAACGGTGCTGAGAAAATCGTCACGCTCTTTCTGATCTGGCATGACATTTTTTAAGCGGTCGCTCATGGTTTTAAGCCATACTTTCTCGTTCGTTGTAGACAAAAGCCTTCGATGAGAAATTGCTTGGTCACTGATTAAATAGGGGGTGATTGTCGTTGTGCTGGCAGCAAGGAGTCCGTAGCGTTGATTATTGGCCTGTGCGTTAGTGTAGCAGGCAAGTAGTATGGCGATTGCAATTAAGTGACGCATAGCTTTGAAGTTACAAAAGATATAATTTCATGTAAAGGAATGGCTTGTGATTGCTCGTCTTGCCGACCTTGGTACTCAATCGTTGTGTTTTTCAAACCACGCTCACCAACAACAATGCGATGCGGAATACCAATTAATTCCATATCGGCAAACATTACGCCGGGTCTTTCGTCACGGTCATCAAGCAAAACTTCAATTTTGGCAGCTGTCAATTCTCTATATATTCTGTCCGTCTCTGTTTTTACCAACGTACTTTTTTTCATGCCAATTGGAATAATAACAAGCTGAAAAGGCGCAATAGCCATTGGAAAAACAATGCCTTTTGCGTCATGGCCTTGCTCAATGGCCGCCGCCACAATTCGTGACACCCCTATACCGTAACAGCCCATTTCTGTTGCTTGTGTTTGGCCGGCATCATCCAGGTAGCATGCTTTCATGGTTTCAGAATATTTTGTGCGTAATTGAAAAATATGTCCTACTTCGATACCTCTGCAGATTTCCAGTTTGCCTTTGCCATCGGGTGAGGGGTCACCTGGCACTACATTACGGATATCGTAAATATGATCAGGCAGTTTAATGTCCCGGTTGAAATTCACGCCGGTGAAATGAAAACCTTCTTCATTAGCACCACATATAAAATTTTTCATTTCGATAACAGCGTGGTCAGCAATTACGTGTGATTCCAAGCCTAGCGGCCCAATATAGCCTGGCAGAGAGCCTGTGTGTTTAATGATTTCTTCTTCGCTTGCTAATTCAAAATTGGCTAAAAAAGGTATCTTTTTAACTTTCAACGCATTTAATTGATGATCGCCACGCAATAACAAAAGAAAGAATTTTTCATTTGCTGTCACTGCTAATGCTTTAACGGTATTTTGTATTGGATGGTTTAGGAAATTCGCTACTTCTAAGCAAGTTTTTTTATCCGGCGTGGCAATTTTTTTCATGATGTCGTAAGGCGTATCGTGCGATTCCTGAGGCGGCAAAGCTTCGGCTAGTTCGATATTAGCGGCGTAATCAGAATCAGGGCAAAATGCAATTGCATCCTCACCTGAGTCTGCTAATACGTGGAACTCGTGCGAATTACTACCGCCCATTGCGCCGGTGTCTGCGGTTACAGCACGAAAATTCAATCCAAGGCGAGTAAATATTCGCTGGTAGGTTTGGTGCATTATTTGGTAGGTTTGTTGTAGGCTGGCAAAATTGGCATGAAATGAATAAGCATCTTTCATGATGAATTCGCGTGCCCGCATAACACCAAAACGTGGACGGATTTCATCACGAAATTTAGTTTGAATTTGATAAAAATTGACAGGTAGCTGACGATAGCTTTTGATCTCTCGGCGTGCGATGTCGGTAATAACTTCTTCATGCGTTGGGCCAAAGCAAAAATCATGATCATGGCGATCTTTTATTTTTAGCATTTGTGGGCCAAAAACATCCCATCTTTCGGTTTCTTGCCATAGTTCGGCAGGTTGTATTGCCGGCATTAAAAGCTCAACGGCCCCACTTCTATCCATTTCTTCGCGAACTGTATGTTCGATTTTACGTAACACTTTCAAGCCCAATGGCATCCAGGTGTAAAGTCCACTGCCAAGACGTTTAATAAGTCCTGCGCGCAGCATTAGTTTGTGGCTGATCAATTCTGCTTCAGTTGGAGCTTCTTTTAGTGTGGAAATGAAAAATTCCGAAACGCGCATAACTAGATTCCAATGTGATGATATTAATTAGGCGGCAATTTTACCTTGAAAGACTGGATCAAGTGTGGTTTAGTCTGCGACTGGCTGGCTAAGAATTAACACTTTAAAAGAAAGTAAATATAATCGGTGGTGCAAGTAGGGCTTTTATTTGTTGATTACTTTCAATCTGACGCAAAATATGAAAAAATCTAGGCCATTTAATGGATCAAACGGGTAACCACATGATAGACCGTAATGGATATCGTCCCAATGTCGGTATAATCCTGCTTAATTCCAAAAACGAGGTTTTTTGGGGAAAACGTATAAAACAAAATGCCTGGCAATTTCCTCAAGGTGGTATTAAGGCGGGAGAGAGTCCTAAACAGGCCATGTACCGTGAATTAACCGAGGAGACTGGGCTTCTCTCAAACCATGTTGAGATTGTGGGACGGACAAAGGACTGGTTGCGTTATGAAGTGCCGGATCGTTGGATTAGACGTGAATGGCGGGGAAATTACAAAGGACAAAAGCAGATATGGTATCTGTTGCGATTAATTGGACGGGATAGTGATGTTTCTTTGCGTACCAGTGCAAATCCTGAATTTGATGCGTGGCGCTGGAATCAATATTGGGTAGAGCTGGAATCAGTTGTTGAATTCAAACGCAAGGTTTATCAGCAGGCACTCACAGAATTATCGAGATTACTTAATATGCCCCGTAGTAATGTCCAGGCGGCGTATGATGATTTGGTGGCAAAGAAGATCGCTGAAACGTAAGCCAGAAAGAATAAATCAATTCGGCAAGTTAGAGCTGGTTTAATGTAATATCGGTTTTATTATAGTAGCAGGGAAAGTTAGCTGTTATTTGAAACGCTAATCACTTTATCTTCAAGATATTAACCATGAGGGTTACGATTTTTTATATAACTTGCAGATAAGATGACTTTATTTTCAATTTTAGATTCTTTTCAAATCCTCGTTTGGAGGATGTTTATCAGGCGTAACCGGCTGCGCCATTACAGCCGTATTTTTAAGGGAAATTACCTATGATGATACGTAAACTGGCTGTGTCGTTGTTATCGATTGGCGCTATTGTCACTTCGATTAATGTTACAGCATCAGCCAATGAGCCTATACAGCCAATTAAAGCTGTCAAACCAGATAACCCGGATCTGGTCGAGCTGGGTAAAATGTTATTTTTTGATCCGCGCTTATCTAAATCAGGTTTTATATCCTGTAATTCATGTCATAATTTAAGCATGGGTGGGACTGATAATATCCCGACTTCAATTGGCCATGCATGGCAGCAAGGGCCAATTAATGCGCCGACCGTGTTAAACGCCAGTATGAACCTGGCGCAATTCTGGGATGGTCGCGCTGCGGATCTTAAGGCGCAAGCAGGTGGTCCGATCGCGAATCCAGGTGAAATGGCTTCTACGCATGAATTAGCGGTAGAAATTTTAAATTCTATACCGCAATACCGGGCGCATTTTGAGAAAGCATTTGGATCTGATAAAGTTGATATAGATCGTGTAACGACTGCTATTGCAGCGTTTGAGGAAACACTTGTAACGCCAGGTTCTCGCTTTGATAAATGGCTAGAAGGAGATAAAAAAGCACTTAATAAGCAAGAGCAGGAGGGATATAAGTTATTCAAGAGTAGTGGTTGTTCGGGATGTCATAATGGTCCGGCGGTTGGTGGCGCGCTTTACCAAAAATTCGGTGTTTATAAGCCGTATAAAACAAAAAGTAAGATAGAAGGCAGGAAAGCGGTGACAGGTAAGGATGCTGATTTGCATGTTTTCAAAGTGCCAACTTTACGTAATATTGAGTTGACCTATCCTTACTTCCATGATGGTGTTGTTTGGACATTAGAAGAAGCAGTCGATACAATGGGCAAGTTACAGTTAGATCGTGTCTTCAATAAGAAAGAAATTGCGAGTATTGTTGCTTTCTTGAAAACTTTAACTGGTGAGCAGCCTGATATCAAACTGCCTATTATGCCAGCCTCAACTAATAAAACACCACAGCCTCAACCCTTTTAAATTATTAAACAACGCTTAGCAATATCCGTTTTTAGTACTTTCTCAATTTAAGCGGAATTTTTCGACCATAACCCAAGCTGTGTATTTGCAGCTTGGGGAAATTTTATGCGGTGATAGTAAAAGTTATTTTTCGCGTGTTACTGTAATCGCCGTTTGGCTTTGGGGAGATGTAGTGATGGAAAACACTTTGTTTTTAAGTGTAAATAAACATCTCAGATACCATATGTTTTTTTGTGGCGAGCTAAGTGACTCTTTTCTGAAAACATATCTAAAAATAATTTTTATTGCCAACATTGATAATGTGGTTTAACGTTTGAAAATAGCGTAAAGTTTCTCTTCCAATAATTAAAACAGGGAGTCACTCATGGGTACCAAAGGGCAATTATTGCAAGACCCATTTCTAAATGCACTTCGAAAGGAGCATATTCAGGTTTCGATCTATTTGGTCAACGGTATTAAACTCCAGGGATATATTGAATCGTTTGATCAATATGTCGTGCTGTTGAAAAATTCAGTTACGCAAATGGTATATAAACACGCAATTTCCACTGTGGTTCCTGCGAGAGCAGTTACGATTCCAATCGAAACATCTGACAAACTTGATGCCTGATTATTCCGCTAAGGTTGTTACCAATCACACAAATACAGCGGTTCTGGTTAGTCTGGATTTTGGTCTGGGCATGCATGCAGAACGTGTTGAAGAATTACAGCAACTTGTCATTAGTGATAAGATAGTAATCTGTGCAGTTGTGACAGGGAAATGCATTCGACCCAATCCTGCCACGTTTGCAGGCAGTGGTAAGTTGGATGAAATTCAACTGGCACGGGAGCAGAGTGAAGCTTCGCTGGTCATCTTTAACCATGAGCTATCTCCTGGCCAGCAGCGTAATTTGTCGCAACGATTTCAATGCCAGGTAATTGACCGAACCAGTCTCATATTGGATATTTTTGCGCAGCGTGCTAAGAGTCATGAAGGGAAGTTGCAGGTAGAGCTGGCGCAACTTGAACATTTATCTACTCGTTTGGTGCGTGGCTGGACTCATCTAGAACGTCAAAAAGGCGGTATTGGGTTGCGTGGTCCCGGTGAAACGCAGTTAGAAACAGACCGGCGACTGATTGGGAAACGGGTGAAGTTATTGAAAAAAAGACTAGCTGCACTCCAGCGTCAACGTAAAGTGCAACGGCGGTCTAGGCAGCGAACAAATATAATTTCTGTTTCCATTGTTGGTTATACCAATGCTGGTAAATCTACCTTGTTTAACAAATTAACCCGCGCGCAGACATATGCTGCGGATCAATTATTTGCTACATTAGACACAACGACACGCAAATTATTTATTTCTGAGCGAGGTTCGGTCGTTGTTTCTGATACGGTGGGCTTTATTCGTGATTTGCCGCATACGCTTGTGGCGGCGTTTCGTGCGACGCTTGAAGAAACTATTCAAGCTGATATTTTGTTGCATGTCGTCGATGCAACTAGTGCTAATCGAGATGAACAGATTGAAGCGGTGAATAGCTTATTAAAAGAGATTAATGCGGATGCAATTCCACAAATTCTGGTGCTAAATAAAATTGACCTGGATAATCAGCCGGCAGTTGCAGCAGGATATAAGCGTGATGAGTATGGTAGAATATCGCGCATCCGCACAAGTGCAAAGACAGGTGATGGGATGACATTTATCAGGCTGGCGCTGGCTGAAGCAATAGCAAAGGACGGAAGAGGGTTGTACAAAGAATCTATGGTAGATGAAAAAGTAACGAGTGGCTGCACGACAGCTTATTTTTAACAAACAAAGCGGGAATAATTATGGGATTAAACGACCCTCAATGGGGAAAAAAGAAGGGCGCTGATAATAGCCCACCTGATTTGGATGATGTTTTACGCAATGTGAACAAAAAAATCAGTGATATTTTTGGGAAAAAAGGTGGTGGAGGTAATGGCGGATCTCGCGACAAAGGCCCCAAGCAAGGCAGTGCGGGTGGTGTTGTTTTATTGATCGTAATAATGCTGGTTGTGTGGGTGGCCAGTGGGTTTTATATTGTTAGTGAAGGTCACCGTGGCGTAGTTTTAAGGTTTGGTCAATATGTTGACACAACGCCTGCTGGTTTGCGCTGGCATTATCCTTTTCCCGTAGAACAAGTAGAGCTTGTTAATGTGAGTCAGGTCCGGACTGTTGAGATTGGTTATCGTAATAATGTCAGGAGCAAGGTTCTTAAAGAAGCGCTCATGATTACTGACGATGAAAATATCGTTGATATTCAGTTTGCCGTGCAATATATCCTGAATAATCCAGAGGATTATCTATTTAATAACCGTACGCCTGACGATGCTGTGCTGCAGGCGGCAGAAAGCGCGATTCGAGAGGTCATCGGTAAAAGTGAAATGGATTATGTGCTTTATGAGGGACGTGAAGATGTCGCAGCTGAGGCAACACAGTTGATGCAGAGAATTCTAGACCGCTACGAAATAGGAATTTCGATCAGTAGAGTTACCATGCAGAATGCGCAGCCACCGGAACAAGTTCAGGCTGCATTTGATGATGCGGTAAAAGCGGGTCAGGATCGGGAACGGCAGAAAAATGAAGGTGAGGGGTATGCGAATGATGTGATCCCACGGGCCGTAGGTAATGCCGCACGCTTGATTGAACAAGCAGAGGGGCACAAAGCGCGTGTTATTGCACGTGCCGAGGGTGATGCCAGCCGTTTTGAACAGATACTGGTTGAATACAGTAAAGCGCCAGAAGTGACGCGTGAGCGTTTATATCTGGATATGATGGAGGAAGTGCTTTCACATGCTAGTAAAATCATGATTGATCAGGAAGGTGGGAATAATTTATTGTATCTGCCGTTGGACAGGTTGATGCAAATGAGTGAACCTTCAGCAGCACCAGCGGTTTCTAATATGCAGCAGCAACAGCCATCAATGGTACAGGAAGCAAAGCCTGATACCGCCATACGTGGACGCGAGTCGTTTCGTGGCCGTGAACGGGAGATAAGGTAATGAAAAGTATTTCATCAATATTGGCAGGGATAGTTGTCGTACTCGTTTTGGTGGGGAGTCAGGTTATCTATATTGTAGATGAGCGACAGCAAGCCCTGTTATTTCAGTTGGGTGAAGTTGTTTCTGTGAAGACCGAGCCTGGCTTGTATTTTAAAATTCCTATCGCGCAGAATGTACGTTATTTTGAAAAACGAATTCTGACGATGGATGCTGAAGAACCAGAGCGCTTTATTACTTCTGAGAAAAAGAATGTGTTGGTGGATCTTTTTGTCAAATGGCGTATTGTTGATGTTACGCAATATTTCATTAGTGTGCGTGGAGATGAAGCATTAGCACAAACACGTTTGTCCCAGACCATCAACGCTAGCTTGCGTGACGAGTTTGGTAATCGCACCGTGCATGATGTTATCTCTGGAGAACGGGATCTCATTATGGAAATTATGCGCCAGAAAGCAGATGGTGATGCACGTAAAATTGGCGTGGAGGTGGTTGATGTGCGTTTGAAACGCGTCGATTTGCCTCGTGAAGTCAGTGCGTCAGTATATAGCCGGATGGAGGCTGAACGAAAACGTGTGGCGAATGAATTGCGCTCAACCGGTGCGGCAGAATCAGAAAAAATTCGTGCGGATGCGGATCGGCAACGTGAGGTGATCATGGCGGAGGCTTATCGTGATGCTCAGAAAACGATGGGTGATGGCGATAGCCAGGCCGCCGCAATTTATGCTTCGGCATTTGATCAAAACGCTGAGTTTTATTCTTTCTACCGTAGCATGGATGCATATCGGCAGACCTTTAAGAGTAAAGGAGACCTGATGGTGCTTGATCCTTCTTCAGATTTCTTTAAATATTTGAAGGAACCAGAATCGAATTAAAATTATACGCTAGTTTAAATTTAAGAGGTTTGTCGAGCCTAGATAATTAAAAATGTAACTTTCAGCTTGTCCCGTTAGTCCGCCTTTTTTTCGGCATCACAAAATGATCATTTACACGTGTAGACTCATATTTTGTGCCTTAAACTGACGATTTAGCGGCAATCTGAACAGTTATTATTGTTCGACAAACCTATTTTTGACTGTTTGATGGCCAGGTTCGTTTCTTTTTCTTTGCAGCGGTTTTGTTCTTACGTATCTTCTAAATACGCTTTTATGGTGAAGTTCTGGTAAGAATTGTTCCATACGCCTTTGACTGTATAAAATATCACTGTAGGCTGTGCGGTGGAGTAATGAAATGTCTGGAATTTTGTATCTTTTTGGAGTTGTTGCGATATGTGGGATACTTTACTGATTGCGATCGCATTAATGTTGATATTAGAAGGTATGATGCCTTTCCTATCTCCGCGGACTTGGCGTGAAGCATTTAAAAAATTGATTGAAATGGGGGATGGCCAGATACGTTTTATAGGCCTCAGTTCTATGATGGTAGGTTTGTTGTTACTCATGCTTTTGAAATAGATATATCGTTATTTTTTGACCTTATTGTTATTGGTTCGAGGTTTTCTCTTCTCACTTCTTCTATTGTTTTCTTTTTTCTTGTTGCTAAATCAAGCGGTGGTAATCTGAATCATTTTCTCGTGTTTTTTTCTTTCCTGAAGCCTGTAGTTTATAAGTTATAAGTATGCGTAATTGGCTCCTTCCTGAATATGTTGAAGATGTCTTGCCTGAAGAAGCAATGCATATCGAGACGATGCGCCGCCGAATTGTTGATTTTTTGCTGGTGCATGGTTATCAATTAGTTAATCCACCTTTACTGGAATATGTTGAATCCTTACTGTCGGGATCTGGTAGTGATATGGAATTACACATGTTCAAAGTGATTGATCAACTGAGTGGACGAATGATGGGACTGCGTGCTGACATGACGCCACAGGTCGCGCGTATTGATGCTCATTTGTTAAATTGTGAAGGGGTGACGCGTCTTTGCTATGCAAGTAGTGTGCTGCACACGGTGCCATCTGGATTGACGCGGACTCGTGAACCACTGCAAATTGGCGCGGAACTTTACGGCCATGCTGGCCTGGAAAGTGATATTGAGATACAGCGACTTATGCTGGAATGTCTGTCGATCTCTGGGATTGATCAAATTCATCTGGATCTTGGCCACGTCGCAGTATTTCGAGGATTGATTAAGAATGCGAATATTCCACTTGAATTGGAAACCGAGTTATACAGTATCTTACAAGCGAAAGATGTTGCTGCGTTAAAAGCGCTGTGTTCAGATTTAAACAAGTGTGTGAGTGAGCGTACAAAACAAGCGTTGATGTTGCTACCTGAGCTATATGGCGACAAAAAAATACTAGCGCAGGCATATAAATTCTTGCCAGATCTACCAGAAATAAGAATGGCGCTGGATGCGCTTGAGGTTGTTGAGAAAGAATTGAAATCGGTAGTAGACACTATTGCGTTTGATTTGGCTGATCTGCGTGGTTTTCACTATCATAGCGGTATGGTTTTTGCCGCTTATGCGAAAGGCTGTTCAAATGCTATTGCGCTAGGTGGGCGTTACGATGAAATTGGCAAGGCATTTGGCCGGGCGCGGCCGGCAACAGGGTTTAGTGCCGATTTACGTGAATTAGCTCGTCTTGTCAGTCCAGAACCATGCGCCAAAGGAATTTTAGCGCCATTTGGAAAAAATAATAAGGCGCTTGAAAATAAGATAAGAAAACTACGAGAAACAGGTGAGATTGTGATCGTTGAATTGCCTGGACAATTAGGTGATAAATTCCCATCAAATTGTGACAGACAACTTGTCTTGCAAAGCGGGGACTGGGTTGTTAGGGGAATTTAATTCGGATCATTTAATTGCTGTGTTATGGAATATTAGAGATTTGTGAAATGACTAAAAACGTTGTGGTCATCGGCACGCAATGGGGTGACGAAGGGAAAGGTAAAATTGTTGATTGGCTAACAGATCATGCGCAAGGTGTCGTGCGTTTCCAGGGTGGCCATAACGCAGGCCATACATTGGTTATTGATGGTAAAAAGACGGTGTTGCATCTGATTCCTTCTGGCATATTGCGTGACAAGGTTGCTTGTTATATCGGTAATGGCGTGGTGATTTCTCCTGAGGCCTTATTGAAGGAAGTGGACATGCTTGAGCAGGCGGGTGTAAATGTGCGCGACAGACTTCGAATCAGTGAAGCATGCCCGCTGATTTTGCCTTGCCATATTGCATTGGATAATGCGCGTGAGTCAGCTAGAGGTGTTGGCAAGATTGGAACGACAGGGCGAGGTATTGGTCCAGCCTATGAAGATAAAGTTGCCCGGCGTGCGATACGCCTACAGGATTTATTTCATCGCGATCGTTTTGCCGCGAAGCTCGGTGAAATGCTCGATTATCATAATTTTGTTTTAAAAAATTATTTTAATGCGCCAATCGTGGATTTCCAACAAATTATGGATGGAGTACTTTCCCAGGCAGTGCGAATTAAACCAATGGTAGCTGATGTCCCGCAACTTTTGTTCAATGCTAATCAAGAAAGTTGCAATTTATTGTTCGAAGGTGCACAAGGTGCATTGCTGGATATTGATCATGGGACCTACCCATATGTGACATCGAGTAACTGCGTTGCTGGTGCAGCATCAGCAGGTTGTGGCGTTGGACCGCAAATGCTGCACTATGTATTGGGTATTACCAAGGCTTATACCACGCGTGTTGGCTCTGGTCCTTTTCCTACCGAACTGGATGATGAAATGGGCCAGCATCTGGCCAAGCGGGGCAATGAATTTGGTTCGACTACTGGACGTCCGCGTCGTTGTGGTTGGTTTGATGCGGTAGCGCTCAAACGCTCAGTTCAAATAAACGGTGTTTCCGGGTTATGTATCACCAAACTCGATGTCCTTGATGGCGTTGAAACTTTGAATCTGGGTGTTGGCTATAAAATGAATGAAAATGATGATGGCAGGGGTGCAGACAGTGTTTTGCCAGCTGGGGCAGATGCGCTTGCCAGTTGCGAAGCGGTTTATGAAGAGATACCAGGCTGGATGGAAAGCACCGCGGGTATAACGGAATTTAAACAGTTACCCAAGGCGGCACAAAATTATCTGCAGCGTATTGAAGAAGTATGCGAAACGCCATTGGACATGATTTCAACTGGACCGGATCGGGTAGATACGATTGTGTTGCGGCATCCGTTTAAATGATAACCCAGCACAGGTGCACTAATCTGTCGGACAAGATGCGATAAAAAAAACACTCATGGCCTGAATAATCAAAGTGAGACATAAGGCCGCATGGTTACTTATACAATACGCAGTGCTAACTGGCAGGATGATGGCCATTTTTTACGCATCATCCGGGAAACTGTTTTTGTAAAAGAACAGCAGGTTCCTGTTGCGCTGGAGTGGGACGAATTCGATAATGATTGTTTACATTTACTCACACTTGATACGAGTGGAAGACCGATTGGTACGGCCAGGTTTTTACCAGACGGGCATATTGGACGCATGGCAGTATTGAAAGAATGGCGTGGTAAGGGTGTCGGTAGTGCAATGCTGCGCCGGCTGCTTGAGGAAGCAAAGAAACGGCATATTCGGCAGGTAGTCCTGAATGCACAAACTGTTGCTGCTGGTTTTTACAGAAAGTTCGGATTCCAGGTGGAAGGAGAAGAGTTTATCGACGCTGGAATTCCTCATGTAAAGATGGTGCGGGAAATGCAATAATAATTGTCGGATGAAATCGATGCCCACGGTATAACTCTTGGTATTTTTCTTGCTTATAATCTGACTGATTTAACGTGAAGCTGATAGTGTCGTTCCAATTTCCGCGCAGCCTTCAGTTTTACATTCTGCGCTAAACTTTCCGGTCCATTTACCATGGCATATAAAAAGATGGCAAAATAACTTTTATCAACGATTGCATTTTGGCGCTCGATTTCTGGCAACATCAAGGCATGTAATTTTTGAAGATTATACCAAGGTACTGCGGGATAAACATGATGTCCAATATGGAAATTAATATTGTTCCAGAACCATGAATTCACCTGGTTGCTAGTAATTGTACGAGTACCGGCAAGCTGCCCAGCATTCCAGGGTGTGCCGTAATGTTCTGCCACAAAACGGACGCTATTGAAAAATCCAAAAAATATGAGTGGCCAAAACCAAACCGCAAAAACTTCGGACGCAATTCCTTGGCTTGAAGCCCAGTTAAAAATTGCCACGGCAACAATTACATGTAATGCAATTTCACTCCAATGAATTAGTGCCTTCTTGCCCCTGAATTTCTGTAACGGAAAGATAAAAATAAACTGGATTGCCGTAAGAAATACCCCAAACAAGGCATATGCGTAGAAAAGGAGGTAATCACCAAATTTTCGTTTACCCATCGTGAATGCATCTGGATCTTTTGGAGAACGGTTATGTCGATGATGAAGGAGATGATCTTCCTTGAAGGAAACAAATGAAATAAGCATGGGTATTATGGCAAAAACGCCGAACATCCAATTTTTCCATTTTTCCTTAAATAAGACGCTATGAGTGCAGTCGTGCATAAAGGTCATAATGCCCATCTGCATATAGCCCATAGCAAGGTAACAGAGCCAAGTGACGACCCAATAGGGAGAGTTCCAGGCGATCACTCCTAAACCGATCCAAAGTCCGTAAAATAAAGGAATTTTAAGATTTGGCTGCCATCTATGTCGGTAAAGTTTCTTCAGTTCAGCGTTATAAATTGGAGCTGCCATAGTATTATTTTAAAATCCTATTATTGAGGAGCCCGGCGACTTTAACGTATGCTTCCCAACAATGCATTGCAATATACAAACAGTCTGAAATTTAGCCATATTGACTTTGTTGCAAAAAAAGCACTGAATTTCACTCAACATTGTTGAGGAAAATTTGAACTATATGGGCGTCGACTCGCTCAGCGTTCTCCCGTTGAATTCAACACGATAGAAAAAAATGAAAATGCTCGGGGAATACGGCATACTGACAGGTGAAGTACTTATAAAGCCATCAAATGCACCGGGCTCATACACATTTCTAAAAAAACCGATGAAAACTTTGGGCTCCATGAAAATTAGCATGCATCATTGCTCAGAGCTGGCAATACCCTGTGTGGAAGTAGTTTGATGGAGATACTCCGGCTTTCGCTTCGGCAAATGATTAGGAAGCTTCACTTTAGCAAGGTCCAAAAGTGGTCCTCCTTGCAACTTGATAGAATCTGCCAGGGAACCGCCGTTGCCATTTTTTATATTTAGGTAGAATTGCAGGTAATCATTCTTCTCAGTATTTTCCCAGCCTTCTGGTGGCGCGCCTGGATTATACAAACCAAATGAGAATGAAATGTCAGCTGTCAGAAAAACTAGGTTTTCTTTAAGTTGCGCTCTGGCAATCGTCAGATGTTTTGGATCAACATACAATACAACCTGTTGCTCCAATACCAGATCAATTTCATCTTTACGGTGCCCAGTAAGCGTCAATTCAACCTCCAGCAGCTCGTCATCTTCAACAGCCTCGCCTTTTTCATGGCTATCGGGAATAATTTCCGATACCACGTCGTTCATGAAATTTGCTTGTTCTCTGCCTGCACCTTTCAGGCTTTCAATTTGATCATCGACCGAATCGCCAGAGTCAAAAATTTCGTTAATTGCCATAATAGTTCTTTCGCCACCACCTGGTATTGCAATATCGTCATCAAGCGTCCCTAAAATTGGGTCGTAATCTAATTCGACGTCCATCGGATAAGGAACATCATCATTTGTTTTAACAGTGCCTTTCATAAATGACGTCACAATAACTCTTTTATTGGTCCCAGGGTCTAATTTCATGCCTGATGGAATAGGACTAACAATGATATGTCCTGTACTTTTCAAAGACACATCAAGTGTCGCAAGCCATCTATCTTCAAAAGGCACAATAGAAGCATCAAGTTTACTGACAAGCCAGTCTGGTATTAAATCAAAAAACTTCAGAACACCCGTTGCTCTGATTTCTTGCATATTATCTTCACCGGCTTCCTCGCCTTCAAGAATTTCTGTTTCAAAAAATATATGGTCTTCATCAATAGGAATGTCAACATCAGGCGCTGGTTTTTCGCCGGTTCCAAATGCCTTGCCAACCATTTCAGAGACTGCATCGATATTGAAAACATCGTTTAAAATTTTCGGAATTGTTCCATTATCAGGAATTGGTATACATAAAATTGCTGATCTGCTCCCAGCATCTGCCCTAACTTCTTCAAGTCGTTTATGAAAATGGTTGTGCAAATACAAGGATTCTGGTGATAGCCCTTGGCTCTCAAAACTGGAAATACAGTGTTTAATTTCAATCTTTTGCTCAATAACACGCTGGTCAGCACTTTGGGCAAGGTAATAGCTTAATGAATCTACATCACTCATAATGAAAAACACCCTTAAGGGGATAAGGATTCACATGTTATGGGTGGATTTGAAGACTGGCTCCCGTCATCTTGAAAATTGGCCTATCGTTCCGGGAATCTGCCACTTTCCTTTGACTTTACAAATGTCGTGAAAACGACTTTTAACGATTATTTTTTGGTGTTGAAAAATTTTCATAAAACTCTCAGCATCATTAAATATTACAACGAGAACTTTTTTATTTCTGTCATGTAACGAATGGCGCAAGCTTAGCCGGCCACATGACAGGATTGAGCGCTGACTTTATCAAATCAGGATTATAAAGTCTCTTTTTCTTCTGGAATAAAATCAACCGGGATCTCAGTCACCTGCCCCGGTTCGTTGGACATAATCATGATTGTCACACGCCGGTTTCTTGTTCTTCCCTCAGGCGTTTCATTTGACGCCACTTGCCGGTTTTCCCCATAACCCAAAGCAGTCAATCGGCGAGGATCGACGCCATTTTCAATAAACAACCGCACCACGCTGCTTGCGCGCGCGGTTGATAATTCCCAGTTTGATGGAAAATGAATGGTGTGAATGGGCATATTATCTGTATGCCCTTCAACGTGAATTTCATGCTCGTGTCCTTGCACCACCGCCGCGACTGCGCGCAATGTTTGCGTGGAACTTTCAGCAAGCAGTGCGTGACCAGGTGAAAATAAAACACTGGCGTTTATTTCTATAGCAATGCCCTGCACACTCTGCGTAACACTCACGCTTCCATCCTCAACCAGTGGCGCCAACACATGCATGATATCGCTAGCCATACCCCGCATTTTCTGCTGCCTGACAACCCTTGCTGTTTCTTGTTCGTTTAAAATCGGTTCCTCTTCACCCTGAATTAGCGCTGGTTCTGGTTCTGGCTCCTCAGGCTCAGACTCAAGTTCAGGTTCTATTTCAATCGGTGGCGGAATAATTTCAGTCGGCTGTATTGAATCAGATGCATTGCGCTTGAACGCACTAACCAACGACCCACTGAGAACACGATACTTACCTTCATTGACTGAAGAAATTGCATACATCACAACAAAAAATGCAAACAACAAGGTAATAAAATCTGCATAGGAAACAAGCCAGCGATCGTGATTGCCACTA
>Ga0224496_10000799_pt1 | contig 21048 bp, 22 predicted proteins | sample SF_Jul11_sed_USG_2_FD_168127 | JGI IMG/M metagenome (GOLD analysis project Ga0224496, IMG submission 168127) | Sediment microbial communities from San Francisco Bay, California, United States - SF_Jul11_sed_USGS_8_1 | ecosystem: Environmental > Aquatic > Marine > Sediment | place: USA...
GAATTGTTGCCGTGGCTGTACCTCCGGGGGATCTCCACGGGAGACTTCAGTACCGTGCTCACCAGTCTTCTGGGACAGGATGCCCCCGGGTTATCCGCCACAACGATCCAGCGACTGAAGGAGTCCTGGAAGGAAGACCACCGCCAGTGGGCGATACGGGACCTGTCGAAGACCTACGTGTATCTCTGGGCTGACGGCATCCATTTCAACGTCCGGATGGACGAAGCCCACCATTGTGTGCTGGTCGTGATCGGGGCGACCGTGGACGGGAAGAAGGAACTCCTGGCGATCCAGGACGGCTACCGGGAAAGTGAACAGTCCTGGAAGGAACTTCTGCTTGATCTCAAACACCGGGGCCTCTCCGTGGACCCGAAGCTGGCGATCGGCGATGGGGCCTTGGGGTTCTGGAAGGCCCTCCCCCAGGTCTTTGGAGCCACCCGGGGACAACGGTGTTGGGTCCACAAGACGGCCAACGTGCTGAACAAGTTGCCGAAGGCGAACCAGCCCAAGGCCAAAAGCGCACTTCACCAGATCTGGATGGCGGACACGAAACACGCGGCGCACAAGGCCGTCGATTCTTTTATTGCCACCTATGCGGCCAAGTATCCGAAGGCGACTGAATGCCTGGCACAGGATCGGGACGCCCTCCTGGCATTTTACGACTTTCCGGCCGAACACTGGATCCACATCCGGACAACCAATCCTATCGAGTCGACCTTCGCCACCGTCCGGCACCGGACCATCAAAACCCGAGGATGCGTGTCACGGGAGAGCCTGCTGTCGATGGTCTTCAAGCTCGCGATCGTGGCAGAACAACGCTGGAGACGCCTGAAAGGGTCCGAGCGTGTGGGCGAGGTGCTGCGGGGCGTGATCTTCAGGGATGGGGTGAACGAGGAGGTTCAGGAGCGTGCCGCGTAAACCACAGCCCCAACACACGGTACCGGGCGCAGGCCGTGGGGCGGGGGCTCTCCTCCAGTTCAAGATCACGTTAACCGGGATCCGTCCGCCGATCTGGAGGCGCGTGCTGGTGTCGGAGGGATTGGCTTTGTCCGGGTTGCACGACATCATCCAGGAGGTGATGGGGTGGACGAACTCGCATTTACACGATTTTCATTGGCGTGAAGACAGGTTTGGTGTGCCAGATCCCGAGTTTGACGAGGAGCGGGTGGTCGATGAGCGCACGGTGACGCTCAAGGAGCTGGGTCTGTCCGTTAAGGACAGGCTGGAATACATGTATGACTTCGGGGATGGGTGGGACCATGTACTGATGGTGGAACAGGTTCTGGCGGACGGGAAGCACCAGACGCCGGTCTGCCTGAACGGCGCCCGATCCTGCCCTCCCGAAGATTGTGGAGGGGCCTGGGGGTACGAGAACCTTCTGGAGATCCTCAAGGACCCGACACACGAGGAGTATGAGGAATGGAGGACCTGGCTCCCCGAGGACTTCGACCCCGAACGGTTTGATCTCGCGGAGGTCAACCGCGGGTTGTCGGTGAGACAGTGGACCATCGCTCCTCCCTCCAGGAAGGGACGGAGGAAGAAGGTGTGAGCGGTTCGCTCAGACAACAGGGACCATCAGAAAGCGCTATTCCCTAAAGGCTGCATACCCAACATTTGACATTATCTCTTGTATTTGCATGTTACGCTGTACTGAGATATCTTACGTGCATATCACAATAAGATATTCAAAGAGGACACAATGGGAGCTATCTCGCTGAAACTACCAGAAGACGTTTTGGAAGCCAGTCGCCGTTGCGCGAATACTCTCCATCTATCCAGAGCCGCCTATATCCGCCGAGCGATCGAGCGCATGAATCGACAGACGCAAGCACTTCTCCGGGCGCTTCGGTTGGCTGAATCCTCGAAGAAAGCTCGAAAGGAAAGTCTGCGCGTCAATCGTGAGTTTGCCGCCGTCGAACAGACCCCCGATGCTTAATCGAGGAGAAGTGTGGCTGGCTGATCTCAATCCCAAACGGGGTACTGAGCTGGGCAAAATGCGACCGGTTCTAAGCGTTCAGGCCCAGGCCTTACTTGACGCGCAACATCCCTCCACGCTCATCGTTCCGTTGACGACTGTGTTGATTGATGGTGCTGAGCCGTTGCGTATTCGTGTCCCTGCAGCCGGCCATCTTCGCCGCACCTCCGATCTACTGATCGATCAATTACGAGCGATCGACAATCGACGTTTAGTCGAAGGCCCTTTGACCAAACTCTCAGCTACACTTATGAAACAGATTCATGAGGCCCTTATTGAAGTTCTCGATCTGAATCAGGATCGCAACTGAATTGAGATGAGGGAGTGGGAGTCAAAAACCCAATGAGAGCGATGTTGAGACATCTTGCAATAGGAGTGCAGGTCTTATCTTGTGGGCGTGAAACAAAGCGGTCAGACCTCATAGACCGCGCTCAGCTGAGAATATGCTGCGCTGATTCCAGTTCCTCCCAGACATGGTGAGAGATGATGGGTCGGTGATGTCAAACCCATGTTCTTCATCGCGGGCCAGCGGGTGTCCGCAGTCCACTGGAGAGTATGCGAACCCATTCACGGGAATTGTGTTATGCCGATTCACATAAAGGCTCGTGTAGAATGGTCATGCGGTTGCAACTTGTGAAACCAGTACACGCATGGCGTGTGGTGTGCGAACGTTCGTCGCGTGTCAGCGGATACACTACTGGATGTCAAGCTTATGTTGAACGGCCTAAGCATGGTTGGGACATGGACGAACAGAGGCAACCATGAGTGAGAAGAAATGGCTGGATGGGTACTCCGGGCAGACCACGATTGAACTAATCAGCCTTCAAGGAGAGTATCAAACTGACTCAATCGTTCTCGCGTTCGAGGAAGCCCTTGATCAGAAAGCCGAACGTATTGGGCAAAGCCGTCTGACTGCAGATGGAAAGGTTGTTCTCGCGATCGAAGCGCTCGAACGCGAAGTCAACAACGGCGGATATGGCCAGTTCTTCATCAACTCGTCAAAATCATATGTCCCCATCGTGGTCGATGCGCTCAGCCGAATTGGTTGTTCTGAAGTGGCACTCCTGACTCAGCACGTAATAGATGCTCTTGGAATAGATGGACAAGTCACCGTTGAAGCGATCGACAGTGTGATGGAAGAGGATAGTGATAAGCGAGACGAGAAACTGGGAGAGTGTGACGAGCAATACTACAAAGTTGCGGGGGATCTTGCTGGCCCCCTACTTGAGTTCATCAAGAAGAACAAACTCGGCATTACGGTCAAAGGATAGCCTCAACAACTGGTTTGAGCGGACGATATGTCGTGCGGCCCGCCACTGAACCGGAACCTTAGCCATCGGCGACGGAATAGCAATCAGGGACATTCTGAAGAGTATTTCCCGTGGATGGCTTGGGGACAGGACTTGCTGCGTAGGAGCTGTTACGGCTGATTCTGAGCGGACGATCGATAGGTGTAGTAGAGAATGAGGCCGGCCAGGATTGAGACGAGAGTTCCAAATCCCATCTGTGCGTCGAGGCTCACCGGGCCCACGTAGATCTTGTAGAGTTGCAAGAGAACAACCGGCAGGCCCACCGCCAGCACGAGCGCGATCATGTGCCGTCGCAGGTAGATCGGCTCGCCTGGTTTGCGTCCACCCCGTCCCAATGTTGTCACTCCTCGATTGTTGAAATGTCTCCGGGATCTTGTCCCAGTTCTTTGGCCTTGAGCACGCGACGCATGATTTTTCCAGACCGAGTCTTGGGGAGGGAAGACACGATATCAATTTCAGACGGGACGCCGATCTTGCCCAATTCTTTCAGGACTTGGTCTTTGATCGACTTGATCAGTGCCGGGTCTTCTTGCTCGCCTTGTTTCAAGATGATGAAGGCCTTGATGGATTCACCGACCGTCTTATGCGGTTTGCCGATCACGGCGGCCTCTGCAACGGCAGGATGGCTGACCAAGGCGCTTTCCACTTCGGCGGTGCCCAGCCGATTGCCGGCGACTTTAATCACATCATCGGCTCGGCCCATGAACCAGAAGTAGCCATCTGCGTCTTTATGACAGATGTCTCCAGCCGAGTAACAGTTTGGGATGGTGGACCAGTAGGTCTTGTACCGCTCCGGGTCCTTGTAGATGGTGCGCATCATGGACGGCCAAGGTTTTTTGATCACGGCAAACCCGCCTGCGTTTGGCGGCAGGCTGTTTCCTTCTCGGTCGACCACATCAGCCTCGATCCCAAGGAATGGCCGCGTGGCTGACCCGGGCTTGAGTGGCACGGTGGGAAGAGGCGTAATCAAGATGGATCCGGTTTCGGTCTGCCACCAGGTATCCATGATGGGCTTATCTTCTCCTGTCGCACGATGAAACCATTCCCAGGCTTCCGGGTTGATGGGTTCTCCCACGCTGCCGAGGATGCGGAGTGTCGAGAGATCAAATTTCTTTGGCCAGTCTTCGCCGTAACGCATGAGCAATCGGATGGCCGTCGGGGTCGTATAGAAAATCGAGACCCCATATCGTTCGATGAGTTCCCACCAGCGTCCGGGGTTCGGATAGTCGGGCTTACCTTCTGCGGCCAAAATTGTGGCGCCGTTGAGAAGTGGGCCATATACGATGTAACTGTGGCCTGTCACCCAGCCAGGGTCGGCGACGCAGAAGTAGACATCGTCGTCTTTTAGGTCAAACACATACTTCGTCGTCAGGTACGTGCCGACCATGTATCCACCGTGGACGTGAACAACCCCCTTCGGACGACCGGTTGTGCCGGAGGTGTAGAGAATGTAGAGCGGTGCCTCCGCATCCAAGTGTTCAGCTTCGCAGACGGGCCGTTCGCTCTCCAGCCACTCCTTCCAATCGATTTCTTTGGGGGCAGTGAGGGAAGTATGCTGGCTCTGGCGTTGCACGACAATCACGTGGTTGACCGAGGGGCAGGTCTTCAGCGCCTCGTCCACGACGGTCTTCACCTGAAGGGTCTTCCCACGGTCGAATCCTACATCAGCCGTAATCACGACCTTCGCTTCGGCATCGTTGATACGATTGGCGAGAGCGGGGGCGCTAAACCCTGAATAGACGACACTATGAATGAGGCCTATCCTGGCGCAAGCCAGCATAGCAATGACTTGTTCCGGAATTTTCGGCAGGTAAATGGTGACACGATCACCCTGTTGAAGACCCAGCTTTTTGAGGGCATTGGCACAGCGGTTGACCTGACGATAGAGTTCGCCATAGGTGAAAATGCGCTCCTGATCGTTCTCACCCACCCAGATCAGGGCGACTTTGTTCTTGCGCCACGTCTTGATGTGGCGATCGAGACAGTTGTAGGTGATATTGCATCGTGCACCCACGAACCATTTTGCCCACGGGTAGTCCCATTCCAGAACCTTTCCCCAAGGAGTGAACCACTCGAGCTCCTTGGCCGCCTGGCTCCAAAATGCTTCAGGATCAGCGATGGACTTTTGGTACGCAGCCTCATAGTCCTTAATATAGGCGCCGGCTATTGTCTTCGCCGTCGGGCGATAGGTCCGACTTTCTTTCAAGAGGGTCTCGATCTTTTCACTCATAGTGGGAGAGTCTCCTTCTCCAGGACGGTCCATCCTGTCGTCGTCAATTATGGAGAAAGCTGAAGAGAGCTGCAACCATCCATTTCCTTCAGAATACTATGGCGATGCCGCCTGTGCCCATTCGGTTTCTTGACACCGGTCGAGGCGGCAGATAGGCTGACCGCATCAACGATGCCGAGCATGCTATGAAAAATCTATGGATCATTGTGTTGGCTCCGGTTCTGGTGGTTGCGCAGTGGTTTGGTGCGTTCTTACCTCATGCTGTTTCCACCGCACAAGCTCAATTGGGGAAGCCCGAAGGGCTCTATTACAAATCTTGGGCGATCATCATTGGGATTGAGAACTATGTGTTGGCACCGCCAATCCCCGGAGCGATCAATGACGCGAAGAAAGTCGCCGACGCATTTCGGCGATTAGGGTTCGACGAGGTGGTAGAGGTGTATGATAAGGACGCAAGCGCTCGACGGCTGCATCAGCTCTTGAACGACATGTTGCCGAGAAAAGTCGGGCGCATGGATCGACTCGTGATTTTCTATGTGGGCCATACCGGCTCGATGCAAGACTCTGATGGGCAGGATCGAGGATATCTTGTGCCGATTGATGCACCAATCAATAACGCTGCCAAGTCAGTCACAGTGGAACAGCTCAAAGAGTTTACGAGGCGGTCCGCCTCAAAGCACACACTGTTGATTCTGGACGCTCCGATCTACGGATGGGAAACCACCATACCGCAGGAGGTCACGCTGGAAGGGCGGCTCAGTCCAGAATCGGAGACTGAGCGCCGCGCGGTGCAAGTGATTAGTGCGGCCGGTAAAGGGGAAGTCTCTGCGCGTCCTTATAACAGTAGTCGCTTCGTTCAGACTCTGCTGAAGGGACTGTCTGGGACAGCGGATCTCGACAAGAATGGCTGGCTCATGGCTTCCGAATTGGGCACCTATCTCGCGCAACAAGTCGGAGCGGTGTCCAACGGTATGCAACTGCCGACGAGCCTACGCATTGATGGCGATGGAGACACCGTGTTAGTTGAAGGACGTAAGGCTGCCTTTCTCCTCGGTGCCGCGCCTCACACCCCGTCCGAACGGCAAGAGGCGGCGAAGGCTCAGTACGAACGTGCTTTTGCGCTGCTGCAGGAGGGGAAGGCGATCGAAGAGGCGGTTGAGCGACTGGATCTCGCGATTGGGTACGATCCCACCTATGGCGACGCCTATGTCCTCAAGAGTTATGTTCGATTGGAAGTGCTTCCAAATCTTGATGAGGCCTTAGATGCCGGTCTCCTCGCGGTGGAGTACGCGCCGAGGAATCCCGATTCTTTTTATACGCTTGGCTTGATCTACGAAAAGCGTGGCAAGTTTGCGGATGCTGAGGTGGCGCTCCAGCAAGCGTTGCGTGTGAACGACACCTATCAGGATGTGTACTTCGCCTTGGGGACGTTATATGCGGATCATCTGAATGATCAGCAGAAGTCGGTCGAGGCATTTCGTCGGTATTTAGCGCTGGGTGGCACCCATGCTCGGGCTCGTGCCAGTGTCACTCAAGCCGATCGAGCTCCCGTCCCCTAGTCTGATTCACCACCCTTCAGATATCCAAGCCCGATCTTCACTGCGCGACGTGTGATTTCCGCCCAGCGTGTTTGTGGATAGGCTGACAGTATGGCGGTAGTGGTCGGGTCCTGGATATCGAGATTTCTAATGCGAAGAATGCCGTCGTCAATCTGAATGTCGGCCACAGTTCCTCCTTCTTATCATCCGTAATGAAGTGCGAAGCGAGCCTTGCGTTGACTGATTAAAAACCCCATGTTAGCATGATCCAACAATTTTTACCGGTATTCTGTGCGTACGGAAAAGTATTTAATCAGAAGGAGGATGGTCATGATCAGGTCACAACTGATTCCCTCAAAGCTGGTCAGTTTCGGTCTTACGGTCCTGCTGATGGGGACACTTGTGGCTTGCGGCGGTCCTCCTAAATGGGTCCAGCATGGATCCGGCGTATTTAATGAAAAAGACAGCAAAGCCTTCTATGGAGTGGGGGCGGTATCCGGAGTGCGCAATGCCCCGCTTGCATGGGACACGGCAGAGAATCGCGGCAGGGCAGAGATTGCCAAGACATTCGAAACCTATACCGGCTACTTGATGAGAGATTATGCAGCCTCAACAACGGCAGGCGATTTTACTCGGAATACCGAAGAGCAAAATGTTGAGAGAGCCATTAAGACCATCACGACCACCACACTGAGTGGAGTTCGGAAAATGGACCAGTATCTAGATCCAAAGACCAACACGTATTATGTCTTGACCAAGTTGAGTTTGGAAGATATGAAGAACAATCTGGAACAGGCGAAAGAGCTCAATGCCCAAGTTCGGGACTTCGTGCGGAAAAACGCTGACCGCTTGTTTGAGAGGCTGGAGAAAGAAGAAGAAAAGCGGGGCATCCAGTGATCGTTTTGAGACAGGCATTCACTCCTTCTTGGAGGTGGATCGTGATTCAACAGCGCGGCTCTTCTCTTCTTGTCATGATGAGTGCAGTCCTTGCATTGTCTGGATGTGGACACGAAACAAAGGTGACTCGGGTCGACACTGGGGTCGTCACTGATTTGAGCGGTCGATGGAACGATACAGATTCCCGGATGGTGGCGGAAGCAATGGTCAAAGATGCCCTTCAATACCCTTGGCTCGGAAATTTTGAAAAGACGACGCAACGCCAACCTGTCGTTGTCGTAGGAACCGTCGTGAATAGCAGTCACGAACATATTAGCGTACAGACCTTTATCACGGATTTGGAGCGAGAACTCACCAACTCCCAGAAAGTCACGTTTGTGGCCGGTAAAGGCGAGCGCGACGAGGTTCGAACCGAACGGAAAGAGCAAGCGATCTACGCAAGTGAAGAGACTCAGAAGGCTCCCGGGAAAGAGACTGGGGCCGATTTCATGATGAAGGGCACGATTGCCACCATTCTCGATGAAGCCGATGGGACCAAAGCGGTCTTCTACCAGGTTGATCTTCAGATGATCGATTTGGAGAGTAATGCCAAGGTCTGGTATGGGCAAAAGAAGATCAAGAAGGTGGTCGAAAAGAAACGTACGGTCTTTTAGCTTCCGCGGACACTGTTGAGACCATTCCTCCCACGGTTTGCCCCCGGGGATTCTGTGCAGCGGGGCATTGCCACTCCACTCTCGTCGGTCCTGTTTCTTTTCATCATCTTTCTCTTGCCCGGGTGCGGTCCTTCGGTCAATCACTACCTATTAATCGAACAAAGCTTGCATGCCGGTGACCCGCACCGAGCCGCAGCTATTGTTGAACAAACTGAGAGAGAGTATGGAGCGAAGGGTCGACTTTTGTATGCGATGGATCGAGGTATGGTGCTGCAGTTGGCAGGACAGTACGAGCAAAGCAATGCGTCGCTCGACCAGGCCGAAGAGGAAGTTGAACGACTCTATACCAGGAGTATCCGCTCTGAAACGGCTGCCTTTCTGACCAATGACAACGCCTTACCCTATGAGGGAGACGCCTATGAGCATGTGATGGTCAATGTGGTCAAGGCCCTGAACTATGCGGCACAGGGGCAGTTGCAAGAAGCCTTGGTTGAGGTGCGCCGTGTCGACCATCGCCTGAATGTGTTGGGCGATAGGATTAAAGAATCCGACAAGTACCGAAACGATGGATTTGCTCGCTATCTGAGCGGCATCTTGTACGAGGCGGCCGGAGATCTCAACAATGCGTTCATCGCGTATCGCAATGCGTATGAGGCGTATGATGCCATGCGAGGATGGTCGAAGATGTTCTCCCCTCCATCTTTGCGCGCAGACCTCCTGCGCACGGCCGAGGCGCTTGGCTTGAAGACGGAGTTTCAGACGTACCGACAAGCATTTCCGGATGTAGCATGGGAGCCTGCTTCTTCTGCCCAGCAGCAAGCTCAAGTCGTGATGATCAGCTATAATGGGCGGGCCCCCAGAAAAGAGGACCTGTTGCTCGATTTGCCGATCAGTCTTGATGCCGCACAGTTAGTTTTGCTAAATAGAGGAGTTTTTCATCAGCCCTATCAGAGGAATCGCGTCACGGACAGCGTGCTCTACGGACTCAATGGGCGGGTGGTTCGGGTAGCGATTCCACGATTGGTTCGACAAAAAACGCAGGTTCCGTTTGAACAGGTGACATTGACCAATTCGCTTGGCCGTTCCGTGACCGTCCGATCAGAGCTGGCCCAAAACGTGACCGCTCTAGCGGACAAGAGCCTGTCAGAGCGTCTGCCGTCGATTACGGTGAAGGCACTCGCTCGAGCCGCGACCAAGTTCGCGATGGCAGAGGGAATCACCCGAGGCGCGCAACATGCTGCGGGCAGGGATGCCGCTCCCTGGGTTGGACTTCTTGTGGAGCTGCTTACCAAGGGGATCGCGGTGGCTTCAGAAGAAGCTGACAAACGAAGCTGGCAGACTTTGCCCGACGAAATTCACGTGGCTAGAGCATGGGTCTCCCCCGGTCAGTATCACGTGTCCATCCAACCGTCTGGGCACAGGATGATGGCGAAGGATGGGCACGCGATAACGCTGGTTGCCGGTCAAACCATGTTCATGATTCAGCGTGTGCTGCAATGATTGACCTGCGCGGATCGATTCTTGGTCAAGGGATGGCGATCTGCCTCTGCCTGTGTAGTGTTGCGTTCGTCACGAGCGGATGTACCTGGGTGCTTGGAAAGGGGAAGCCCACGTGGGTCGATGGTCGAACCTTGGAATATCCTTCCGCGCAATATCTGACAGGGGTTGGACGAGCAGACAATCGGAGGAGCGCCGAGGACCAAGCCTATGCGGCGGTGGCGCGCATCTTCAAAACGGAGGTGGCCGCACAGGCGAGAGACCAGGAGTCCTATGAGGTCGTTGAGAATGATGACGTCGCAAACACCAAACGGCGGTTGACGATCGACAGCGTGACGCACGTCTCGACCGAGAAGGTGCTTGAAAATGTCAGCATCGTAGACAACTGGTACGACTCAGACCACAAGTTGCACTTCGCGCTGGCGGTGATGAATCGGTCACAGGCTGAAGTGTCGTTGATGGACAAGGTCTTGGCGTTGGATCAGGCGATTACGGCGGACATCACAGAGGCCAGGCAGACGACCGACAAGCTAGTCAAGGTCCGTGCCCTCCGAAAGGCCGGTCGAAATATGATTCTGCGAGAGGCCTATAACACAGATTTACGTGTGATTAGACTCAGCGGACAAGGGACTCCCTCTGCCTATCGGGCAAACGAATTGTTCAGCGAGTTGGAGCAATTTCTTGCTACGAATCTGGTGCTTGCTGTACAAGTGTCGGGCGATCAGGTCGAGCTGGCTCAGCGTGCACTCGTCGAAGGGCTTCTCCGAGAGGGCTTACATGTAGCGACGGAGGCAGGTGAAGCTGACGCTGACTCTCCGGAATTGTTGGTCCGAGGCACGGTACGGCTTGTTCCCATCGATGTGGGTGATCCACAATTCACGTATGTTCGATGGTGTAGCGATTTTAAGGTTCTGGATGTAGTCACGCAGCAAGTGGTCGGAACGATTGCCCGTGGTGGAAGGGAAGGGCATCTGACCGAGCGTGAAGCGACTGCCAAGACGCTTCGTGTGATGCAGCAAGTCGTCTCGTCCGATGTGGCGAAAGCCATCGCCGCATACATTTTTGACGACGATGCGCTTTCGGTCCAGACCGAAACGCCGGGAGGTTGTCCACGAGACGAATCAGTGGTGAGCCCGTGAGTGAACGTTCATGTAAAAGGAGGCAATGATTGTGAAAAAATCAGATGAATTGTCCGTCAGTCGTGCTCCACGTAGTCGGGGGAGAGGGTTGACCAAGTCGGGGAAAAAAGTTTCAAGCCGGCTGGCGAAACGACGTTTGAATGACCGTCTGAAGGAAGACACCCTGTCGTTCAACCAGGGCAACTTGGCTGACACCTTTCGCAAGGAAGGGTATGAAGAAGTGCCACTCGATGAGTTGCAAGATCGGCTCTCCAAGCTCCAAGGGCCGCTGGCCGAAATCATTCTGAAGGGGAGGGTATAAGGAGATGCCGTATTACTATTTTGATTCCACTGCACTGGTGAAGCGGTACAGTATGGAGCGAGGTACGCGGATCGTGAACAAGTTGATGGTGAAACGTGGGAAGGTCGCGATCGTTCCGACGTGGTCTGTCACGGATTTCTATGCGATTCTGTGTGCGCGTGCGCAAGAGGGGAAGATTACCCGGGACGATTGTTACTCTGTCCTGCATAAATTCGAGATTGAGTCTAAGCAGGGATTGTATCAGTTCATCACCCCAAGGGTGGAGACCTATCTCGCGACCAAGGAATTGGTCTTGGAGTATCCGTTCCTCCGCTCGCCTCAAGTCATGCACCTGGCCTTAGCGTTGGAGCTGAAACCGTTGCGACTAACCGTCGTCAGCGCGGACACGCAACTTTTAGCCGCGTCAAAAACCGCGGGGCTCCACGTCATCAATCCGGCAGAGGACTAGCAGTATCGATGGCTTTAGACTGTCCCGTGCTCAGCTGGTTCTGAGATTGACTGGCCGCCCAGACGTCGCCTCCTCCGAGGCTTGCTGAAGAAGGTCGAGAACAGCCCGGTTCCATCCGGCAGGACCGATGTCTGGCGCACGGATGAGGTTTGGGAGATTGATGTCCGGATCATACGATCCGTCAGGCTTTTTCACCAATACGGGATGATCAACCGCGAGTAACAGAGGAAGGTCGTTCAGGCTATCACCGATGCCGATAGTTTCGAGATCCGGCAGGTCGCGTTCTCGTCCTTGTCGCTTGTAGCAGCGGAGAAGAATGTTAGCGGCCCGCCCTTTGTCGTTATTTCCGGTCAAATGAAAGAACCGTCCGCCTCTCGTCCAGTTCAACCCGCGAGTGACAATTTGACGACAGATTTCCTCGATCAGCTTCGGAGGTCCGCTGACTAAGAATGGTTCATCGAACTCCCGAAGCATGGCCCGTAGTGCATCTTCACGCGAAAGCCCCGTCGTCGCCATGACCTCATCGACCGAAAGATCGCCGAACCCTCGGAGTGGGGTCCCCACCGCCTCTTCAATTTGCCTCAATACGTCGCGGAGGAGGGCATAGGGCGTGCCTAACTCGATGACATGATACGCGGAACGGCGGCGTGATCGTTCCGGGAGGAAGTCAAAGATCTCGACGGGGACATACACTGCCGCTCCGTTTTCGACGATAAAAGGGGCCTGGTGGTCCAATTGTTCTCGAAGCGGTTCGATCTCGGCGCGAGTCTTTCCCGAGACCAAAATGACCGGAATGTTCTTCGAGCGAAGCACATCGAGCGCCGGCTTCGCTTCGTCGAACGAGTACGTGTTGCTGTCTAAGAGCGAACCGTCCAGGTCTGTGAACAATAGGAACTGTGACATAGGCGTTAAAGATGTCATAAATCTTCGTTGCTCTGCGCCCGGGAATGCACACCCAGACGGCGTTCCAAGAAATCCTTTGCCAGCTCCTGTCCCCCCAACCCTACGGCAAGAGCAGCAGCCAGCACAAGACCTCCCCAGCTAATGCCGAATCCAACGACGACGATATGCCGGGCAATCCCGAGTTGTTCGAGTGCCATGGCGATCGCCAATAACTGAATACCCCATCGTGTTCCAATAGCGACCCACTGAGCTGGCGGTATGCCTGCATTGACCGCGGCGATAAGAACGGCCTGAGAGACAAAATTCGAGATGAGATAGCCGGCGATACCAATGACGGTGGCAGTGATCACATGCGGAAGATAGGACAACAACGAGCGGGCAGCGTCATTGATCGGTGTCACCTTGAGCGCGCCGAGCGAAGCCGTGATGGCGAACATCACGATGAGCCAATACGTGATACGGCCAATGATGTAGGATGGATCAGCTTTAATGCCCCCTCTCAGGAGCACCGCCGCGAGACCGATGCGACCGCAGATGTGATCCAAACCGATGATGCGAAGCAGCCGTTCCATGAGATGGCCGATACCCCACGCTACACCAAGGCCGGCAAGTAGGAGAATGATCATGGACAGGAGATGAGGCAAGATCGCGAGGACGTATTCTCCGAGGGCAGCCACAGGTCCGAGTAATGTCTGTTCCCAGCTTGACGTCATGGTTCTCTCGTGAGTAGGAAGTTGTTTATGAGACCAGCTGCGGTGTGTCGGCTGTGGGACTCCATGCATGGTCTTGTTCAACGGCATCTATGAGCCGTTGGAACATATCCGGTACGGCATGGGTCACACGGCTCCAATTCGAGATCATGGGAACGCCGAGCGGATCTTCGAGAAAGCTGGCCGTTGCCAACGTCATTCCACGAAGGAAGATCTCTACCGCCTGGCGTTCTTCATGGCGGTCAAAGCGGAGACTGTTGATCGCGGCATCATTTTCGTAACGACTGATGGCTTCTTGGGCGGCTTGAAGGTACGTGGCTCGCAACGTCTTGAGTGTGCTTTCCGAAAGAACCAACCCTTCGCTGGCCAAGTTGCGAAAGAGAGATTTGGTAATGTCGACGCACATTTTTAACAAGCCGGCATCCGGATTGTGTGTCGACAGCGTCTGGTGTTTGTGTTCGTAGGCATCCGCGATGTCCACTTGGCAGATGCGCCGGAGCGCACAATTGCGGTACACCTCGGCCAGTACGCCGATCTCCAACCCCCAATCGCCGGGAATTCGGTTGATCCACGCCAGGTCCCGCACCATGGCGAATTCACCTGCAAGTGGGTATCGGAAACTGTCCAGAAACGAGAGGAGGGCATGAGGGCCAACCAACAGCTGGAGGCCACGGATCAAGGGCGTGATAAAGAGGCGTGTCACCCTGCCATGCATGCGGTCCGTCACCCGACTGTAAAACCCCTTGCAAAATTCGTAGGCGAGGTTCGGATTCGCCACGGGATAGCAGAGACGCGCCAGGTATTGACGGTCGTAACTCACAATGTCGCAGTCATGCAGGGCGATGACCTGACTTTGTCCCCTCGCCAGTACGTAGCCATAGGCCGTCCAACATCCGCGTCCCTTGCCTTGGAGTCCGATATCGATTTCTTGCGAGACCAGCGTGTTCAGGAGCGCCTGGATCCTCGGTCCGTCGTTCCAGATGACGCGGACTCGCTGGGGCAGCGGGGAGAAGAATTGCTTGGCGAGTCGGAACTCCAGTGCGGAAGCCTGATCCAGTGAGATGACGATTTCATTGATATAGCGAACCTTGCTCAGTGTCTCGACGATTCCCTTCAGGGCTGGCCGCTCCAGTTCCGCATAGAGTGAGGGAAGAACCAAGGCGATCGGAGTCGTCTTCGCGTACCGTTCAAGCTCCTCCTCCAGTTGCGCCGTGTTCGACCGACCGAGACGGTGGAGGACGGTCACCACACCATTTTGATAAAAGTCGGACACGATATCCTTTCTGCAGATCCCTGATTATTGCTGAAAGCCGCTCGCGCGTAAAGCCAGGGTGGGTTTGGAGGAGTGGCACCCGGCCCATTCTAATACAAGCTGGAGGAAAGTGCAGGGGGTATGCCATCATCGATCGTGAATAAATCCTGTGACTTCCGTCGGTTCGCTCGGAGGTGTCCGAGGATTTGTGAAGGACTCCTGATGGAGTGTAGGGAAAAACAGGCAGGGATGGAGGATTTTCCCTATGGCTTGTCTGTCGACAGTTTCTTCCCGAGACGACGTGCCAATCGCACCATGCCAGGGGAACGGTCGTTTGAGCTCAACAGGACGTTGAGAATGTGAAGCTGGCTTCCATCTGCAAAGGCGGCAGCAAGACCCTGTTCGAATTCTCTCTGCGTGTTCACCCGAGAACCTTTCCCGCCGCCGATCAACCCGCACACACGCTCATACTGCCATTCATGCACATCGTTGAAAGGGCCTTCCAAAATCTCTCGTTCTGTCGAATAGCCTCGGTTATTCAATACTATGACAATCGGGGCTTGCCCATAGCGCACGCAGCTGGCTAACTCGGTTCCAGTCATTTGAAACGCTCCGTCTCCCACCAGGACAATGGGTCGTAAACTAGGGTCGGCGAACGAAGCTCCTAAGGCGGCCGGGACGGCGAAGCCCATCGACGTGTAGTAGGCCGGAGACAGAAACTCAAACCGATGACGCACATGTAGATCGGCTGCTGCGAAGAGCGATTCGCCGACGTCGGCAATGACGACGGTCTTTTCGGTGAGGGCGGTATCCAGATGTCGGAACAGTCCCTCCAGTGTGACCGGCGCATCCAAGTCCAGAACCGAGGAGGTCGTGACGGCCCAAGTGGGAAGCGAGCGCGGAGCATGAGAAAACGAGGGAAGCGGAGATCGTACCAGGCCCTGGACAAAATCCTGGAACCTGATCGATTCATATCGGTGGTGTTTGATGGCGACACGGTCAGCCGTCGCATGAATGGTTCGTCCTTCAGACAGCAAGGGTGATCGTGCATCCAGGTCCTCTACGTCGGACAAAATGGATCCCAGGATCAACAGACAATCGGAGTCATTGATGAACTGTTGTACTTCTTCTCGGCCGATGAGTCCCCCGTACACGCCCACATAGAGCGGATGATCTTCCCGAATGATCGATTTGCCGAGCAAGGTCGAGGCGATGGGAATGTTGAGACGCTCGACCAAGCGTGCTAGGTCGTCCTGTAGCCCGAAGCGGCCGACTTCGGCGCCGACGAGCATAGCCGGCCGTTTTGCCGAGGCCAGCATGATCCGGACTTCACTGAGGGCTTCTTCTAACGCAGCTGGGTCGCTCGGTGTATCCTCCAGGCAGATCGGCTTCATGCCATGTGTCAGGGGGCAGTGGACCATGTCTCTGGGGATTTCGATATAAATGGGACGGCGATAGCGGAGCAGTGCAGCGAAGGCCTGATCCATCTCACGTTCGGCGGTCAGGGGATCGTCCAATGTCACGGCGGCCACCGTCATCCGCTCGAACACTTCTCGTTGGGTGGAAAAATCTCGAACCATATGATGCAGGTACGGTGTACGGGTCCGTTCAGACAGGCCCGGTGAACCGGTCAGTAAAACCACCGGCGAGCGTTCCGCGTAGGCACAGGCAATGGCGTTGACGGTATTGAGCCCGCCGACACAATAGGTGACGCAGACGGCCCCGATGCTGTTGATCCTGGCATAGGCGTCCGCTGCAAAGCCGGCGCAATCTTCTCGCGTCGTTCCAACATGTTTGATCGGTGAGGCTTCGATCAGTTGATAGAGGGAGAGGACATAGTCACCGGGAATGCCGAAGATATGGCGAACCCCGAGGCGATGCAGTCGGTCTAATACGGCAGAACCAATAGTGGCTTTGTCGCCCATTCTTCTTTATCCTCACAGAGACAGTGAAATGCTTCATCCTCAGGAAAACATACTGGCCGAGGTTCGTCAAGCAATGAGCGTGTGGCGCTCGAGTTGACGACAGCCAGCATGTGACCCGTTACGCACACCGTTCGAGACGCCATGTTATGGGGGAACAGATTATGACATCGATGGCCCACGTTCGCCTCACGTCACTCCGCGTCCCGGAGGGGCGGCCTCTCTGGCTCTTTGCTGGGCATGTCGGACCGCTCGTCGGTCACGCAGCGGCCGGAGACCTGGTCGACGTGCTGACCGCCGCCGGGCAATTCTATGGCCGTGGTCTCTATAACCCGTCCTCGAAAATCCGAGTCCGTCTTCTGACGTTCGAGGATGAGCCAATCGATGAGACGTTCTGGCGGGGAAGAATCCAGCAGGCGATCCGTCTCCGACAGCGAGTCGTCACGCAGTCCAACGCCTATCGGCTGATCTATGCTGAAGGCGATCGACTGCCGGGGTTGATCGTGGATCGGTACGATCAGCTACTGGTCATGCAGTGCTTATCCTTTGGCATGGATAGCCGGAAAGAACTCTTGGCCGACGTGCTGAAGAAGGAATTGAATCTGACAAGGGTCTATCTACGGAACGAGGCGAAGAGCCGACAACTTGAAGGATTGCCACTTGAACGGAGGTTTCTCTGCGGCAGCGGCTCGACACAAGTTGAGATTCACGAAGGGGCTGCGAAGTTTCTCGTCGATGTGGAACGAGGGCAAAAGACCGGGTGGTTTTGCGATCAACGGGATAATCGGTTGGCGGCAGCCAAGCTCGCGACAGGAGCCGACGTATTGGAAGTATTCTGCCATACCGGCGCCTTCGGCATTCATGCCGCGCTTGCCGGTGCCGTATCGGTCGAGGGCCTCGATGTCAGTCAAGACACACTGGCCATGGCGAAAACGCACGCCACGATGAACAACGTCGCGGATCGCTGCACCTATCGCCAGGCCGATGCCTTTGAGGAGATGCGCAAGCTGGTAAAGGCGGGGCGACACTATGATCTGGTGATTCTCGATCCTCCGGCCTTCGCGCGCAGCCAACAGGCCTTGGCCGGTGCCTTGACTGGGTATAAGGATGTTAATCTCTTGGCCTTGAAGCTACTGAAGCCGGAAGGATTTCTGGTGACGAGCTCCTGCTCCCATCCCGTCTCTGAAGCAGATCTCTGGAAGAGCATCCGCCTCGCAGCGCGCGACGCCAAGCGCGATATCCGGCTGATCGAACAACGAGGCCAAAGCGCCGACCACCCCATCCTCGCCAGCATGCCGGAGACGCGGTATCTGAAGTGCTTCATCGTGCAGGTCTTCTAAGCAACGTTCGCCTCAATATGTCTCTTCCTTGATCAAGCCCAACCTATGTCTCTAGTAGAATGCTCATCTCGTTCAAGCAATCACCCTAGTTGTAGGCCTATGGCTAGATAGCTTAGGGTATGGTGGCATCAGCGAAGCCACCTACGTATGTGTGGCGAAAGCGATGTGGCCAAATGGCGATTGCCGAGATTCGGCGGTTGCGGCAGCTCGAATAGGAGAATTGCAAGCTGAAACAGCTGGTAACCGACCTGACGCTCAATTAAGGTGATCCTTCTAAGGTGATCATTCCAGAGGTACTTGAAAAAAAGCCCTGATGCCCACGCGCAAGCTTGACCTTGTGCGGGATGTGCTAGGGAAAAATACCATCGCGGTGGGACGAGCGTGTGGGCTGCTTCGGTTGAATCGGGCCTCCTGGTATTATCGGCACCACCGACGAGATGACGTTGTTCTGCGGAGACGGTTGCGCGAATTAGCCCAAGCCCGTCCCTGCTTCGGCTATCTCAGGCTTCACGTGATGCTGCGCCGCGAGGGCTGGCGGATTAACCGGAAGCGAGTGCATCGGCTCTATCGTGAAGAAGGGCTGGCCGTGCGACTCTCACGCCGTCGGAAACGCGCCAGTCACCTGAGGGTCGTGCCACCGTCCCCGAGTCAGATGAATGAACGGTGGAGCATGGATTTTGTGGCCGACACGTTGCTCGATGGTCGACGGTTTCGGACGCTCACCGCCGTGGATAACTGGAGTCGGCCCAGCCCATTAATAAAAGTCGATTTCACACTGACCGGGACTAAGGTGGTGGCAGCGCTGGAACGAGTGGTGAAGCAGCATGGGTATCCATGCATGATCACGGTAGACAACGGAAGCGAATTTGCGTCGAAGACGTTGGATGCCTGGGCGTATGCGCATGGCGTCAAGCTCGATTTTATTCGGCCTGGCAAACCCGTGGAGAATGCGGTGATTGAGAGTTTCAACGGGCGGTTTCGTGATGAATGTTTAAATGCAAACGTGTTTATCTCGCTGCATGATGCCCGACAGAAGATTGAAGCGTGGCGGATCGATTACAATGAGCACCGGCCGCATGGTTCACTGGGGGAGCTCACCCCCCGGGAATTTGTTGAGCAGGCGGCCTTAACGGGGCTGCGGGAGGTATCAGATTCCCAGCTTTCAGCGGTCTAGTTTTCGGGGAGAGGTTAGGAGAGGTCAAGAAGTCGTCTGCTCTAGAACCTATCTCAAAATTGTTTCAGAAGCATCGTGATGCAGGCGAGCTGGACAAACCCAAGAAAATTGGTGGCGTCGTACTCCCAGCGGATCAGGAGCCGTCGTTTCCACTGGAGCCAGGCCAAGAACCGTTCGACGAGCCAGCGCCGTTCGTATCGACGTAAGTGGCGACCATCCTGGGTCTTCAGTTTCCGGGTCGAGCGATGGGGTGCAATCATGTTGACGCCGTCGTGCTTGAGGTCGTCATCGAGGCTATCGCTGTCATAGGCTCGGTCGCCAATGAGATGCTCGGGGTTCGCCTCCAGCATCTAGAAGTCGAAACTGAGTTGGATCACGGTGACTTCATGATGATTGGCCGCATGCGTACTGGCGGAGAGGGGGAACCCATGCCGATCGACAATCGCCAGAATCTTCACGTCCTTCCCGCGTTTCGTGAGGCCGACGGCCTCGCCGCCGCCCTTGGCGGCGGCGAACGTGGCATCGATGAAACTCTCCCGTTCGTCGAGCACCCCGTCGTCGCGCAGGGTGTTCGCCAACTGGGTCAGCACCTCGCGCAGGACCTCTTGTTGACACCACTGTTGGAAGCGACGATGGACCTTTTTGTCATTCGGATAGCACTGCGGCAGGAAGTGCCACTGCGCGCCGGTGTTCAGAATCCAGAGGACTGCTTCCAAGAGGGCGCGAGTCGGGATCGGTTGACGGCCGGGGCGACTGTCAGGAACCCGCTCCCATTGATCGTCGCGTACCCGCAGCATGAAGGGGACTTATAGAACGGGCCGTTCGTGCCGTCAACTATTTTGAGATAGGTTCTAGTTAAGAGTTGTCTCGAAACGGGACCAACGTCATCAACCACAGCACTCAGTTCGTGGCCGCTTGACAAATAGGGAGCATTAAACACCCCATATCTTTTGTCGGTTGCACTTGGCATCAGAAGCTATGTAATGTTGGAATGGCTAACGATGAAAATGTGCCTAAATATTCAATCACTTAAGGAACACAGAAGAGATGAATTGTAACCTCAAAACATCTGTACATCGGTATATCGCGGTTAACGATGCTATTCGAGCCGCATTTAACGTTGGCCAAAAGGACCCATCTACCATTGGGTCTAGGAGGGTAGCATCGCTGTTCAATGCGGCAAAACATGCACGAGCAGCATATGATTTGCGAAGTTCAGGTGAAGTTGTGACAGACCCTAAACTTATAGAAGGCTACTTTTCTGATGTGCCTAAGCCATTCTTATTAGCCGAGTTAGATGCGAATAAGTTGAGCGCACTCATTGAGCAATATGGTCCTGATATCATGCGAGCCAATATTATAAGTGCGAATCTCCTAGAGACCGATTGTTGCCCACTTGTCACCGGTGGTGCCTGCATACTTGAAACCTGGGCCACCAGATTATTAGATAAACCAACCTTGAAAAATAATCCCGGGTTACGAAGAGAAGTATTAAATTATATTCTTCAAAAGGCCCCATATTATTCGCATATCACTGGAACAATGATAGCGGGGTCTAATGCCGGATTTTCACTCATGTATGATGAGACTTTCCCCTGGTTTTTAGCCGTACATGACTTAGGCAAACAACCAGGATTAACTCATAGAGAATGGAATGTCGGAATAGCGGAAGAACTGTGTAGAGAGTTCTATGATGAAATTTATGCCGCAACACAAAGAAGATCAACAATGGTGTCCGATAACGGTTTGCAAGTCTTAA
>Ga0224496_10000800_pt1 | contig 21034 bp, 19 predicted proteins | sample SF_Jul11_sed_USG_2_FD_168127 | JGI IMG/M metagenome (GOLD analysis project Ga0224496, IMG submission 168127) | Sediment microbial communities from San Francisco Bay, California, United States - SF_Jul11_sed_USGS_8_1 | ecosystem: Environmental > Aquatic > Marine > Sediment | place: USA...
GCGTCGCCGAATGGTTCCGGCGGATATGGGAACGGCGGGAATGGTCCACCCGGCAGGTCACCTTGTCCCCGGCCAGAAGTTCCCCCTGGGCGATTTTAACCTTATGGACCCATCGGGCCCCGTCCGGCTTGGTGACTTCCAGCACCTGGCCGCGGAATGTGTCGTTTTCCATCACACCGATGTCCGTGGCCTGGCCGCCGGACTCGGCGTAAAAGGGAGTCTTGTCCAGCATGATCTCCACTTCCTCTCCGGCGCCGGCCTGGGGAATGGAGGCCTGCTCCTTGATTATGGCTTTGACCATGGCGCCATGGGTCTCCTCTTCCTCATATCCGGTGAACACCGTCGGCTCACCGTTGGTGTACACCTCGGCGGTCTTGGCGGCGGCGGCCCCTTTCCATGATTTTCTGGCTTTCTCCTGGGCCAGGCTCATCAGTTCGTCATAGCCATATTTATCCGTTTCCAGTCCCGCGTCGCCGATGATATCCCGGGCCAGGTCCACGGGGAAGCCGTGGGTGTCATACAGCTTGAACAGATCCTCTCCGGCCACGGTGGTCTTTCCGGTGGCGCGGGCCTCGCTTATCATCTCGTCGATAAGCTTCATTCCATGGTCCAGGGTGGCGGCGAAGCTTTTTTCCTCGGCCAGGGCCACGCCAGTGATGGCCGCCGAGGCCTCCTCCAGCTCCGGATAGCTCTCCTTCATCATGTCCACCACGACAGGGGCCAGCTTACAGGCGAAGGGCTCGTTCACGCCCAGCATCCTGCCATGCCGCAGCGCCCGCCGGACGATCCGGCGAAGCACGTAGCCTCTTCCCTCGTTGGAGGGATTGATCCCATCCGCCACCAGAAACGCCAGAGCCCGCACATGGTCGCCGATCACACGGAAGGAGACATCGGTCTCCGGTGAGGCGCCGTATTTAGCGTCTGTCATCCGCTCCATTGCCGTGATGACGGGTAGGATCAGGTCTGTATCGAAGTTGGTGGGCTTCCCCTGGATCACGGAGGCCAGCCGTTCCAGCCCCATGCCGGTGTCTATGCTCGGGTTCGGCAGGGGGGTCATTTTGCCATCGGCCCCGCGGTCGTATTGCATGAAGACCAGGTTCCACAATTCGATGAACCTGTCGCACTCGCATTCCACATCGCATTCCGGCCGACCGCAGCCGGTATCGGGACCTCGGTCTATATGTATCTCCGAGCATGGGCCGCAAGGGCCGGTGTCGCCCATGCTCCAAAAGTTGTCCTTCTCACCAAGGCGGCTGATGCGCGTCGAAGGCAGACCGATATTCGTTTCCCAGATTTTATGGGCCTCGTCGTCTTCCCTGAACACAGTGATATGAAGATTGTCCGCAGGCAGGCCCATGGCGCCTGTTAAAAATTCCCAGCCGTACTCGATGGCGTTCTCCTTGAAATAATCGCCGAAGGAGAAGTTGCCCAGCATCTCGAAGAATGTCTGGTGGCGGGCGGTGCGGCCCACGGCTTCCAGGTCGTTATGCTTTCCTGAGACGCGCAGGCACTTTTGGGAGGAGGCGGCGCGGGAGTATGGGCGCTGCTCGGCGCCGGTGAAGACGTTCTTGAACTGCACCATCCCCGCGTTTGTGAACAGCAGGGTTGGATCGTTTTGCGGGGCCACGGAGGAACTGCGCACTTCCGTATGCCCCCTGGAAACGAAGTAGTCCAGGAATTGTCGGCGTATCTGGGCGCCCGTAAACGAATTCATATTGCTCGAACCTATTCAACCGTATGATATTATTGTCAAAACCGAGATATTGTACCTGTTTTGACCTTCTTCCAAAAGCGTAAAGAGGGACTATGACATATCCTGCTGCTACCAGGGCCCCGAATGAATTATGGATAGAATTATCTGAGGGAGCCTTTTTCGACAAAAAGCCTACCCTCAAACTCCCTTCAAATAAATTCATGCACACTCCAGACACCCATACAGGCATGGGTGTCCGGACTTTTGAAAGAGTCCTTGGAGGGGGGCTGGAGGAAGCCTTTCTGCAGCAAGTTTCCCCGAATGAATGATTCCAGCCAATCCATCCGGGCGTGGCGTGTCTTTGGCGCATTGGCGTTGGCCGCGCTGGTATCGTGCCAGAGCGCGCCAATCACTCATCGGCCCCAGCTTATGATCATGGATGGGGGAACGGAACTGGCGCTGGGGAATGAAGTATACCAGGACATGATAAGCCAGGCCATTGTGGTGAAGGACGCAAGGCTGAACAGGCTGATTATGACGGTGGGACGCCGGGTGGCCGCCGCCACGGGGAGAGGGGATATGGGCTGGGAGTTTACCCTGGTGGACAAAGAGGCGCCCAACGCCTATTGCCTTCCCGGAGGAAAGGTGGTGATAAACTCCGGCATCCTGCCTATCGCTCAAAATGAAGCGGGGCTGGCGGCCGTGATCGCCCACGAGGCCGGACACGCCATCGCCCGTCACGGGGCGGAGCGGGGCAGCCATGCCAGAGTGCGTGACCTGGGCTTGGAACTGGTGAACATGGGTCTGGGTCATACTCTGGCGGAGAAGACAAAGATGCGTCTGGCCTGGGGAGTGGACTTTGTCATGTCGCTGGCGTTTCCCTTTTCGCGGACCCATGAGCTGGAAGCGGATGAAATGGGGCTGGTCTACATGGCCAGGGCTGGATATGACCCGAGGGAAGCGCTGGAATTTTGGGAAAGGATGGTGGAATATGGATATGACGAAAAAAAGACGTTATTGGAATTTCTCTCCACCCATCCGGCGGACAAAACCAGGCTGCGGAAGATCCGGCTTTTGATTCCCAAGGTCATGAAGGAATATGATAAAACTGATAAACTCGGAATGGGAGGGCAGATTCTATGATTTGTTCGATGCGAAAAGTCGTTTCATTTGTCATCGCCACCATGGTCTGCGCCATGTGGCTGGTTTGCGCCATCGGGGCGGAAGCCAAGGGGGAAACCCAGTTCATGATAAAGTTTGAGCCGGGGACAACGACCATCATCCATAATGAGGGGGTCATTATTAAGGCGGCAATGTACGCCGTGGAAAAGGGATACATGCTGCAGGTGGAGGGATTCTCCTGCCTGGCGGATGGGAATGCGGGCGACGCGCCCACCTTCCGGCTGGATCTGGCGGGCAAAAGGGCCGAGGAGGTGCGTACCAGGATATTGAAGTATGGTGTCCCCAGCAACAACGTGTACAGCATATCCTATGAGAAGGGGCAGTGCGCGGCGGTGATCACCGTCATGAAGTGAGGCTAAGGCGCCCTCTCCTCGTCAGCGATTATACAGCTTCGGCATGGAGTTGATCACTCTTATCGCTTCATCCAGGTCGAATCCCACCGTGTGGGCGTACCATGCCATTGTCTCCCACCTGGGCTTGTTCTCCTCTTTAACCAGCCGCAGCGCCTCGTCACGGCTGATGACTCCATCGCGCACCTGGTGGCTGCGGAAGGTGTCGTGTTCCGTGAATCCGGCCACCGTGTAATAGATGTAGTTATAAAAAGGCACCGTGCCGTCGCCAATGCGCCAGGTGGAGGTGGTGTCTGGCGACAGCTCCCATTTGTAATCGTCAATCAGGGTGGAATTCACCTGTTGCTCCTCCCACTTTAAATAGTCGAAGGTATACACGTAGTCATGCTTGATCATGTATGAATAGTAGAACGCGGAAACGGTGTCCAGCAGGGAAGCGTTGATATATGCCGGATTGAGGGCGTATTGCTTCAGATAATAGGAGAGCAGCAGAAACTTGTTGATCGACGATATGCCGTATGGGCGCGGGGTGGCCTGGTTTACACCGCTAAACCCCTCCTTGAACTGGGCGCGTTCATAGCGCATGTTTTCCGAGAATATGATCACGCTGGCGCCGGTCTGTTCCATCACCTGGTATGCGTAGTGATAGAAATGTTTGTCACCGGCCATGAACAGCGGGATCATTCCCAGTTCCGGTTTTTTCAGCCAGGCCAGCACGTTCTTTCGGATATACTCCCGTTTCATTTTTATATCCGCCGAGATCAGGATATGCTCCACCCCCAGCTTGCCGCACAGCCGCGCCTGGTTTCTCCGGGAGAGGTCCGTGACCATTCCCCAGTCATAGGTGAAAGCCACCGGGTTCATCCCCAGTTCCTTCTTGACAAGGTGCAGGCCATAGCTGGAGTCTCGCCCGCCGCTGAAGGCGAAGACACAGTCTGGCCGGCCATCGGCGCGCCGGTGGGGGGCCAGGATTTTCTCCAGCGCCTCCACTCCCTTTAGCGGGGGATATGAATACGCCTTACAATAGCTGCACTCCCCCTTCGCGTCGAACTCGATGAAGGGCATCGTCTCCGGCAGGATGCATTTCGTGCATCGGCGCAGTTGAGCCTTGGCCGGGTCTTCCCGCTCCGACAGATCCACTATGAGCAAAGGCTTGGCGAATGAGGCGCCATTGTCCTGGATCCCGAATTCACCAGCCAGGGAGAAGGTTTCCACCGCCATGGTCTCCACGTCCAGCGTCAGGCCCTCCCCGGCGCGAAGCTGGGTGGCTTTTCCGTTTAACCGCAATATTGGGGTTAGCTCATATCCCAGAAACTCATTAAGTATGAACTCCTCCGACGCGAAGACGAAAGCGTTGGCCCCATGGACAGTGTAGAGCGATCCGTTGTTGGTGGCCATCAGCAGCTTGTTGGAATTTTCCGTGAACAGCGCCAGCGAGGCCATCCCCTCCAGTTGTTCAAAGCTCTTCTGCACCGACGTGACATAAGATCCGGTCTCCCGATAGAACATATCCATCAGCGCCAGCAGCGCCTCTGTATCCACCTCGCACTGGCGGTTCAGCTCCGGGAACTTTTTCCAGATAGCTTCGTCATTGGTGATGATTCCGTTGTGCACCCCCACCAGGCCGTTTTTCACCACCGGCTGATTGTTGGCGGGGAGGGTCTGGCGGCCATTGGTGACCAGCCTGGCGTGGCCGATAAGGGCGGTAGGAGCCCCACCGCTGTATGCAGTCTCGCCACAGGACCCCCCTTCACCGCATGAGCCTGGGCTTGAGCGCAAGATAACACGAGAAGACGCTATTGTGTTGAAGAGGGCATGGTATTCCTGCAGTTCCATCATGCCAGTGGCGCTCATAGCCTTCTTGTATACGGTGATCTGGTTATCCTTGCGCATGGCCAGACCCGCCGCCTCCTTGCCCCTGGTCTCGGAGAGGCTGAACAGCAGGTTCACCAGTTCCTGGATCTGGCCGGAGCCGAGGCCCAATTCCGGCTTCACCGCCAGGCCGAATATACCGCACATAAGTTGATTATCCGTTCAGGTTTTACCACCCCCGAAAAGGGCGTGGATAGAGGCAATATCTTATCACAAGCGGTGGAGGGGGGAGGATTGGGCTGTGAGCCCCGGTTGGCCGGGGATTTCTGTGCATCACGCCGGATATGAGTCCGCCTTGATTTTATAAACGGCAATTGGCAAGAGGAAGATTCGGCATTTCGGCAAAGCCTGGACCCGCGGCGGGAAAATAGACGCAAATCCATTTTGGAAGATTGATCGAGCAAAAAAGGCCCGTCGAACTTCCGTCGTCCGGCGGGCTTCTTCTTTTCTTATTGCGCATCCACCGTTAAAAATGCTTAAATCACCGCTTGTGTGGTGGGCGTAGCTCAGTTGGTAGAGCACTGGATTGTGGTTCCAGTGGTCGCGGGTTCAAGCCCCGTCGCTCACCCCATTTTTCATGGAATCCGGTTTCGCAGGTCGGCCATTGAGCTGGTCGGCGCAATATTGCGTTGAAAAACCGGCCGGTTCGTATTACACTTGTGGGCTTTATAGTTAAAAACCCTGCCAAAGACCATGGCCAGGGGATATTTATATTCAGCGGTGTGGTTGGTTTGGCCGCTATTCCGTGGGATTTTGAGGGGAACGATTCATGATCGAGATTAACTGGACACTTGGGGTCCAGGCCGCAAATTTCCTGGTGTCCCTGGTTTTCCTGAACCATTTTATTTTTAAGCCGATGCTGGCGCACATAGATAAACGCGAGGCCGCAATGAAAAAAATGCGGGATGAGGCTGAGGTCTTTCGCAAAAAAGGTGAGGACGCCCTGGCCGACTATGAGAGTGGGCTGGAGAGGATAAGGATCGACGCCTCTGCCACCGTGGCCGAGGCGCGCATGCAGGCTCAGGAGGATGTGGCGGAGAAAATAGCCGCATCCCGGAAGGAATTCGAAGCCAAAATCGAGGCCGCCCGCGCAAAGATAAATGAAGATACCGAATCGGCTTCGGCCATCCTTCAAGCGGAGATAGGCCAGTTCGCCCGGTCCATGGCCGGCAAAATCCTGGGAAGAGGCATATAAACATGAAAAAGTCATACACCACTGCTCTGGGGCTCCTTCTGTTTTTCTCCGCCGGGGCCGCCTGGGCGTCCGGTGGGCTGCAGTTGGCCACCGAGTGGAGCTGGGCCAGGGATGGCGGAAGGATAATCAACTCCCTGGTGGTGGTGGGTGCGGTGGTTTATATCGTCTCCCGGTTCGCGGGTCCCGCCCTGAAAAAAAGGGCTAACGATATCCGCAACGAAATCACCGAGCTCAACGAGGCCAGGGAGATGGCCGAGCGCAACGTGGCTGATTACCAGAAGAAACTCGAAGAGATCAAAACCGAGCATGAAAAGGCGATGACCCAGGCCAGGGCGGAAGCCGAGGAAATCCGCAAGAGGATCCTGGAGCAGGCGGACAAGGCCGCAACCTCCATTTTGAGCCGCGCCGGGGATCAGATCGACATGGAAACGGAGCAGGCCCGCCAGAAGCTACGCAAGGAGACCACTTTGTTGACCCTGGCCGCCGCCGAGGAACTGCTGAAAAAGAATATGGGTCCTGCGGATCATAAGGCCCTGCTGGATGAATACATTTCCAGGATGGAGAGAAACAATTGAAAGAGACCGTCGTCGCCCGGCGTTACGCCAAGGCTTTCGTGGAGAAATTCACCGACCCCGGGTCGCTGGAAGCCATGGGGAAGGATCTGATAGAGTTTTCCGCTATCTTCGAGAGCGAGAGGACGCTGAAAATGACCATGCTAAACCCGGCCGTGCCGCCGGAGGCTAAGCTGGCGATCCTGGAAGCGGTTATGAAGAGGATGGACCTGGCCGATCCCTCCAGAAAGGCCCTGATCCATGTATTAAGGAAGAAGAGGATGGGGATAATAAGGTTTATCGCCTCCGAGTTTGAGAGGATATCATTCGGGGTGCTGGGCAAGGTTCGCGCCCAAGTGACCAGCGCCGTGGAGCTGACCGCCGATGAAGCGGACAGCCTGCGCAAAAGTCTTTCGGAATTTTCCGGAAAAGAAGCGGTTATGGAACTGAAGGTCGATCCTTCGTTGATAGGTGGAGTGGTGGCCAGAATAGGCTCTGTAGTATACGACGGCTCCGTGGCCAACCAGCTTCAATCCCTGAGGGTGCGGCTTAACTAATATTTACAAGGTGAGACTGGAAAATGGGTATTAAGGCCGAAGAGATCAGCTCGATTATCAAAGAGCAGATCGACAAGTACGAACAAAAGATAGAACTGAAGGAAGTTGGCGTGGTTATATCCGTCGGCGACGGTATAGCCAGGATCTATGGCCTGGAGAACTGCCTGGCCGGCGAGATGCTGGAGTTCCCCGGAGGGATTATCGGCATGGCCTTCAACCTGGAAGAAGACAACGTGGGCGCCATTCTTCTCGGCTCCGACATCGAGATCAAAGAAGGGGACGAAGTTAAACGGACAGGCCGTATTTTCGAGGTCCCCACAGGCATGGCCATGGTGGGCCGGGTAGTGAACGCCATCGGCGAGCCTATTGACGGCAAAGGCGCCATCAAGACAGACACCTACGGCCCTGTGGAGAGGATCGCCCCTGGAGTTATCGACCGTAAATCGGTCCACGAGCCGATGCAGACAGGCATCAAGGCCATAGACGCCATGATCCCCATCGGCCGCGGCCAGCGCGAGCTTATCATAGGCGACAGGCAGACCGGCAAGACCGCAATCGCCATTGACGCGATTATAAACCAGAAAGGCCAGGGCGTTTTCTGCATATACGTGGCCATCGGCCAGAAGCGCTCCACCGTGGCCCAGGTGCACAGGCTGCTGGAGGAGCACGGCGCCATGGAGTATACAACCATAGTCGCCGCCACAGCCTCCGAGCCGGCGCCGCTTCTATACATGGCGCCCTACGCCGGATGCGCCATCGGCGAGTGGTTCCGCGACAACAGCAAGCACGCTCTTATCGTTTATGACGACCTGACCAAGCAAGCTTCGGCCTATCGCCAGTTGTCGTTGCTGATGCGCCGCCCTCCGGGCCGCGAGGCATACCCGGGCGATATTTTCTATTGTCATAGCCGCTTGCTGGAGCGTTCCTGTAAAGTGAACGACAAGCTGGGCGCAGGCTCCATGACGGCGCTACCGATCATTGAGACCCAGGCCGGCGACGTCTCCGCGTATATCCCCACGAACGTTATCTCCATCACCGATGGACAGATATTTTTGGAAACAGACCTTTTCTTCTCCGGCATCCGCCCTGCGATCAACGCCGGCATATCCGTCTCCCGGGTGGGAGGCGCCGCCCAGATAAAGGCCACAAAGCAGGTGGCCGGCAGTTTGAGGCTGGATCTGGCCCAGTTTCGCGATCTTGCCGCGTTCGCCGCGTTCGGGTCGGACCTGGATGAGGCGACCCAGGCGCAGCTTCGCCGGGGCGAGCGGCTGGTGGAGGTCCTCAAGCAGGATCAGTACCGTCCCTTGTCCATCGAGCGGCAGGTGGTTTCCATCTACTGCGGCGTAAAAGGCCACTTGGACGATCTTGCGAACAACAGGGTCAGCGCCTTTGAGGATGAGTTTTTGGCCTATCTTGATTCCAAGGCGCCCGATATCCTCGAGTCGATCGTTACCGAGCAGAAGATTTCCGATGAAACAGAGAATAAACTGAAAGCGGCCATAGCTAATTTCAAGAGCGGGTTCTCCAAGGAGTAAGGCTTTATGCCGAATCTTAAAGATATCAAGAGGCGGATAGATTCCGTCAAGAACACCCAGAAGATCACCAGAGCGATGAAGCTGGTGGCCGCCGCCAAGTTGCGCAAGGCGCAAGAAGCGGTTGAGGCCTCACGTCCATACTCCGAAAGGATGCTCGAAGTGATGAAGGGTATCGCCCTGCGGGCCAGCCCGGAGGCCAGCCCCCTGCTGGAACGCAGGCAAGCCCAGAACATCGTCATCGTAGTGTATTCCGGCGACAAGGGGCTTTGTGGCCCCTTCAACAGCTCTGTGCTTAAAACCGCGCAGAAGCTGATAGCGGAAAACGAAGGAAAAGGGATCTCCCTGGTTTTGCTGGGGAAAAAAGCCCGCGACTTCTTTAAAAGGCGGAAAGTTAAAACACTGGAGACCATCCTGGACGTTGCTCGGCATGACCAGTATGACTTGGCGGAGAAGGTGGCCGACATAGCCATAAGCGCTTATACCGAGGGGACCGCCGATGCGGTGTATCTGGTGTTCAACAAGTTTAGGAACGTGGTGGTGCAGGTGCCCCAGACCGCCTCACTGCTGCCCGTGGAGACCCGAACGGCCGATGAGGAGGGGGAGCACGGTCTGGCCGATTACGAGTATGAACCTTCGGCGGAGGAGATTCTGGAGGAGATTCTTCGCCGTTACGTGATTTCCCAGCTGCACCAGGGCCTTTTGGAGTCCCAGGCCAGCGAAAACGGCGCAAGGATGACAGCCATGGACGCCGCCACTAAAAACGCAAAAGAAATGATCGACGACCTTACCCTGGATTATAACAAGGCTCGCCAGGCCGCCATCACCACGGAGCTTATCGAGGTGGTCAGCGGCGCGGACGCCCTGGAGGGGTGAGGGAATATATGAGGAATTGATTAAATGACCACCAAGACAAAGAACGTAGGAAAAATATCCCAGATCATCGGGCCGGTGATCGATGTGGAATTCGGCGCCGGGGCGCTGCCGAAGATTTTTAACGCCCTGGAGGTGTTCACCCCTGGAGGCGAGAAGATCGTCTCTGAGGTGGCCCTGCACCTGGGGGAGAACACCGTGCGCGCGGTGTGCATGAAGCCCACCGACGGGCTGATGCGCGGTATGGACGTGACAGACACCGGCTCCGCCATCTCTGTCCCAGTGGGCAAGGGTGTGCTAGGTCGCGTGCTAAACGTGACGGGGGACCCGGTGGACGAGGCCGGGCCGGTGGAATGCGATACCCGATGGGAGATCCACCGGGAAGCGCCCTCATTGGTGGATCAGTCCTCCACCATGGAGCCACTGGAAACAGGAATCAAGGTTATCGATCTGCTGGAGCCTTACCTCAAGGGAGGCAAGACCGGGCTCTTCGGCGGCGCAGGTGTGGGCAAGACCGTGCTTATCACCGAGCTTATCCGAAACATCGCCACGGAGCATTCCGGATACTCCGTCTTCGCCGGCGTGGGCGAGCGAACCCGTGAAGGTAACGATCTGTATTACGAGATGAAAGAATCTGGCGTTCTGGAAAAAACCGCGTTGATCTATGGTCAGATGACCGAGCCTCCTGGCGCCAGGCTGCGGGTGGGGCTTTCCGGGCTGACTGTGGCCGAATATTTCCGAGACACCCAGGGGCTCGACGTGCTCCTGTTTGTGGATAACATATTCCGTTTCTCCCAGGCGGGCTCCGAGGTTTCCGCATTGTTGGGCCGTATGCCGTCGGCGGTGGGATACCAGCCCACCTTGGCCACGGAGATGGGCAATCTGCAGGAGCGGATCACCTCCACCAAAAAAGGATCGGTCACATCGGTGCAGGCGATCTATGTCCCCGCCGACGACCTGACCGATCCGGCTCCGGCCACCACATTCGCCCATCTGGACGCCACCACGGTTCTGAACCGGCGAATCTCCGAGCTGGGCATCTACCCCGCTGTGGATCCGCTCGACTCCACCTCCCGCATCCTAGACCCGAACATCGTGGGCAAGGAGCATTACGCTATCGCCAGGGGCACCCAGCAGATATTGCAGAGGTACAAGGAGCTTCAGGACATCATCGCCATCCTGGGAATGGAAGAGCTTTCCGAGGATGACAAGGTGGCCGTGGCCCGGGCCAGAAAAGTTCAAAGATATCTCTCACAGCCCTTCTTCACGGCGGAGACCTTCACCGGCACCCCAGGCCGATATGTGAAGCTCAAAGACACTCTGGAAGGCTTCGGCAAGCTGATAAAGGGAGATCTGGACGAGATCCCGGAGCAGTGCTTCTACATGGTTGGTGGCATTGATGAGGTTTACACGAAGTGGGACAAGATGAAAAAAGGTAGCGCCTGATGTCGGATAGGCAAGAGACACAGGAAAACCTGCAGCTGGAGGTTCTCACTCCAGGCAGGATGGTGGCCCAGCTCTCCGTCCCCATGGTGACTTTGCCCGGAGTGGAAGGGTATTTCGGCGTGCTGCCGGGGCATATGCACCTGATTACCAAACTTAAGCCTGGGGTTGTTTCCTATGAGGAAGGTGGAATGCCCCGCCGGATGGCGATCTCCACGGCTATAGTGGAGGTGGCGCCGGAAAAAGTCATAGTACTGGCTCGCAGCGCGGAGCTGGGCGACGATATCGACGTGGAGCGGGCCAGGGCGTCTATGGAGGAAGCGAAAGCAAAGATCGCTTCCCTGCCTGAAGGTGACGAAGGGCACGTGGAAGCTGAGGCGGAAAACCTGCGGGCCCTGGCGCGGGTGCAGGCGGTGGAAGAGGAGGAGTAGAGGCTCACTTCGCGTTCAGCGGTTCTTCTTATCGGCCACCGGCCGGTATCTCTCCGGCGGTCCTATCCTTGTTCGAATCACATCTATACAGCTTCCCGCTTTTTTTTTGCGCTCTTGATAGGTATTGATAATCGATACTGTATAGCCGTATCATGTACCAGATAATAAGTACTATGGAGCTATGGTGGGGATCATGAGATATTCAGGAAAAATGGTGGGCGCTCTGGTGGCGCTGACGGCGGTGGCGCTGATGGCTTGCGCGGGAACGGGAAAATTCTACAAGTTGCATCTTCGCGCCGGGGATATACTCACCGGCACACTGGAATCCGACATTCAAATGAAGACCAGCCGGGGCGCAAAGCTTGACCTGCCGGCCAACAGCATCGAGGAGATCGATTTCGGGCGGGGAGGCAGCGCCGAGGTGACCTTGCGCGATGGTAATGAGTTTGAGGGGGATGTTCTGAACAAGTCGCTTAAAATCAAGTTAAGCGCCACAGGCAAACTTGAAGAGATAAGCATAGACAAAATAGAAAGTTTTGCCAGGGATTAACATCCCCGGAAGCGTCTCCCCTGGGGCATAGCTCCCTGGGCTAATGGCTCTTGACCAGGTGTGGGTGGTAAAGCTGTGTTGACGCACCCTCACCTCCTTCCCATCCTTGAACCCGCCACGCTGCTCCCCATGCGGTGTGGATCCGGACTTACTGCTTTTCATCCTGTGGGCACCCTGGCGGTTTGGCTTTCTGCCTCCCTTCGGCATATATCCTGACACATTTGCATGAATGATTATTGTTGCGCTAATCAAGTATTTTAAATATAACTACAGGCAGTCTGTGATATTTCCGCCGAATGACGACAATGCGTGTTTTTTGAAAAGGGGGATTTATGTTTAGCACTGCAATTCTGGACGTGGCTATCGGGTTGTGTATGATGTACCTTTTAATAAGCCTAGTGTGCACCGTGGCCGTGGAGTGGGTGGCCGCTTATTTCAATTGGCGTTCGAACAATCTGAAAACCGCTATCAAGAGCCTGTTGACGGGAAACGCGTCCAGTGAAAAAATCGATCTGTTAGCCGCGTTTTATGCCCATCCGCGCATCAAAAGTCTTTCGAAGGACAATAATTCCGAACCCTCCAGTATTTCATCATCGGTGTTCGCCGATACCGTGATTGACATGTTGCTGGAGCCGGGCTCTCCGGATAAGACTGCGGAAGTGATAACAAAAAGAGCGCTCGATGAATTGGATGAAAATGGCAAGAACAAGTATCTGAGTTATGTTTTAAAGTCTACGCTTGCGACAGAACATATTCAAAAGACAATCAGCTCACTTATCGCCAGGCCAAAAATGGAGATCGACCAGTTCCGGGAAAGCGTCGAGCATTGGTATGACGAGACCCAGGCCCGCGCGCAAGGCTGGTACAAGCGAAGGACACACATATGGAATTTAGGCATTGCGTTTGTCATATGCCTGGCCCTGAACGCGGATACAATCCAGATAGCCAACCGAATTTACGCTGATCCGGCTCTGCAAAAAGCCCTGGTGGCCTCCGCTTCCGCATACATGGAGGATGCTAAAAATGGCGAAAACAAGACAAATACGCAAAAGGCCGACCTTTTGCTTGAAACGATGAAAAAGGAAATAGACCAGGGCAGCATATACGCCTACCCTATCGGATGGAAAGGTCACTGCCCAAAAGGTAACATAGCCTGGTTGATGAAGATAGCGGGGATAATCCTGACTGTTTTCGCAATAAACCTTGGTTCGCAATTCTGGATCAACACTGTAAGGGGGCTGGTGGAGCTACGCCTTGGAGGCGCAAAACCGCCAAAGAGGGAAAGCAAACTCGAGGCCGGCGGGAACTGATACTAAAGTATTAAATAGGCGCCGGGGCCTGGCGGGGTTCCTGCCTCTTTTCCGCCGTGTGGCGGGCCACCCACATCAACCAATTATCCGCACTCTCACATGCCGGGTTCTGGGTCCGTCGAACTCGCAAAGGAATATCCCCTGCCACTTCCCCAGCTCCAGCCGTCCATCGCCGAAGAACACCATCTCCGAGCAGCCCACCAGTGTGGACTTCATATGGGCGGCGCTGTTTCCCTCGGAATGAGCGTAGGCCGGATGGCTCCATGGAACCATCAGATCCAGGGCATGGGCCATATCAAGAACCACGGAAGGATCTGCGTTTTCGTTGATGGTCACACCCGCCGTGGTGTGGGGTGTGAAGACCACCAACGCGCCATCGGCTTTAAAGTCACCAGAGACTTTGGTGTTGTTCAGGAAATCCTGTACCTGGCCTGTGATCTCCACAAAATCAGTCCTGGATTTTGTCTGGACATAGAACTCACCTGTCATAAGTCATGAGCGTCAGCTAGCGTCAGGCCACCGCCGCTCCCGCTCGAACCCGCACAGTCACATCCACACCCACAACCATAAGCCCTTCGGGAACTTCAGGCAGAGACGCCATTTGGGGCAATTCAGCCTCAAAATCAATCAACTCGCCGGTGTCCACGTTATAGATGTGGTGATGGCTGGTTGTGGAGGGTTCGTAAAATATCTTGGAAGGATTCACGATGACTTCCTTAATAATTCCCTTGCCGGCGAAAAGCCTAAGAGTGTTGTAGACAGTGGCCTTGGAGACGATATAGCGTCCCTTGTTCACCTTTGTCATTACTTGCTCCGCGGATACATGCTGCTTCTTGGCCAACAAAGTGCGGGCGATTTCTACTCTTTGCAGGGTGGCGGTAATGTCATGATCGCGCAACAGATTCGCCAACTCCGTGGTTGTTCTTGGATGTAGCTCCATTTTTTACTCGCTCCAATTGTTTAACATTATGTAGAAGAAATCTTTAACAGAATCTAATCTATCTTCATATTATATTCACCCGAATACTATGACTTAAGTCTATGTATCACCTTAAAGCAAGACCAAGTATGCCCCTTAGACGATACGGGATACTGCAATCGAACTGTATATGCTTTATAATCAAGACACTGCCAAGATGACAGGAGAATGCTTCAAGCTTTGATTATAAAGTATACATTGATGTACAGCAATATTAGTGCCATACAGAAATTTCTTCTTTCCTCTTCTCGTCTCCATTATATTTGTTAGAACATTAAGGTTCTTTAGCTGGCCTTACCATGTGGCTATACCTGCGTGAAACAATGAATATGTCGGGTTTCCTGGCTGGGAAATTACAGGTTCAGTTTCAGCAAGAATAATTGTATAATCTCTATTGCTTATAATGTTGATAAAGAAAATCCGCTAAATTAGGAGTAATACCATGGAACATAAACTTCCAGAATTACCGTATGATAAAAGCGCCCTGGCGCCCCATATCTCTGCGGAGACGCTGGAGTTTCATCACGGCAAGCACCACGCCACCTACATCACGAACCTGAACAACCTTATCAAGGGGACTGAGTTTGCAGATATGACTCTGGAGGATATTGTCCGAAAGGCTGGCCCCGGAGGCCTGTTCAACAACGCCGCCCAGGTGTGGAACCACTCGTTTTACTGGAACTGCCTGGCTCCCAAAGCTGGAGGCGAGCCCACTGGCCCCCTGGCAAACGCCATAAATTCCACCTTCGGTTCCTTCGCTGATTTCAAGGAGAAATTCAGCCAGACCTCCATCACCACCTTCGGCTCCGGCTGGGGTTGGCTGGTGAAGAACGCAGATGGCGGCCTGGAGCTTGCCAGCACCAGCAATGCCGGATGCCCCCTCACCGATGGCAAGGCTCCCCTGCTCACCTGCGATGTGTGGGAGCACGCCTATTACATCGACTATCGCAACGCCCGGCCCAAGTATCTGGAAGGCTTCTGGAACCTGGTCAACTGGGATTTCGCGACGAAAAATTTCACGGGGTGACGCGCCCCACATCGCAAGGAGCCCGGCGGCATGTTCGCCGGGCTTTTTTACGCCGGACACTGGGTACCCATTATATCTTTACCCTATCCAATTCACCTCCCATAGGCTAAAATCATTGGTTTTATTCTGGAAATAGCCGATAAATGCCCGGTCGAGCAAATATAATAGGAAACCTGCCCTTTACGATAGATGAAACCAGGGTCCTGCGGGAGATGCGGGTCTCCCGCATCAAGAGCGTGGATGAGCTGAAGGAACGGCCCCTGGCCGAGGCGATAAAGAAAACCATAGCAAAGGCATATACCCTCATCCACGGCAAGGGAGTATACAAGACCGTCGAGCTCAATGGCATCGGGGATGGCGGGGAGGTGGCCGCTGAGGATTCCCCGGGGCTGTTCATTGGAGCGGATATGGTGCGGCTGTTGGGCGCGTGTACACGCGCCACCGTCCTGGCTGTCACCATCGGCGGGGACCTGGAAGCGGAGGTGGAGCGGCTGGACAAGAGCGGCGAAATAACCGAAGCGTATCTTCTGGAGATGGTGGGAGGATGGATGGCCGACTACATGGCCGAGCGACTGGATGAGAGGATAGAGAAAGAGATAATACGCGCCGGGTTCGACAGGACCATGCGCTACTCCCCAGGCTATGGCGACTGGCCCCTGGAGCGCCAGCCCGCCCTGATACAGCTGGCGGAAGGGGAGAGGATCGGAATATCTGTGACCGATAGCCATATCATGATTCCGCGTAAATCGGTTTCCGCTGTGATCGGCTGGAAAGGAAAGGCATAAGGCAAAGTGAACCTGTTAGAAGAGATTAAAAAGCGGATTTTAATTCTGGACGGCTCCATGGGGGCATTGCTTCAGGGCCGTGGACTGCCTCACGGCCACGCCCCTGATTTGTGGAACATCGAGCGCCCCGATGCGATACGCGACGTCCACCGACAATACGCCGGGGCTGGCGCCGATATCGTGCTCACCAACACCTTTGGCGCGTCTCGCCTGCGGCTGGGGGAGTACTCCGCCCATGACAAGCTGGTACAGATAAACCAGGCAGGCGTGGCCCTGGCCCGGGAGGGCGCTCCGAACGCGCTGGTGGCCGGAGATGTGGGTCCCTTGGGGGGGATCATGGCCCCCACCGGCGAGATATCATTCGACGAAGGTGTCGAAATCTTCCGGGAGCAGATTGCCGCCCTGATACAGGCGGGAGTGGACCTGCTGGTGGTGGAGACCATGTTCGACCTGATGGAGATAAAAGCCGCGGTGGTGGCGGCAAACGATGTGCGGGGCAATGTCCCACTGGTAGCCTCCATGACGTTCAACGTGGATGGCGTCACCGATACAGGCACCGATCCGGTGACCGCGGCTCTGACCCTGGAAGGGCTGGGCGTGGATATACTGGCGATCAACTGCTCCACAGGCCCGGAGCCGATGGTGGCGGTGGTGGAGCGAATGGCCGCAGCCAGTGGACTGCCCATCTGTGTCCAGCCGAACGCCGGCCTGCCGGTGAACCGCGCGGGGGTGACGGTATTCGAGACCCCCATGGAGAAGGTGGCCAGTTTCGCCACTCATTTCGCAGAAGCCGGAGCCAACATCATAGGTGGCTGCTGCGGCACAACGCCAGATTATATAAGGATGATCAGGGCCTCCCTGCAGGGGCGGACCCCAAAGAGCCGTAGCATGCGCCCCTCCATGGCATTCACCAGCAGGATGATATCACTGGTGGCGGGCGAGGGACAGCCCTTCATAAAGATCGGGGAGAAGATAAACCCCACCGGCCGAAAGGCTTTCGCCCAGTCGATCAAGGAGGGGCGGATGGATATGGTGGTGGCCGACGCCCGCAAGCAGTTCGAATCCGGCGCCATGGCCCTGGATGTGAATGTGGGAGTGCCCCTGGTGGACGAGGGGGCCATGATGGAAAAGGCGCTGACGGCAATACAGAATGTCACTCCTCTGCCGGTGGTGATAGACAGCTCCTACGCCTCCGCCCTGGAGGCGGGGCTGAAAGTCTTCCCCGGCAGGGCGCTTATCAACTCCATCAACGGCGAGACCGAACGCCTGGAGGAGGTGACCCCTCTGATAAAAAGGTATGGCGCTTCCGTCATCGCCCTGTTGGCTGGTGACGATATACCTGAGCTGGCGGTGGATCGGCTGAAGATCGCCGAAAAGATTTTGCGCTACCTGGAGGATAACGGTATTCCGGCGGACCGGGTGATATTCGACTGCCTGGCGCTGGTGGTCTCCGCCATGCAGGATGGCGCCGCCCAGACTCTGGAGACGATAAGGGAAGTGAAACGGCAATTCGGTGTCCCTGCGATGATAGGGTTGTCCAACGTATCCTTCGGGTTGCCCCAGCGAAACGCGATAAACTCCAGCTTTATGGCCATGGCCATGGGCGCGGGGCTGGACGCCGCCATTATGAATCCATACGACGAGGATTTGAACAGGGTTGTGGCTGCTGCCTCTATGTTCTGCGGGCGGGATCCGCAATGCCGAGTGTATATAGACATGATGGAGGAGGCCGAGGCCAAACCCAAAGAGAAGGATACCGGCCCCAAGACCACCAGGGAAATGATATTCGCAGCCGTGATGGATGGTGACAAGGGGCATATAGAGACGCTGGTGCAAAAAGCCGTGGAGGAAGGGGACGACCCGATGGGGATATTCATCGACACCCTGACACCGGCCATCCGCCACCTGGGCGACCTGTTCGCTCAACGGAAGAAATTCATCCCCCACCTGGTGGCCGCAGCGGATACGATGAAGCGCGGCGTGGCGGTGCTGGACCCGCTGTTAAAAAAATCCGGAGCCTCATACGACAAGGGTACCGTGGTCTTTGCCACCGTGAAAGGGGACATCCACGACATCGGGAAAAACATATGCGTGTTGATGCTCGCAAATTTTGGATACAGGGTCATCGATCTGGGCAAGAACGTACCACTGGAGGATATACTGGCCGCGGCGGAAAAACATGGCGCCAGGATCATCGCGCTCTCCGCATTGATGACCACCACCATGATCCAGATGAAGCTTATGGTGGACCAGGTACGGGCCAGGAACCTGCCTTATAAGATTATGGTGGGTGGCGCCGTGGTGACGAAAGCCTTCGCCAACGAGATCGGCGCCGACGCATATGGCAAGGACGTGGGCGATGTGGTGGACGTTACCGAGTCTCTTATGCATACTGTACGAGAGGAAAATAAATGAGAAAGTACAACTTCGGCCAGGCGCTTATGCCGGCCATATTGATAATCGCGTCTTTGTCGGCTAGCTGTGCGGATTTGTCCCCATACCGCTACACCCAGACCTACACAATGATAGAGCCCGCCAACTCGGCGGCCAAGACGTATGAGGATGGGAAAGTGAAAGTCCGGTTCCACATTGATGAGAAACGGATATTCGTAAAGTTGGTTAACCTCACCAACGCGCCTTTGTCCATTAACTGGGATGAGGCCTCCTACGTGAGCCTCGATGGCGCGCGCCACAAGGTGGCGGGCCTGGATAGTATCTTTTCCTCCGACCGCTCCAAGCCGGGGCCCACCCAGATCCCACCAGGCGGCGCCACGGACGACTTCGCCGCGCCAGTGAAAAACGTGGAAAAGCTGGAACAGTGGACCTGGTACCTCTCCCCGCTATTTAACCTCAAAGACGAAAACTCCCTGGAGAACAGGGGGAAGATATTCGGCCTGGATCTGCCAATACAGGTGGAGGGGATGTGGAAAGTCTACTCGTTCAGGTTCAAGATACTCAACGTGGTCCCGATCCACCAGCCTGTTTGACAGGGGGCTGGCCCCAAACTGAGGTTGCCATTTAGCTCTATTACCGGTAAGCTTGCGTCTGAATGTGATAATAAATTATTTCGGCAATGGCGCCAATGACCTCAGACGAAGGCTCCCAGGTGGAGGAGAACAGCTCCGATGATATAAGGCGCATCTTCAACATTCAGAAAAAAGCCTTCCTGAAAAATCCTTTTCCCTCCATTGAGCAGCGAAAGTCCGCCCTGAATACCCTTCTTCATCTGGTGAAAAACAACCAGTACAATTTCGTGGAGACCATCAACCAGGATTTCGGATGCCGCTCACCCCAGGAAACCTTGCTGGCGGAAGTTGCTCTCACTCTGGAGGATATTCGCCATTCCGTGCGTCATCTTGCAAAATGGATGAAGCCCAGGCGAAGGGCCATGTCCATATGGTTCCAGCCAGCTGGCGCGAGGGTGATGCGCCAGCCGCTGGGAGTGGTGGGGATCATCTCTCCCTGGAACTATCCCGTGATGCTGGCCGTCACGCCACTGGCTGCCGCTCTTGCGGCGGGAAACAGAGTCATCCTGAAAGTGAGCGAAAACACTCCAGCTACCAGCGGCCTTTTAGCCCGGCTGATCCGGGATGCTTTTCCCGAAGACCATGTGGCTGTGGTTTGTGGAGGCCCAGAGACAGCCCGCGCCGTCACCCACACCCCCTTCGACCGGCTTCTCTACACCGGCGCCACCGCCAGGGCGGCGGAGATTCTACATGCGGCGGCCGATAACCTGACTCCGGTCACCCTGGAGCTGGGAGGAAAGAATCCGGCGATTATTCATCCCGATTTTCCCATGGACACGGCGGCGGAACGCCTTATGGCGGTGAAGCTGTTTAGTGGAAGCCAGGCTTGTGTCTCCCTTGACTATGTGATGGTCCAAACGGGGATGGAAGATCAGTTCATTAAGGCGGCTTCCGCCAGCGTGGCCAGGATGTACCCTACCATGGTGGAGAACCCTGACTACACTTCCATCATAAACGACAAGCAATACACCAGGATAATGGAGTTACTGGAAGACGCCAGGGGGAAAGGCGCCAGGATCGTGGAAGCAAATCCGATGGGTGAAACCTTCGATACTTCAAAGCGCAAAATCCCGCCCATATTCGTCCTGAATGTGACAGAGGAGATGACAATCGCCCAGACGGAGATATTTTCTCCTCTGTTGATGGTGATCCCGTATAAGGATTTGGACGCCGCCATGGAATATGTCAATTCTCGTCCCCGGCCTCTGGCGCTTTATTATTTCGATTACGACAAGGCCAGAGTAAATAAAGTCCTGCAAGGCGTCGTTTCCGGCACGGCCGCTATTAACGATGCGCTATGGCAATTCTGCGTTCCTGATTTGCCCCTGGGCGGGGTGGGGCACAGCGGAATTGGGCGATACCATGGGGAATGGGGGTTCGCAGAGTTCTCTCACGAAAAGGGTGTATTTCTTCAATCCAGATTCAGTCAGCTCTGGACTATAAGACCCCCTTTCGGATGGATCACCCGGTTGATCACAAGGCTCATGATCCGCTAACCAGGCGCCAACTTGATCCGGGTATATTTCCGGCAGATTCCAGGCAATATCCTCCACCCGCATAGGGTGTTTTTCCCGCCCGATCCGGGAGCCTTTCCCCGCAAAACCGGGCGTTCTCCCGATTCTTTATCCCATGGCGTCCTGCTAGCCTGAAACCGTGAGAGAAGTTTATATAGAAAGGC
>Ga0224496_10000801_pt1 | contig 21025 bp, 18 predicted proteins | sample SF_Jul11_sed_USG_2_FD_168127 | JGI IMG/M metagenome (GOLD analysis project Ga0224496, IMG submission 168127) | Sediment microbial communities from San Francisco Bay, California, United States - SF_Jul11_sed_USGS_8_1 | ecosystem: Environmental > Aquatic > Marine > Sediment | place: USA...
GTCTCGATACCAGTTGTCTCAATGCGTTCCGCCACAACGCCGATGACAGACCTCTTGCCAAATGGGACCACAACTCGTACACCAGGCTTGGCTTTTTCGTCCAATTGCTCCGGAATGGAATAGGTGAAAAGCCCTGGCGCCGGGCGCAGGATCATTACCTGGGCGAAAGGCAAATCCTTTTTTTTTTGCTTTTGATCATTCATTTGCGTGAAATTGGCTTAGGGTTCCGATACTATATACTCCATTAGGCTCTCGGAAGGAGTTTCTTTTAATTTATGCGTTCCATTTTTTTCAGGATAGCTCATATTGCCATATAAAGCCTGGTTCGAGTGCTTCAATCCCGAATGCGGCAGCCGGTATCCGCTGACGGAAATCGCGTACAACTGCAATAAATGCGGATCGCTGCTGCAGGTGACGCACGACACGGACGTGATCGCCAAGACCTCCGCCGCGCAATGGATGCGCCTGTTCGACGAGCGCAAAAGGCGCAACACCTGGCCCTATGGCTCTGGCGTGTGGAAACTGAAGGAATGGGTCTGCCCGGAGGTGGCGGATGAGAACATCGTCTCCATGTACGAAGGGGAGTCGAACCTTTTCTGGGCGGACAGGCTGGGCTCCACCATCGGTTTGCCGGATCTGTGGATCAAGCTTTGCGGCAACAGCCACACCGGCTCGTTCAAGGACCTGGGGATGACGGTGCTGGTCTCTATGGTAAAGCAGATTATGGCTGACGGAGGCGACATCCGCGCCGTGGCCTGCGCATCCACGGGGGACACATCGGCCGCCCTTGCCGCATATTGCGCCGCCGCCAATATCCAGTCGATAGTGTTCCTGCCCAGGGACAAGGTGACTCCTGAGCAGCTGATACAGCCGATAGCAAACGGAGCGCTGGTACTGGCGCTGGATACCGATTTCGACGGATGTATGGAGATCGTGCAGAAGGTGACGGCTGATAACACAATATACCTGGCCAACTCCAAAAACTCCCTGCGGATAGAGGGACAGAAGACGGTGAGCGTGGAAATCGTGCAGCAGCTGGACTGGCAGGCGCCCGATGTGGTGGTGATTCCAGGAGGCAACCTGGGCAACGTCTCCGCTCTGGGAAAAGGGTTTCTGCTGATGGAAAAGGTGGGTATCATTTCCAAGCGGCCGAGGATAGTGTGCGCCCAGGCGGAAAAAGCCAACCCTCTGTATCTGTACTACAAGAATGGCTGGAGGGACTACAAGCCTGTGCAGGCCCAGCCTACCCTGGCCAGCGCCATCCAGATCGGCCAACCCGTTTCCCTGGAAAAGGCCGTGAAAATATTAAAAGACTTCAATGGAATTGTGGAGCAGGCCAGCGAACAGGAACTGGCCGACGCTTGCGCCCGGGCGGACAAGACCGGCATGTATACCTGCCCGCACACAGGAGTGGCCCTGGCCGCGCTCTTCAAATTGGTGGATCGTGGGGAGATAACCTCCAAGGATCGGGTTGTGGTCATCTCCACAGCCCACGGGCTCAAGTTCTCCCATTTCAAGACCGAATACCACACGCAAAAGATCGGATCTATCACTTCCCACTACGCAAACCTACCCATTGAGCTGCCAGCGGACGCTGACAAAGTGCGCTCCGTGATCCAGGAAAGGCTGGCGAAAAAAGGCTGAGGTGGAATACCCTTAGGAAGCTGTTGTGGTGATGGGTAAGGCAATGGCTGTTTACGCCTATGGATATGCTATATAATGCCGGATCAGGAGCTACTCTCCTTATTCTCATGGAATATTTAAAGACAGGCGGGGTAAATCATGGCAGTGAAGGTTTTGGTTGTCGACGATTCAATGATGATGCGCAGGTTGGTCAAGGATATCATAAGCTCCTCTACGGAAATCGAAGTGGTGGGGGACGCCAATAATGGCAAGGTGGCGCTGGAAAAAACCGAGACCCTAAAACCCGATGTGGTGCTGCTGGATATAGAAATGCCGGTGATGACGGGGCTGGAATACCTGCAGGCCATCAAAGGGAAAAACCTGGCCAAGGTCATAGTGCTCTCCTCACTGACCCAGGAGGATTCCGTAATAGCGAAGGAAGTCATGGAATTAGGCGCCCATGGTGTCATCGCCAAGCCTTCCGGAGCAGTGAGCCTGGATCTGCGCCAGAGAAGGGGGCACGAGATCGTGAAGGCCATCGAAGCAGCAACCGCTTCCTGATTCAGCCGCCTGCTGGATATCTTCCATATCCACCCCTGCCCTGTTCCCGGCAAAGTAATTCCTTCTGGGAAACATCATTTCTGTCAGGCTGTCGAAAAAGTCACTTAACTTGTCATTCTGAGGAACCGAAGGCGACGAGAATCTTGAAACGCCAATAACAGGACAGATCCTTCGCTTCCCCCAGAATGACAGTCAATAATAGTTGTTCAACATCCTGCTGGATCACTTAGGAAGTCTTACTCCCTGTCAATGTGATGCTGGTGACGGAGGTGGCCACATCCAGAATCTCGTCAGAGAGCTGGCCGCCACAACCACATCCATCGCCACCGCTCAGATATGCAGCGGCCATCTGGCTGTAGTCGGCCTCCTTGATCACTTCCACGTCAGTGAACCCGGCGCCCTTGGCCGCCCCGATGAATTCATCCCTCATCATGGCGCCCGCCACACAGCCAATGTAGGCCGAAAGCGAATTCCGGATGGAATCGGGCAACGGCTTTAGCAGGGTTATATCGGAAACCACGAACTTTCCTCCAGGCTTCAGCGCCCGGTGCATCTCCGCGAATACCTTGTTCTTATCTTCGGAAAGGTTGATCACGCAGTTGGAGATAATCACGTTCACCGAGGAGTCATCCACCGGCAGGTTCTCTATGCTCCCCTCGCGAAACTCAACGTTTTCATATCCACCCTTGGCCGCGTTCTCCCGCGCAAGCTTCAGCATCTGGGGCGTCATGTCCACGCCGATCACTTTCCCATTCGGCCCCACCTTGTTGGCCGCGATGAAACAGTCGATCCCGCCACCGGAGCCGAGATCCACAACGGTGTCCCCCTCCTTGACGGCGTCATGACCCAGGGGCGAACCGCATCCCAGCCCCAGGTCCGCGCTATCTGGAATCGATTTCAGCTCCTCCGGGGAATAGCCTATCTTGTCAGAAAAGCCCCCCCTGTTAACGGAAGGCCCGCAGCAGGAAGAGGTGGCGCTCTCGGCTATCGCCCCATATCTCACTTTGACCTTCTCTGTAATGCCTGTTCCCAAATTGTCAATTTCCTGGTTCATTTTCATGCTCCTTTCCCGCGCTGTCGGGAAGGCAACAATCCCTTCCCACGCAGCAGTTTTTAATAATGCTCGCAAACTTTTCCATTGCCCCGGTCAAAGCCGGGATGTCGATGGTGTACCACGCAGTTTTTCCATCTTTCCTGGAAACCAGCACGCCGCCCGCCTTTAGTATCTGCAGATGATGAGAAATAGTGGCGTGGGTCAGTGGATAGAAAGCCTCAGCCACCTGGCCACTGGTCAGCTCCCCCTTTTCACCGAGCAGAATGACGATCTTCTGGCGGACAGGGTCAGCTAACGCTTTGATAAAAATGATGTCAAATTCTGTTTTCATAACCGCCGACACACTAAGACGTTTATACCATTGTCTTAATAATAGCATTCAACGTTTCATTGTCAAGACTATGCTTAATTATATTTTATAAAATTATCAGCCAATTTGGACATTTGTCCTGCTTTCACCGCAAAATATGCATTTCAAAGAAGTGTGGTTCCGTCTGCCGACTGTACATTGTTTTCCTCTGACGCCGAATCTATCCTATAGATGTAGAGAGACGGAACGGGTCGCTCTCCGTGCCATATTAAAAATTGCGGGGAATGGGGATTTCTCGTAGTTGTGGAGAGCGGCCTCTCTCATTTTGTTTATACAATTAACCAACCCTGACCAGCTTACATCCATAATGAAAAACTATCCCAGCGATAGAGTGCCAATGGCGATAGCATGTTGATGAAAACTATTTTCGACTCTCGTTTGGAGTTAAGCGAAGAATCCCGCCATCGATATTTTTGACGTTATGAGATTCTCCGTCGCCTTCAGCTCCTAAGAATGAAAAGTTCAGCTGCTTTTTAAACAACCTGCCAGGCGTCACCTGTTGAACAGAGATGGAAACACCGTTAATCCCACCCCTGTGATTCTCGATCCTGAATCGACAGTCGGTCCAATTTGCCAAAACCGAGGTCCGGTCATTTTCATAAGCTTGCTCAAGCCTGCTTGTAATGTCATTATGGTCGTATAAAGCAAGGGGGTATATATGAACGACTTGATACTGGATTACACAAACGTGATGTCCGCCGCCGTGGGGGAGGAAAATGGACTGACGGATGAGGAGATATCCTCGTTGTCGTCCAGGACGAAACAGATCCATGAAGATTTGGCGAGCCGCCGTGCTTCCGGTGACAAGCCCTTCTACGACCTGCCATATAAAAAAGAGGAAGCTAAAAAACTGCAAAGAGCCGCTGGCGCTCTGGCGAAAAACTTTCAAAACTTCGTAGTGCTGGGGATCGGTGGCAGCGCCCTGGGGACCACCGCCATGATGACCGCCCTGGCTCATCCGATGCACAACAGTCTATCGGCCAAAAAACGGACCGGCGCCAGGCTCTATGTGGCGGACAACATAGACCCGGATCAGTTCTCCGCCCTTCTGGAGACTATCAGCCTGAAGGACACGGTGTTCAACGTGGTCTCCAAAAGCGGAGCCACCGCCGAGACCATGAGCCAGTTTATGATCGTGTATGATCTTCTGAAGGCGAGGATGGGCAACGAGTGGAAGAAACATGTTATCGCCACCACCGATCCGAAGAGCGGCATCCTGCGCCGCATCGCGGATAAATACAGGCTCAAGACCTTCGAGGTCCCCCTGGGCGTGGGTGGAAGGTTCACGGCTCTCACGCCGGTGTGCATGCTGCCGGCGGCTGCGGCGGGGCTGGATATCACGGCCATGCTGGAGGGCGCCGCAGCCATGGACGCCCGTTGCAGGAGCGCGTCACTGAAGGAGAACCCGGCATACCTCTTCGCCGCCATCCATTACCTGATGGATACCTCCAAGGGAAAAAAGATGACGGTGATGATGCCATACTCCCACCGACTGATGGACGTGGCGGACTGGTTTCGCCAGTTGTGGGCGGAGTCTCTCGGTAAGAAACAGGATTTCGACGGGAACACGATATTCGCCGGACAGACGCCTATCAAGGCGCTGGGCGCCACTGACCAGCATTCCCAGGTCCAGCTATATGTGGAAGGACCTCATGACAAGCTGGTCTGCTTCCTGGAGACGGAGAAGATCCAATCCCAGTTGACCATTCCGCCGGTGTTCGGCGACGAACCGGCGCTGGCCTATCTTGGGGGCGCCACCATGAACCGGTTGCTGGCCGTGGAAAAGGATGGTACGGAGTATGCCCTGACGGTCAACAAGAGGCCGAACATGACCATACGGTTGCCGAAGGTGGACGCGCACTCCCTGGGACAGCTTCTGTATATGCTGGAGGTGGCCACGGCCTTCGCCGGTGGGCTGTACAGGGTGGACGCATTTGATCAACCTGGGGTGGAGTTTGGTAAAAATTACGCCTACGCCATGATGGGTCGCCAAGGCTATGAGGAGCTGAAGGCGGAAATCGAGGCGGGAGGTGAAAAGAGCCGCCGGACTGTCTGATCCGGCGTTAATGGGTGAATCTGGTCCTCGGCCAGGTTCACCCGTGCGACTTTCGGTCTCTTCATTATATTCCCCCCGCCACACACCGGACCAAATTGTTGATCCTTATAACATCGCCTTGGGGGCCATGACCCTGGGGGTACTGACCGGAGTCACCGCTTTTAGGATCGCTACGTTGCGCCCCGGCGCCGTGCACATCCATAAGCTCCACTCCGCGGGGACTACTCATGAATCCCAGCGCCTTGCCAAAAGCTATGTAGACTGCGTATTCCCCCGGATTCCTGCCATCCAGGTGGGATGTCCCGGTCCAATAAAAGCCATAGCCCGCAGCGCCACTCCCCACAGTGATTTGCGACGCAGTGAAAACAGGATCGATGGCGGCGGAGCCCATGGTATCCGGCGAACGGGTGTAATCCACTATCTCCTGCAACTCCTTGGCGTTAGGGAGGCGCCAGTCGTTTACCCGCCTGTGCTTTGGGAGCCTGCGGCGGCCAACGCATTGTCCAGCGAGCTTTTTGCTCCATATGCCTTTTGCCACATCAGGCCTGTGACCAGGTCGGAAACAGTACCATCGCCATTGTTCCGTTACACCATTTGTGTCGAGACGTATTGGGCGTCCTGTCCATGAAAGTTCTGCCCCTGGGCAGGGCATCCAATCGGGGCGGCGTTGCTGTAGCAGCCAGTCTGGCCTGTGTCTACCATGGAGAAGGAACCAGAACCTGATGAAGTTTCTTCCTTGGGTTTGCAGCCGGCCGGAACAAGCAACATGATAAACCATAATATTATTGTCATATTATAAAACATTTTCATTGTTGTTACCTAAAAGATTCCACCTTCCTATTTCCATGTAACATAAGGTATATAGCGCAATTCGGCAAGCAATATATATATATTCTACATAAAATCTACTTGGTATGTATCCGCAATATATCGTTACTTATGCGTTGGGAATAAATCCAACTTCGCGGCGAAGTGTTGAGCCCGACCTGCTCCAGATGACCCCGGCGGCTCGCATCCTGTCTGCCCATTTGCGTAGTGTGTATTTTGATCCAATCCCCTCCTCCGATTTTGTATGTGGATCATCCCGACCAGCCAGAACCACTTCAGGAGATGCTTGCTTTGCATCCTGGGAAGTGGTCTGATGAGCTGTCGGATAATAATTAAGTCACTGCAAGGTGGTATCGGCAAGTGAAATATGATTAATTTTACACAACTTCAAGGCTGGCCATACGCGCCTTGATGATGGAACTGGTATAATCACAAGATGAATGGAGATAAAATCGGCGAAGACATTATGGGCGCCGCTGTGGAGGATGGCTTTTTGCGGGAGGTGCTGGACGGGATTCGCGACTCCATAAAGATCGTGGACCGCTCATTCAGCGTGGTATTCGCCAACAAGACCGCCCTTTCCCAGGCGATCCACTTCAGGCATGACGAGCAGGGCAAGCTACGGGAGAAATGCTTCCAGAAGTTCTATGGCTCTGCAAAGCAATGCTCTTTTTGTGTCATAGATCAGGTTTTCCGCTCTGGTGTGCCCACCTTCAACGTGTTCCATGTCAGCAAAGATGGCAAGGATGAAATGCGGGAGATCAGCACCTTCCCACTCACCGGCGAATCTGGCAAGGTGGATCATGTTATTGAGATCATGCGCGATGTCACCCGATTGAAGGAGGATCTGGGCAAGGAGGCGGAGTTCGGCGACATGATCAGCGACGATCCTTCCATGCGCGAGATTTTCGAGATGATAAAGTCCGTGGCCCCCACAAACTCCACAGTACTGATAAACGGGGAGACCGGCACCGGCAAGGAGCTGGTGGCCCGCGCCATACACCGCCACTCCAAGCGCAAAGAGCAGAAAATGGTCACCATCCATTGCGGCGCTATCCCGGACACGTTGCTGGAGTCGGAGCTGTTCGGCCACGAAAAAGGCGCCTTCACCGGCGCGGATCAGCGGCGGATGGGCAAGTTTGAATTGGCCCACAAGGGAACGCTGTTTTTAGACGAGATCGGAACCATCTCCCCGGCGATGCAAGTGAAAATCTTGCGCGCCCTGCAGGAGGGTGAGATCACTCGGGTGGGGGGAAACGACCCGGTGCGGGTGGATGTGCGTTTCATCGCCGCCACTAATCTGGACCTGGGCGCGGCTGTGGAAAGAGAAGAGTTTCGGGAAGACCTCTATTACAGGATCAACGTCCTTCCTCTTCACCTGCCGCCATTGCGAGAGAGAGGCAAGGACGCCCTGGTACTGGCGGAGCATTTTCTGAAGAAATTGGGCCAGGAGATCGGGAAAAAAATAGATGGATTCTCTGATGAGGCCAGGGACCAGATAGGCTCCTACGCCTGGCCCGGCAACATACGGGAGTTGCGAAACCTGGTGGAGCGGGCGGTGATCCTGTGCAAAGGCCGCTATGTGGAACGGCTGGATGTCTCCCCCGCGGCTAAAAAACATATCGGAGACGAAGCCGCCCATTCTGACGGTGTCGACAGCCCATCAGGCTCCCTGAAGGATGTGGTGGATGAAGTGGAGCGGCAATACCTAATTAAAGCCTTAAAGGAGAACCGGGGTAATATCACCTCCGTAGCCCAGATCGCCGATGTGAATACCCGAACCATCCACAGGAAGATGAAGGATTTCGGGATCGTCAAGGAAGATTACAAGTAACCGCCCCTCCCTGAGCAGCACCTACCTGTCGTTGATATATCATAGATCAAATCATCCTGCGCATGGATGACGAAGATGGCAGTAGTTGTCGGTTATAACTGATAATCAACAGAGCGTGTTGTGTTGGATTCCTCCAAAGAATGGGCCGGAAAAACGACCATGCATAAGAGAGAAAAAGGGGCCCTGGCGAGACAACTGAATCAGGTGGACAGGAGAGCAAAATCTTCAGTGGCCAAGTTGTCCGGGACAATTTTAAAATCTTTGCCGATATCTTTGCTCAGCTAACACAACAGGAAAAGTTCGACCTGATCCAGCTTCTTATTAAGCGGGCGACCTATTCGGAAAGGAAAACAAAAAAAGGCAAGGAAGTTTCAATCAAGCTGGAGATGCCGTTAGAGGCTAGATATAAAGACCAGACCGGCCTTTTTGTTGAGCGTACGGAATGGCTCCCCGGGAGGGACTCGAACCCCCGACCCAGCGGTTAACAGCCGCTTGCTCTACCAGCTGAGCTACCGGGGAACATATCTGGGAATCGCGTATTGTTTCAAATCTTATGTGTCGTGTCAATCCATATTTTAACTATCAGATAACTTCTTTCTATCCTTTTGCCGCAGCGGCGGGAATAAGCGCGATCCGAAAAAACTTTTCTGTCCGCAGTTCCCTCCGAATATGGGCGCGGATGAACTCAGCCACAGCTTTTTCTATCTCCTCCACTCCCCCTTTTCCCGCAGCCAGCCTACCCACCTTTTCGATCGGCAGTTCCAGTCCCTTGTTCATCAGCATCAAGGCTCCCGCGGATACGCTGAGGGCGACAGGGTCTGTTTTGTAGCAGTTCCGGCACACCGCCCCTCCCCGTCTGGCGCTGAATCCGGCTCCATGGCTCGATATCTTCCCGCTGCAGCCGGCGCACTTGTCCAGCACTGGTTTAAATCCCGCTGTCTCCAGGTATTTGAGTTCGAAAATCCTCAGCAAAAGGCCCTGCCTGAGTGTGTCCTTTTCCCTGGCCAGCGCGCGCCATGTGGAAACCAGCAGCCGGAAGCCCTTGCTGTTTTCGTCCCTGTCCCGTTGCATATGATCCACGAATTCGGCGCAGGTCCAGGCCCGGGCCATGGTGTCCAGGTCCGCGCTCAAGGCCGGAAACATTTCGACTATATCGCAGGAGTTCAGGGATAGAAGCTCCGCCTTCTCTTTACCGAAGGCGATCATGTTCACCAGGTTGAAAGGCTCCAGCCTGCCGCCGAACCTGCTTTTTGGTTTCAAGGCGCCCTTGGCCACGGCCTTAATCTTGCCGTGCCTTTGGGTGAAAAAAGTCACTAGTTTATCCGCGTCACCCAGCCTCATGCTCCGTAACACCACAGCGGAGGTCTGGTACAAAGGCATGACAAGTTACTTTTCCGTACCGTATCCGAAATCACGGAAGGCCCGCCGGTCGGAGGTCCATTTCTCCTTCACCTTCACCTGGATATCCAGAAAGACTTTCACGCCCAGTCTTCTCTCCAGCTCCCGTCTGGCCGATGAGCCGATCTTTTTCAACATGGCCCCCCCCTTGCCTATGACTATCCCCTTTTGCGAATCACGCTCCACGTAGAGCGAAAGGATCACCACGGCCAATCCCGGCTTCTCCTCCACACTCTCCACCTCCACGGCCACGGAGTATGGCATCTCCTGCCCCAGGTGCAGGAAGGCCTTTTCCCGGACCGTCTCGCCGATGACATAATTCTCCAGCTGGTCCGTGGTCATATCCTCCGGGTAATAGGCGGGGCCCTCGGGCATCCTGTCCAGGATCAGCTCGAACAGCTTGTCCACGTTCTCGCCTGTCTTGGCGCTGATGGGGATGATCTCCTGAAAAGGGGCCAAATCTCGCAGCTCCTCGATCAGGGCCAGCAGACTCGGCTTTGGGACGGCGTCCACCTTGTTGATGGCCAGTAAGACACTGACGCCAGGATCCGCCTTGTCGCCGCCATGCCTGGCCACATCCAGACGCAGCTGCTTTATCGAGAGTCTGTCCCCTTCTATATCATGGTTTGTGGCATCGGCCATGAACACGGCCAGATCACATTCCGCCCCCGCTTGTTCGGCAACCTGGATCATGCTTTTGGAGAGAGCTGATTTATGGAAAGCCACTCCTGGAGTGTCCATGAACACCACCTGGCCAAAGGGGCCGGTTTTGATGCCGATTATCCGGTTACGGGTAGTTTGGGGCCTTGGGGAGGTTATGGAGATTTTTTTACCCACAAGCCTGTTGATCAGCGTCGATTTGCCGACGTTGGCCCTGCCTACCAGCGAAACGAATCCTGACTTGCCCATATCAGCCGTCCGAGCAGGAAATGTTATATAGCCGCAGCCGCTTTATCCTTTTGATTGCGCTTTCAACCTTTCCAGGCTGCGATGCGCAAATTCGTAGCGCAGCCGTACAAGGAAAAGGAGAACGAATATCAAGGCGATAGTTGGAAAGCATGCCATTAATGTTTTTAGCATTCTTGGGTCCATTCCATGATCCGCTCCGGTTTTATCCACCACCGGATGAATGCCCCTGGTCCAAAGCTGGACGCTGTAATGTACTATAGGCACATCCACGAAGCCCACAATCCCCATCACTGCGGCGTACTTGGCGCGCAAGGTGGAGTCTTCCACCTGGCTCCGCAAAAGAAGATATCCTGAATAGATGAGCCACAGGACAAGAGAAGTGGTGAGCCTTGGATCCCAGGTCCAATAAGCTCCCCACGATGGCCTGGCCCACAGCATGCCGGTGATCATGACCAACGTTACGAAAAGAGTCCCCACCTCGGCGCCACTTAGGGCGATGGAGTCGTACTCCTCCTGTCCACTGTAAAGGTACGCCGCCGATCCCGCAAAACAGATAAACAATCCGAGGTAGCTGAGCATGGCGATGGGGACATGGTAATAGAATATTTTCTGAGGCGCGCCCATCACCGCTTCCAGAGGGGCAAAGCCTATGATCATGTACATGGAAACGGGCGCCGCAACCAACACACCCACCATTAACAGCTTTACTGCCAGATCCAGATATTTCCGCACGAAATCAAACATGGCTTTTTATCCCTGGTCCGAGGAGCCTGTCAGGCCCGAGGGCTTCGCACCCTGCCCCATGGGCACGGCTCCCGGAGAAACAGCGGCCAAGGCCTTGCGGGCTGCGCTTGTTTTCCTCATGATTACAGAAAAATAGGTAATGAAAAATATCCATATCGCCGCATATGCGGCTACGACAAAACTCATCGCAATCGCTCCATAATAAATTTCCGTGGATTCGGGCCTCACCGATGGGACGGACGCGCATTCGCTGCGTGGGCCTTATACATAATATACCATGCCTCGCGAGTCATTCTAGTCCGGGGCGTATAATGCCCTCCCCTTTGCGAGACAAAAACCTGAATTGTCGATATTAGCACACTCCACCTGTCACGGGTGGGGAAAGCCTCTGATTTGGCCCGTGGAGTCTTCCCCACAGAACTTTCAGGTTTTGCAATAACGCATAGCCGAAATGCGCCTAATTCCTGATCATGAAGTAAAAGAGTTGAAAGCCGAGGCGGTTCACGATAGAATCGCTCGTTCTACAGAAGGCGCCCGTAGCTCAGTTGGATAGAGTATCAGATTGCGGATCTGGGGGTCGCAGGTTCGAATCCTGCCGGGCGCACCATTTACCTGAAATCCCCACTTTAGGCTTGCGCCATTCGGGAATGACCCGGCGTCTTTCGAGAGCTAGTTAGATAGCACGGTTTTGAGGAGTTATTTCTTTATTGACGCGGCTTCTTGTGCCTCTGATGGGGGGTGTGGCTGACCCCGTCGTGGTCTTGCCGGAAGGCAATGGCCTTCGCGGCGAACGGGTTGTTGCTGACCCTTTTCTGCGTCCGGCAAAGTTCGGCTTCTTTACAGGGGCCAGACTACGAGTCCGCTTTTCCTCGCCTTAATGTAGCCGTAGGCCCAGTCTGATCATGGGAATTATCAGCACACGACGGAAATATGTGTTTGCGCTTATCCAGGCGTAAACCTTTCAACTCTTCGGCATCGCTGGTGGTGGCGAAAACCATACGGATGTGCGACTGGTGACATATGAAGGTGACATATAAGCATTGTCCGGCGGCTTTTATCATGGGACAATGAGTTGCGCAATCAATTCAGCCGTCATTCCGGATTCGTCATATGAAGCCGCCCGACAGGCCCGTGTCCCAGGATTTTGCAAGGAAGAATTAGTGGAAAAACAGCGAGTGTTCGTTCTGCCAGGGGAGATCGCCATAGCCCGAAAACCAGCGGTGATCGCCACGCTATTGGGATCATGCGTCTCAATATGCCTATACAGCCCCCAGGAGAAATGCGGGGGCATGAACCATTTTTTGCTTCCTTCCGGCTCCGACCAGTCTATGGAAAACAAATATGGAGATGTCTCCACCAATAATCTTATTAGACATATGGCCAAATTCGTTCCAGACAAAAGTAAACTGAAGGCCAAGGTATACGGCGGCGGCTCCGTGGTGGGGCATCTTAGCGCCGCAGGTTTTGATATCGGAAAGCGGAACATTGAGATGGCTCTATCTGTCCTAAGAGAGCATGGGATCAGGATAACAGATCAGCAGACTGGCGGTTTTAACGGGCGCAAGATTTTTTTCGACAACATAACAGGCAATGTGGAAGTACGGATAATCGAAAAATCAGAGCTCACCTCTCAGATGGAGGAGAAGAAGAAGGACCTGGCGGCCAGAAGGACCCGGGTGCTGATCGTGGACGACTCCTCCACCGTGAGAGATATCCTGAAATCCGCCCTGATGTCCGATCCAGGTATCCATGTGGTGGGTGAGGCCAAAGACGCCTTTGAGGCCAGGAACATGATCCTGGAGCTGGACCCGGACGTCATCACGCTTGACATTATCATGCCAAAGCTCGACGGGGTATCCTTCCTGAAAAAATTGATGGTACATTACCCCAAGCCGATTATAATAGTCAGTTCCGTGGCCCAGCGAGGAAGCGCCCTGCGAGCCCGATCCGAAGAGATCGGCGCGGTGGGTGTGGTGGACAAGGAGGATCTGAAACTGTACGAGGGGCTTGATACGGTGAAGGGAGTACTGCTTCCAAAGGTGAAATTGGCGGCCGAGCGGGTGGTGAGGAAAAGACCCGCAGCCGATGTGAAGGATATCTGAAATCGCATGATCGCGCTTTTGCGAAAAAGGCGTTGATCTGTTGCGCTTGAAAAATATAATTATGTTTCCAACTTATTGAGGCGGCTTATGGATCAAGGAAAAATAGCGAAGGTTGTATCGAAGAGTAATGAGATGATCGTGGCGGAATCCCTTTCCCTGGAGGAGGTGGAGGCGGTTATCCATTCGTTGACGAGGCATTTTCTGGACAATCTCACGGAAATATCCGATATCGATTATTTCCAGGACAGGATCAACGACATGATGGACAACTACGTGGAAACCCACTTTGAAGAGAACTTCGAGGAAAACGCCAGCTGAGAACAGCTCTCCGGGTCGGCGCCATGGGGCGACAGGTGAGCATGTCCGGATGGGCACAGAAACGTTTGTCGTTGACTAATCTCTATGAATTTGTTAGAGTTCACCGAAATTCGCTCACGACCTGATTCTTCAGGAGTGGTGGCGTAAAGGGTGATGGGGGAGTAAAATACACCAATGACACGGAAAGGCATATGACCAAGTCCGAAATGGCGGAGAAGCTCGCCGAGAAGATTAACGTGCGAAAACAACAGGCCGAAGACATTATCAACATTTTCTCCGGTAGCATCATAGAAGCTCTAGCCAAAGGGGATAAAGTAGAGATCAGGGGGTTTGGCTCTTTCAGGGTGCGCGATAGGGCCGAAAAACAGGGTAGAAACCCCAAAACCGGCGAGAAGGTCCATGTGCCGGCGAAAAAGGTTCCATTCTTCAAGACCGGTAAGGATTTTCGCGAATCGGTGGATCAGGTCGAGCCGCCACCATCCGGTGAAAATTCATAATTCACCTGGCCGTTGTCGCCCCTTCCTTCCAGATCGAAAACTACAGTCGAGAACCGCTCGAATATCTGGAATTCAAACTTCCGTTTTCCCGCCACCACTGGTGTGGACATAATCTTATTTCTACAGTTCCACTGCCGCCCCCTACCCAACGCCCCTGCGAAAAGATATAATGAGAGCGGCATGTGAGGAAAAGAAATGTCCATTGCCGTGCTCGACGCGTATGCCGAGCGCCTGCACACGACTGGTGAAAGATCCATGAGTATTGATTTGACTGGAAAAACGGCCCTGGTGGTGGATGACTATCACAGCATGAGAGTCGCTCTCAAAGAACACCTGCAAGGCTTTAAGCTTCGCGTAATAGAAGCGGGAAACGGGCTGGAGGGACTGGAGAAAATCAGAGCGAAAAAACCTGACATGGTTTTCACAGACATCGTCATGCCGGTCATGGACGGGCTGGAGCTTTGCCAGGAAATAAAATCAGACCCCGAGTTGCTGAATATCCCGGTGGTGGTGCTCTCCACCCATGCCGACGCGGCGTATATCCTGCAGGCTATCCATAACGGCGCCGACGATTACCTCCCAAAACCGATAGAGATCGGGCTGCTGGAAAAAATATTGTCGAGAATAACCGATGGCTGAAAAAGAACATGGCGCCCTCGACAGGATGCTGGTCCGCATCGCCCACCTGGACAGGCTTCTGAACTTGGTGGGTGAGGTCATCATCACATCCAACTCCATAGCCACCACCAATCGCAGGATCCAGGAGTATTACGACCGGGGCGCGCCGCTGGACAAAATGTCGCTGGATATGGTCAAGGTGGTGGAAGAAGCTTCCAGCCGAATCTCCGGCGACCTGCACAGCCTGGTGATGGATATCAGGATGGTGGAGATAAAAGGCACCTTCCAGAGATTTCGCCGTCCAGTGCGAGACATGTCCAGGGATGCGGGCAAGAATGTGGAGCTGAGCACCTTCGGCGAAGAAACGCTGGTGGACAAGACGATCTCCGAAAAGCTTTACGACCCGATCAACCACCAGGTGCGCAACTCCATAGACCATGGCATTGAAGATCCGCTGGAACGACAGAAAATGGGCAAGCCTGCCGTCGCGAAACTCACGTTGAAGGCATACCAGCGAGAGAACTTTATTTTCCTGGAGATCAGGGACGATGGCCGGGGTATGGACTCAAGAGTCATAAGACAAGTCGCGGTGGACCGTGGGCTTATCAGCGAGGAGGACTCGCAAAAGCTGTCTGAAGAAGAAATCCTTATGTTCATCTACCATCCGGGATTCTCTACGAAAACCATAGCCAGCGAAATATCAGGCCGTGGAGTGGGGATGGACGTGGTGAAAAGCAACATAGAGGAACTGGGCGGCGAAGTGATGATAAGCACCATCGTGGGGGAAGGAACCACTTTCACATACAAAATCCCCCAGGTCACCGCCGTGAACATACTTGACTGCCTCACTGTCCGCGCCGGAAAGAACCTATACGCTATACCGATCCTAAGTGTAGTCTCCACCCTGCTGGTGGATCTTTCCAAAACAAACCTGGCATTCGACAAGGCAAAAACCATAACCTACCTCGGATCGATCATAACCCTGTTCGACCTTAACGAGCTTTTGGGCTACACTCCTCTGGCCCCTTCCGACGAAATCACAGTGGTGATCGTGGAATCGAAGAATGGCAAAATCGCCCTTAGCGTCAGCGAGCTTTTGACCCCGGAAAAGCTTGTGTATACACCTCTGGAAAAGATATTCCAGGTGCAGGGGATATCCGGTGTCACCATGATGGGCGCCAACAAGATGGGTTTGATCATTGACGTGACGGAGTTGGTGAGCCGCTCCCGGGGCATAGCCGCCGGTGAAGCGGTGGACGAGCGGGATAGTCTGATTCGCCAGGCATTGAAATCGGCCCAAGGCGCAGAGCCTGAGGCGCCAATAATCCTGCCGTCGGGAGAAACCACCCCGGAGTACCCAGAACAGGAGACAGGCCAGGTTCTCAGCTCCGATATAGGCAGGGAGATCGCCCACCGGGACGAGTTCCTGATGGAACTGGAGGAGATGATAAACAACGCCGGGGAGAATGTGCTCTCCCTGGAGCGCAATCCGGAGGATAACGACCTTATTAACAAGGTCTTTCGCGATTTCCACTCCATCAAGGGCAACCTGATGATGGTGGGGCTCACGGAGATGGGAACATTCATCCATGATATCGAAAGCATCATGGATCGGGCCAGGGAGGGCGCCCTTTCTCTGGATGGCCAGATAGTCGATATCCTTCTGGACGCCACAGATTCCCTCAGGGAGGCCAGAAACTCCCTTATCAAAAACGAGGCCCCGGTCATCCCTCAGGAGCTTCTCCGATCTGTTACCAAATACAAAAAGCCGCTGGAGAAGAAGGCTACCGAATTCGTGGATGTACACCAGCGCACTTTCAGGCTTGGCCCCCTGGCCCAGTTCAACCTTCTGGCCAGGCGTCACTCCGGGCAATTCGTCTACCAGGTATACCTCTCTTTCCGTCCACAGCACCAGCAACCTTTCCTGGTGGCGCTTCTGATCCTGCGCCGGATGACGCGGCTGGGTCATATATTCGGCGCCGTCCCCAGCATAGAGGAGATCGAAAGCCAGAATATCGGCACTCAGATTAAGGTGATGTTCTCCTCCAACCTGGACGAGGAAAAAGCGCGCGCATGGATCGAAAAAAACCTGGTCAAAAACTACGATGTTACCGAATATGAAATATTGAAGACAAACTGACAATGGCCGACATTATATTGACAGGTTCCGGCGAAGAGTCCTTCGGCGGACTGGAGAGAGCGCTGGAGAATAAAGGCGAACCTTACAAACGGATCGGAATTGAGCTCACCGACCCTGGGTTTTCCGAAACCGTGGGGGGGGAATATCCCGCAGTCATCGTCGCCAGGTTCCACGAAGGCGACCTGGCCTCGATAAAGGCGATGCAGAGCTATCGGCTGCAAAAACCGTGCACCCAGTTCATATTCTTATCGAACAAACTGATTTCCCCCGCCATTCTGACACTTATGTTCAACGAAGGCGCCTTCGGAATCCTTGAGGAGCCGATATCCGAAGAGGGAGCCCATCTGCTGCTCAAACAGGCGATCAAAAAATCGAAATGGGACATGGAGGACCAGGCCCGCAGCCAGGAATTGTCCCAGCTGAACAGGGCTTTGCAGGCAAAGGTGGACCACCTAGAGATATCCCGGAGCCGCCTGCGGGAACTGGTGGATAAACTGGAGAGAATGCTCCTCAAAACCCTATCCAACAATTTGTTCAAAACCTCCAAAGTGAAGGTTCTGCTGGTCTCCGCCTCCGATTACCAGCGCAACGTTCTCTCCGAGGATATCAGAAGAGTCGGCTTCACCGTGGAAGCCTTGAAGGATGGGCAGAGCGCCCTTGCGGAATTGAAAAAGATCAAGCCCTCAATCCTGATTTGTGATCTGGAGCTCGATGACATGAGCGGGGTGGAGCTGGCTTCCATCATCAAGTCAGACTCCACGTATCCGAACATATATTTAATTGTTATTACATCCAGTCCGGAAAAGATTGAAGGAATAATGGGGCCCGGTGGCAAGGTGGACGACTGCGTGTTAAAACCCACCAGCGCGGCGGGCCATTACCAGTTGATAGCCAGGGTCGCCCTCGGCGCACTGAACCTCTAGAACCCAGCCTTCCCACCAAAGGAAAAGCAAACCGCCCAGCCCGTTCTATATCTTGATTTCGCCTATGGTCGGATGGTCCGATACCGCCACCTCCACATACAGCTCGTTCATCTGGGGTGTGGTGTATGGGATGTGGATCACCAAGGTCCCCGAAGCGTACAGCGCCCAGCTTATGTTCTCTCCAACGATGACGCTGGGTATGCCGGCATTAGCCTTCCAGCCGTTGAGCTTGTTGATCTTGTTGCGGGCCACGCCATTCATCTGGTTGGTAAGCTCGCCGATGGAGCCTTCCACATCCGCGTCACGGTGGTTGGTGTACGGCTTCTCGGCGAACAGCATGTTGGTGGTGATCTCGCAGATAGCTTTCTTGTCAAAAGAGATAATGAACAGCCCGGAATAGTCCCCAGTGAAAGCCAGCGATCCGGCGGCGTCTCCTTTGATATACGCGTGCTCGGTCAGGGTGGCGGCCTTGGTACGGGCCTCGATCCTGGTCATGCCCATGGTCTCCAACACCTCCTCCACGGACTCCATGAAAGCCTTAACGATCTTGCCGACCTCAAGCTTGCTCAAGTGATCGGATGACACCTTGGGAGGCGCCGGTGTTCTTTTCATCTTAACCTCGCATTAGTAATTTATTTCAACCTGAAGACTGATTAATCAACTCTACAATCTAAAAGAGAAGATCTCCTTTGCAGTTACAACCATCCGGGCCCGCCTGGATAATGAACACACCCGACGACCCGAAGAAACTTCATTAAAAACCTAGCCTTTATATCCACAAGAGTTTATCATGTCGCACAAACTTTCACACGCAAATTTTGCACCGGCGTGACGCTGGATATATTTGGAAAAGGAACCAAATGGCGGGAGAATACATATTCACCATCAACGGGCTGTCAAAGTCCCACGGGTCCAAAACCCTGTTCGAGAACATAAACCTCTCCTTCTACAATGACGCCAAGATCGGCATTGTGGGGGAAAATGGCTCTGGAAAATCCACCCTGCTCTCTATAATGGCCCAACAAAGGTCCGATTTCACCGGCGAAGCAAAACCCCGAAAAGGAGTGAAGATAGGATACCTGCCCCAAGAGCCTACCCTCACACTGGGAAAAACCGTCCGCCAGAATGTGGAAGAGGCGTTCGTCGAAATAAAGGGGCTGATCCACGACTACGAGAAAATCTCTGAGAGCATGGCCACCAGCCTCTCCGACGACGAGATGGAAAAAGCCCTGGGAAAAATGGGGAAACTGCAGGACATGATCGACGCCGTCAACGGATGGGAGCTCGACTACCAGGTGGAGATCGCCATGGACGCCCTGGTTCTGCCCCCGGACGATATGGAAGTGGAAAAACTCTCCGGGGGCGAGACCAGGCGCGTGGCCCTCTGCAAGCTTCTGCTGCAAAAGCCGGATATGCTGCTACTGGACGAGCCCACCAACCATCTGGACGCGGAGACAGTCGAATGGCTGGAAAAGGCGCTCATTGACTTTCCCGGCAACGTCATAGTGGTCACCCACGACCGATATTTCCTGGACAATATCACAAAATGGATTCTGGAACTGGACAATGGCCGGGGTATCCCTTTCGAGGGCTCATACTCCAACTGGCTGATGGCCAAGGCGGAAAGGCTGCGCCTTGAAAACAGACAATCCGCCCCGTTTTTCAAGCACCTGGAGCGGGAGCTGGACTGGATCAACTCCGGCAAGGGGAAAAGCCAGGGAGGCTCCAGAATAAAGGAATATCAAAAGCTGCTCTCCAGTGGGCAAAAGGTGGAAAAAAACCTGCAGGATATCCAGATAGCCCCAGGTCCGGAACTGGGCGCCACCGTCATTGAGGCCCAGGGACTGGGCATGAGTTACGGCGACAGGAGCCTTTTTCAAAATGCGGACTTCATCATCCCCAGAGGCGCCATCGTGGGGATAATGGGTCCCAACGGCGTGGGGAAAACAACCTTGTTTCGCCTGATCACTGGCCAGGAGACCCCCACCATCGGTAAGCTTAACATCGGCCAGTCCGTAAAACTTTCCTATGTGGATCAGAAGCGCGAGGATCTAGACGACACCAAGACAGTGTTCGAGGAGATCGGTGGCGGCGGAGACCTGCTGGAGATGGGAGATGTGAAAATTAACTCCCGGGCATACGTTGCCGGGTTCGGATTCAAGGGGCAGGACCAGCAGAAGAGGATAAAGGATCTCTCCGGTGGCGAGCGCAACCGTGCCCATCTGGCCAAACTTCTGCGCAAGGGAGGCAACGTGCTGCTGCTGGACGAGCCAACCAACGACCTGGATGTGGCTTCCCTGAGAAGCCTGGAGGACGCGATCCTCGGCTTTAGCGGATGCGCGATCGTGATCAGCCATGACCGCTTTTTTCTGGACCGCGTGGTCACGCATCTTCTGGCGTTCGAGGGGGATGGCGCCTTGCGATGGTTCGATGGAAACTACTCCGAATACGAGGAGGCAAGGAAAAGAGAACTGGGCGGCAAGGAGGAGAGCCGACGGAACAAGTATAAGAAACTTACCATCCGATAGAGCCAGGCAGGCTGTGAATGACCTGGTTTTTTTAAGTCCTCCTTCGGACCGGTCGTAGTCCGCGTGCCGGCCACCCTTGTTATTCTGCACCTGGAGCGGCTTCTCACACCACTCCGACGCTTTGCGCCCTCTTCCTTGCCAAGGAGTGGGAGAGGCAGTGGGATCATAGACAATTCCGACCGGCGCGCAATACGCCAAAGAGAAGCACGCAAAGGAGCTTTAGGAGCATGGATTTGCGATAAGCATGTCGTCGGCGGGGAATCCGTATGACAACGCGTTTGCCGAATCGTCCTTGAAAACCCTGAAGAAAGAGAAGGTTCATCTATGGGACTATGAGAGTTTTACCCACATCGTCTAACGCATACCACCGTTCATCCAGAGCGTATGCAACCGAAAGCGGACGCCTCTTGTATCGGCTGCTTGCCGCCTATGGAGTTTGAGGCTATACTGCAGGGCGACGACAGGAAACAGGAATTCGGACAGGTCACCATAAAACCGGCGGATTGGCTCTCCAGTTGACGG
>Ga0224496_10000802_pt1 | contig 21017 bp, 19 predicted proteins | sample SF_Jul11_sed_USG_2_FD_168127 | JGI IMG/M metagenome (GOLD analysis project Ga0224496, IMG submission 168127) | Sediment microbial communities from San Francisco Bay, California, United States - SF_Jul11_sed_USGS_8_1 | ecosystem: Environmental > Aquatic > Marine > Sediment | place: USA...
CGCTTCGGAGACCGTCCGCACGAAGCCCCGCGTGAAGCCGTCGGCGTTGCCGTCGAACGCACCCGACTCGAGCCGCTCGAGATTGCGGCGCGGGATCACCGTGCGCTCGGCGAGCTCGTCGAGGGAGATGCCGCGCAGACGCCGCTGCGCCGCGAGGTAGGCGCCGACCGCAGAGCCGCCCGCCTGGGCGCCCTGCGCCGCCGATTCCGCACGCCGCGCCGCTGTCCTTCCGCGCTCTTCGCTTCCGCCGAACACACGCCCTCCGACGGGCAGGGTACAGCGCGACCTGGGCGGCTGCCGGCTCAGCGCAGCAGCTTCAGGTAATCCTGCGACTTCTTGGCCCACGGGCCTTCGGGCTCGCGCGACACGGCGACGGAGAGGTGCCCGAGCGCGCGCTCGCGCTTGCCGAGGGCGATGTAGATCTCGGCGAGCCGGTAGTTCACCTCCGATTCGACGCGCGGTCCGGGCGCGAGATCGAGGACGTCGTGAAGCAGCGCGACCGCGTCGGCGCGATGCCCCTCGCGCTCTTCGAGGATCGCGAGGCTGAGCAACGCCGGCCAATACTTCGGGCTGTAGTCGCGCGCGAGCTCGAGGCTGCGGCGCGCCTGGTCGCGCCGGCCCAGCTTGAGCTCGGCGAAGCCGCGATTCGCCAATGCGCTGTAGGGCGCCGGAAAGGTCGGATCGTCCAGCAACAGATCACAGTGCACGATGGCGTCCTCGTAACGCTCCTGAATGAGGTACAGGCCCGTCAAGCTGAGTCGTGCGTCATGCAGATCGGGATACAGCTCGAGCGCCCGCTTCAGATGAATCTCGGACTCTTCCGGCTTGCCCCGCATCAGATAGGCCTCGCCGAGGGCGTGCTGGATCCGGGCGTTGCGCGGGTCGAGCTCTGCCGCGCTCATGAACTCGCGCAGCGCCAGCGCCGAGCGACCGTTCTCCAGATAGCCGATTCCGATGTCGAGGTGCGACTGCGCTCGGCGCAGTCGGTTCTGTTCCTCGGCGCGCTTGTCCGTGGTGGCACAGCTCACCGTCAGCGCGCACAAGACAGCGAGACACAGCGACAAGCCCGTCGACCGCACACCCCTCCCCAGACGCATCTCTCTCCCCTCCAGCCGCTCTCAGAAGCGGCCTGTCAAACGCAAGCGCACGTCCGGCTCGGAGCGCGCATGTGCGACGCCCTGCCGCGCAGCGCACGCCGGTCCCAACGTGCGGCGAAACTTCGAGAGCAGCAGCACGGGGGCCGCTGGGATGGCCGGCGCGAAGTCCGTCGCCAGCGCGTCCTCGGATGCCTCACCGGCCAGATCGTCGAGCAGCATCTCGAGCGGCTCCGCAACCGCCAGCATCGCGATCGGGTCCGGGCCCGCATCGATCGGATCTTCGTCCTCGTATTCCTCGTCGTATTCCTCGCCCAGGAATTCCATCCACACGCGCGCGGTCTCGCGCAGCCCCGCCGCACCCCGGTCCGCCACCGCGTCCTCATCGAAGAGGAATCCCATGCTCTCGGCGAAGGAGAGCGCCGCGTCCAGCACGGCCTGCGGATGCTCGGCATCCTCGCTGTCCGAATCCGACGTGAAGAAGACACAGCGCCCCGTGCGCACGGAGCGCACCACCAGGGTCACGCCGGTCTTCGCGCCGGCGTGCAGGGCGAGCGCCGCCGAAGCCGGGCCGATCGGCAGGTGTTCGAGCTTCACCACGGGATTGTTGAGCGCCACGTAGAGCGCGTGCAGGGAACGCCCTCCCCGGTCGAGCGGCGCGTCAGAGGGAAAGATCATGTGGGGCGTATCGGGTGACGGCCCGCTCGGCTTGAGCCTCATCGAAGCGCAGCTGCACTCCCGAAAGGCTCGGCATCGAAAGGGCTTTTCGCCCCGGCGGGGAGCCGGGCGCGGCGCGCAGCTGGAGCCCCGCCGGCGGGAGGGTCGACGCCTCAGGCCGGGATCGGGTGCAGGTAGGCGGTTTCGCCCAGGCTGCTCACGCCCCGCTCGCCGCTGCGCGCGATCCGGAAGCGGCTGATGCTCGCGTAGCCCGGCTGGAAGAACAGCGTGGCCTCGAGCCCGAGCACGTCGGCAGCCCACGCGTTCACCACGCCGCCGTGACACACCACCGCCACGCGCGAGCCCGGATGCGCGCAGGCGATGCGCCCGAGCGCGTCGCACACCCGGCGCCGGAAGGCGGCGAGATCCACGCCCGCGTAGAGCGCCCCCCGCACGAGCACGCGATAGCGCTCGGGATCCTCCGCCTGGATCTCCTCGAGCGGAACGTAGCGGCTCGACTGCCGGTTGAATTCGACGAGCGCGGGCTCCAGGCGCACCTCGAGTGCGAGCGCGCCGGCGAGCCGCTCGGCCGTCTCGCGGGCGCGGCGCAGCGGGCTCGCGTACACCGCTTCGATCGGTTCCCGCGCGAGCCACGCGGCGAGCTGCTGCGCCTGGCGGCGCCCTTCTTCCGAGAGCGACGGATCGGCCAGCGTGCCCTCCGGCTGCTCGAGGCGCAGCGGGAGCGCGTGGCGGATCAGCAGCAGGTCCACGCGGACACGACCTCAGGCAACGAGGTCCGGCACGCGCTGCGCGAGCGTCTCGCCGATGTCGGCGGGCGAGCGCGCCACCGTCACGCCGGCCGCTTCCAGCGCGGCGATCTTGTCGCTGGCGCGCCCCTTGCCTCCGGCGATGATCGCGCCGGCGTGCCCCATCCTCTTGCCGGGCGGCGCGTTCTGGCCGGCGATGAATGCGACCACGGGCTTGCTCATGTGCTTCGCGACGAACGCCGCGGCGGCCTCCTCCGCGGCGCCTCCGATCTCGCCGATCATCACCACGGCCCGCGTCTCCGCGTCGGCCTCGAAGAGCGCGAGCACGTCGGTGAAGGTCGAGCCGATGATCGGATCGCCCCCGATCCCGACGCAGGTCGATTGACCGATGCCGAGCCGCGAGAGCTGATCGACCGCCTCGTAGGTGAGCGTGCCCGAGCGCGAGACCACGCCGACCGGGCCCGGCCGCGTGATCTGCGCCGGCATGATGCCGATGCGACACTGCTCCGGCGTCACGACCCCGGGGCAGTTCGGCCCGATCAGCCGCATGGCGCTGCCGCGCAGCCCATTCTTCGCGCGCAGCATGTCCAGGGTGGGGATTCCCTCGGTGATGCAGACCGCCAGGTCGAGGCCCGCATCCGCCGCTTCGAGGACGGCGTCGCTGGCGCCCGCGGGCGGCACGAAGATCACCGAGGCGTTCGCCCCCGTGACGGACACCGCCTGGCGCACGGTGTCGAAGATCGGGATGCCGTCGATCGTCTGTCCGCCCTTGCCCGGCGCGACCCCCGCCACCACCTGGGTGCCGTAGTCGATGGAGAGGCGGGCGTGGAACTGGCCCATGCGTCCCATCCCCTGCACCAGCAGCTTCGTGTTCTTGTCGCAGAGAATCGCCACCTGGCATCACCCCGCCCGCGCCGCGGCCACCGCCTTCTCGGCGGCCTCCGCGAGCGTCTGCGCCGGCGTGATGTCGAGCCCGGAGGCGGCGAGGATCTCGCGCCCCTCGCGCGAGTTGGTGCCCTGCAGGCGCACCACGAGCGGCACACCCAGCCCGAGCTCCTCCGCGGCCGCCAGCACGCCTTCCGCGATCAGATCACAGCGCACGATGCCACCGAAGATGTTGACGAGGATCGCCTTCACGTTGGGATCGCGCAGGATCAGCTTGAACGCCGCCTCCACCTTCTCCTTGTCCGCGCCGCCGCCGGCATCCAGGAAGTTCGCCGGCGCGCCGCCACACAGCTGGATCATGTCGAGGGTCGCCATGGCGAGGCCCGCGCCGTTGACCATGCAGCCGATGTCCCCGTCGAGGCCGACGTAAGAGAGATCGATCTTCTTGGCTTCGAGCTCGCGCGGATCCTCCTCGTCCGGATCGTGCAGCGCCTCGACGTCGGGATGCCGGAACAGGGCGTTGTCGTCGAAGTTGAGCTTCGCGTCGAGCGCGAGGAGCTCGCCGTCCTGGGTCGAGACCAGCGGATTGATCTCCGCCAACGACGCGTCCTTCTCGACGAAGAGTCGATACAGCGGAGCCAGAAACGCCTGGAGCTGCGCCAACAGCTCGACATTCAATCCGAGGCCGAAGCCCACGCGCCGCACCTGGTAGGGCTGCAAGCCGAGGTTGGGGTCGACGTGCACGCTGATGATCTTCTCCGGCGACCGCTCGGCGACCTCTTCGATGGCCACGCCGCCTTCCGTCGATGCGATGATCGCGAGCTTCTCGGACGCCCGATCGACCACGATGCCGAGATAGAACTCGCGCGCGATGTCCGATCCGGCCTCCACGTAGACCTTGCGCACCACCTTGCCCTGCGCGCCGGTCTGCGCCGTGCGCAGCGTCATGCCGAGGATCTCGCTGGCCGTGGTCTTGGCCTCGGACGCGGACTTCGCGAGCTTGATGCCGCCCGCCTTGCCGCGACCGCCCGCGTGCACCTGCGCCTTGACCGCCACCAGGCCGCCGCCGAGCGCCCGCGCGGCCTGCTCCGCTTCGGCCGGCGTGCACGCCAGCTCGCCTCGGGGAACCGGCACGCCGAACGCGCGCAGCAGCGCCTTCGCCTGATACTCGTGAACGTTCATTTCACCGCCTCGTGCACGCCCCGCACCCCGCGCGAACGCCTCCCCCGCGACACGGCCCGCGGAGCCCGGGCCGGCCCACGCATCTCGATCGGCTAGAGCGCGATCTGCCCGACGAGGCTGCGCACGTGCTCGACGGATCCGTCGAAGAGCTTGCGCTCATCCGCGCTCATCTCGACCTCGAGCACCTTCTCCACGCCGCCGGCGCCCAGGATGCACGGCACGCCCACGTAGAGGCCGTCCACGCCGTACTCGCCCTCGAGGAGACACGCGCAGGCGAGCACGCGCTTCTTGTCCTTGAGATACGCCTCGGCCATCTCGATGGCGCACAGCGCGGGAGAGACGAAGGCCGAGCCGGTCTTCAGCAGCCCGACGACCTCCCCGCCCGCACCCTTGGTGCGCTCGACGATGGCGTCGATTCGATCGCGCCCGATGAGCTTCTCCACGGGAATGCCGGCGACGGTGCAGTAGCGGACCAGCGGCACCATCGTGTCGCCGTGGCCCCCGAGCACGAGCGCCGTAACGTCCTGTACGGAGACGCCCAGCTCCCAGGCGACGAAGGCCCGGAAGCGCGCCGAGTCCAGCACGCCCGCCATGCCCACCACGCGGTTCTTGGGGAAGCCCGAGATCTCCTTGAACGTGTAGACCATCGCGTCGAGCGGATTGGAGATCACGATGGTGAAGGCATCCGGCGCGTTGTCCCGCACGCCCGCCGCCACCTGCTTCATGATGCCCAGGTTCGTCTTGAGCAGATCGTCGCGCGACATGCCGGGTTTGCGCGCGAGCCCCGCCGTGATGATCACGACGTCGGCCCCCGCGATGTCGGCGTACGCGTTCGTGCCCCGGATCACCGCGTCCGCGCCGATCACGGGCGCGCCCTCGGCCAGATCGAGCGCCTTGCCCTGGGGCATGCCCTCGATCACGTCGAAGAGCACCACGTCTCCGAGCTCGCGATACGCAGCCTCCTGCGCGAGCACGCCGCCGATGTTTCCGCCACCGATGAGAGCGATCTTCTTTCTTGCCATGGGGGATACCTCTTGGGGATACGCCGAGGGCCACGACGGAACCTAGGCGTCCATGTTCGCGATGATGGCGTCGCCGAATTCCGAGCACTTGAGCAGCTTGGCGCCGTCCATCAGTCGGTGAAAATCGTAGGTGACCGTCTTTTCGGCGATCGCCCTCGAAATGCCTTTCTCGATCCGCTCCGCGGCTTCCCGCCAGCCCATGTGGGAGAGCATCATCACGCCGGAGAGGATCACCGAGCTCGGGTTCACCTTGTCCTGACCGGCATACTTGGGCGCGGTGCCGTGCGTGGCTTCGAAGATACCGTGCCCCGTGTCGTAGTTGATATTGGCCCCCGGTGCGATCCCGATCCCGCCCACCTGGGCCGCCAGCGCATCCGAGAGGTAGTCGCCGTTCAGGTTCAACGTGGCGATCACCTCGAACTCCCGGGGTCGCGTGAGAACCTGCTGAAGCGTGATGTCGGCGATGGCGTCCTTGACGAGAACCTGCCCCTGCGGAGGGCGCCCGTCGCAGTCGTCCCAGGCGATGGCGCGGCCCTCGTATTCGCTGCGGGTCAGCGCGTAGCCCCAGTCACGGAAGGCTCCTTCCGTGAACTTCATGATGTTGCCCTTGTGGACGAGCGTCACGCTCTTGCGCCCGTTCGCGATGGCGTGGTCGAGCGCGGCGCGCACCAGCCGCTCGGTCCCCTCGCGGGACACCGGCTTGATGCCGATGCCGGATGTCTCCGGGAAGCGGATCTTGGTCACGCCCATCTCCTCCTGCAGGAAGCGGATGAGCTTGCGCGCCTCGGTCGATTCCGCCTGCCACTCGATGCCGGCGTAGATGTCCTCCGAGTTCTCCCGGAAGATCACCATGTCGACATCCTGCGGATTCTTCACCGGGCTGGGCACACCGGGATACCAGCGCACGGGACGCAGGCACACGTAGAGATCGAGAATCTGACGCAAGGCGACGTTGAGGCTGCGGATGCCGCCGCCGATGGGCGTCGTGAGGGGGCCCTTGATCCCGACCAGGTAGTCGCGAAACGCCTGCAGCGTCTGATCCGGAAGCCACTCGCCGACTGCGTCGAAGGCCTTCTGGCCCGCCAGCACTTCGCGCCAGGCGATCTCGCGCGCGCCGCCGTAGGCCTTCTGCACGGCGGCGTCGAAGACGCGCACAGACGCCGCCCAGATATCCGGCCCGGTGCCGTCTCCCTCGATGAACGGAACGATGGGACGATCGGGAACACGCAGCCCGCCTCCGGGATCGAGCGTGATCGCGGTTCCGGCCTGCGGAGATCGAGATGTAGCGGACATTGCGGTTGCCGAGTTAAGACGACCTGTGCGCGCGCGTCAATCTGGGGAGGCGCGGACGGGGTCGGCGCGCGACAGGATTCAATCGCGCGACGCGCTCGCCGCGTCGCGCGTGGCGTCTGGTTGCGCGGCCTCCGCTTCGAGATCGGGAATCGCGAGCACCTGACCGGGGTAGAGGCGAGACGGATCCACGATCTGGTCGCGGTTGGCCCGGTAGATCTGCGGCCACACGCCGGGGTCGCCGGCCACGGTCGCGGCGATGTGCCACAGCGTTTCGCCCGACTGCACGATGTGCACGCGCTCTTCCGCCGCAAAGGCCATCCACCCCGGTGCGAGCAGCGCCAGCGCGAGACCCGTGCCGGGTCCGCGCGCGCTCACTGCCCCCTCCGGGGCCCCGGCTCCGACGCGGCGGCCTTCCGGGAGATCTCGAGCTGCAGCTCCGCAAGCTGCTCGGGCTCCACCCTGGCCGGCGCATCCATCAGCAGATCCTGGCCCCGCTGGGTCTTCGGAAACGCGATCACGTCGCGCAGACTCTCGCAGCCCGCGAGCACCATCGCCCAGCGATCGAATCCGAAGGCGAACCCGCCGTGGGGCGGCGCGCCCGCGTCGAGCGCGTTCAGCATGAAGCCGAAGCGCTCCTCCGTCTCCTGCTTCGCGTAGCCCATGATTTCGAAGATGCGCCGCTGCACGTCGGCTCGGTGGTTGCGCAGGCTGCCCGAGCCGAGCTCGACACCGTTCAGCACGACGTCGTAGTGCGTGCCGCGGGCGCGCTCCGGAGCGCTCTCGAGCAGCGCCAGATCCGCGTCCAGGGGTGCCACGAAGGGCTGATGCGTGTAGGTGAGACGACCGTCCTCGCCGCGCTCGAACAGCGGAAAATCGACGACGAAGAGCACCTCCCAGGGGCGGTCGTCCACGCGTCCGAGGCGCTCCCCCAGATCGACGCGCAGGCGTGAGAGGATCGCGTTGGCACGATTCGCCTCGTCGGCCTGGAAGAACAGCAGGCTGCCGGGACGCGCGGCCGTGCGCGCGCGGATCTCGCCCTGCTCGGCGTCGGACAGGAACTTCGCGATGGGCGACTGCCAGCTGCCGTCCGCCTCGACCCGGATCCAGGCGAGCCCCTTGCCGCCGAGCTCCTTCTTCACGAACGCTTCCAACCGATCGATCTGCCCTCGGCTGAGCGCTGCGGCGTCGTGCACGGGCAGGCACTTCACGATTCCGCCCCGGTCGACCGCCGCGCGGAAGGCGCGAAATTCGCTGGCGGCGAAGGCGTCGGTCAGGTCGACGAGCTCGAGCCGGATGCGGGTGTCGGGGCGGTCGTTTCCGTAGCGATCCATCGCCTCCTGATAGGAAAGGCGCCGAAACGGGCGCCCGAGCGTCACGCCGGCGGCTGCGCAGCCGGCGGCGGTGACCACCTCGAGAACCTCGAGCACCTCCTCGACCCCCACGAAGGAGAGCTCGAGATCGACCTGGGTGAACTCCAGCTGGCGGTCCGCGCGCTGATCCTCGTCGCGGAAGCAGCGCGCGATCTGGAAGTAGCGGTCGAATCCGGCCACCATCAGCAGCTGCTTCATGATCTGCGGCGACTGCGGCAGCGCGTAGAAGGATCCCGGCTGCAGGCGGCTCGGCACCAGGAAGTCCCGGGCGCCCTCCGGCGTCGACTTCGCCAGCATCGGCGTCTCGATCTCGAGAAAGCCGAGGTCCGTCAGCGAGCGGCGCACGGCCTGGTACATGGCGTGGCGCAGGCGCAGCGCGCGCTGCAGCGGAGGGCGCCGCAGATCGTGGAGGCGGTAGCGAAGCCGCGTCGCCTCGTCGACCTCGATCTCCTCTTCGATCGGAAACGGCGGTGGCGTCGCGCGGTTGAGCAAGCGGGCCTCGCGCACGTTGACCTCCACCTCGCCCGTGGCGAGCTTGGGGTTGACCGTCTCGGGCGAGCGCCGCTCGACCACCCCGCGCACCAGCAGGACGTACTCGGAGCGCAGCTGCCCCGCCCGCTCGTGGCACTCGGGCGAAACCTCCGGCTTGAAGACGACCTGCACGAGCCCCTCGCGATCGCGCAGATCGACGAACACCACCCCGCCGTGATCGCGCCGGCGCTGCACCCAGCCCGCGATCACCACCTCCTGCCCGACGAGGGCCGGTGTGATCTCCGCGGCTGCGTGGGTGCGCCGCAGCGATCCCATCGCGTCGAGTGCGAGCTCGGACCCGGTCACGGCAGCTCGGGAGCCTCCTGTGCGCCTCGGGGGACGTCCACCCCGCGATCTCGGCTCCGGCCCGGCCGCCGCAGCGGGTGCCCGATCGCTGCGCCGCGTGCGGAGCCCGGGGTCGGCACCCCGAAGGCGGGCGCGGAAGCGGGCAAGCGCGGCACAGGACCTGGCGACACGCCGTCGCGTCGACGGGCAGAGCTCACGGAAAGCAGAGCGAAAACGGGAGGTTGGTTAGCAGGTTCCGAGCAGCGGCGCCAACCGGCGCGGGCGCCTCACTCGAGCTCCGACGCCGAGCACACGCGATTGCGACCGCGCGACTTGGCCAGATACATGCCCTTGTCCGCGAGATCGAGCAGGCCATCGCGACTGCGCCAGTGGTCGGGGAAGGTGGCCACGCCGATGCTGATCGTGAGCCGAATCGGCGCGTCGCGGCCGCCCTCGAAGATCGTCTCCGAGACGGTCCTGCGGATCCGCTCCGCCACGACCACGGCGCCCTCGTGGCCCGTGTCGATCAGCACGATGGTGAACTCGTCGCCGCCGTAGCGCGCCAGCGTATCCACCTGCCGCACGCACTCGCCCAGCACCCGAGACAGCTGGCGCAGCACCTCCGAGCCGACGAGGTGACCGTGCTGATCGTTGACGCGCTTGAAGTGATCCAGATCCAGGAACAGCACCGACATCGGCTTGCCGAAGCGCTCCGCGCGCTGGATCTCGTGCTCCATCGCCTGCAGCAGGTACCGGACGTTGTACACCTCGGTGACGTCATCGACGAAGGCGCGCTCCTTGGCGCGCAGGAAGCGCTCGGAGTTGGAGAGCGCGAGATCGGCGTGCCCCGCGATCAGCGTCGCCTGGTCGATCTCTCGAGCGCCGAACGGGTGATCGTCCTCGAGGATCCACACCATGCCCAGCTCGGATTCGCCGCCGCGCAACGGCACGGCGAGCGTGCGCGCGATCGGCACGCGCGCCACACGGAAGGCCTCTTCGAGGGCCGGGGGATTGCCGAGCTGCGCATCGCGCAGCGCGTCGAGCTGCAGCGCGGGCTTCTCCTCGATCAGCGAGCGCCGCAGCGCGAGGGCTTCCCGCTCCTCGAAGCCGCGGAACGCCACGCCGTCCGACCCCGGAATTCCGGAACGGTGGAAGATCGCGAGCCCGCGCCGACCGGAAACCGCGTGGAGCAGCAGATCGAGCGCGACGGCGTACACCTCCCCCGCGTCCAGACAGCGCATCAGCGTGCGGCACGACTCGACCGTGCGCAGCGCACCGCGCAGGCGCTGGTTCTCCATGAGCAAGCGGCGGTGAGAGAGGATCCGATCCACGACCGCGCGGAGCTGCTCGGGCTGGATCGGCTTCTGCAGGTAGTCCGCGGCGCCCATGCGCAGCGCTTCCACCGCGCTCTCGACCGAGGCGTGCGCCGTGAGCAGGATGAATTCGGTCTCCGGACAGGTGCGGCGCACCCGCTCGAGCAGGTCGAGGCCGGAGAGGGCCTCCATGCTGAGATCGGAGAGCACGAGATCGGCCGGCTCGCGCGCGAGCGCCTCGATGGCCGCCTCGGCGCTGTCGCAGCACTCGAGACGCGCAACTCCGTCGAGCGCATCGCGCACCAGCTCGCGAATCAGCCGGCTGTCGTCGACGACCAGCACCCGCGCGAGGGCATCGGATTCGGCGCTCATCGACCCCACCTGCCTCACTCTATCAGCGAACTCGATGGATCGGCCTGTCGAGTTGCCGCCTTGATGGCTCCAGGTGCGGCGTTTCGGCCACGCTTCGCGGCGGCGCGCCGGATCGCAGGGGGCGCCCGGCGCGGGGCGGGCGTCACGCTCCCGGCTTGCTGAGGCGCAGACCCTGGAGCCGGATGAAACCGCCGGCGTCCCGCTGGTCGTAGCCTCCCTCCTCGTCGAACGAAGACAGGGAGGCCGAATAGAGCGACACAGGTGAGCGACGCCCGGTCACCTGCACCGCGCCCTTGAAGAGCTTGATGCGCGCCTCTCCGCTCACGTTCTGCTGGGACACTTCGATCGCGGCGCGCATGAAGTCCATCTCCCGCGAGTACCAGAAGCCGTTGTAGATGAGCTCGGCGAAGCGCGGCGCCAGCCGGTCGCGTTCGTGCATCACCTCGCGGTCCATCGTGATGGACTCGACGGCGCGGTGCGCCGCGTGCAGCACGGTGCCACCCGGCGTCTCGTAGACGCCGCGCGACTTGAGGCCCACGAAGCGGTTCTCCACCATGTCGACGCGGCCCACGCCGTGGGCGCCGGCGATCGCGTTGAGGCGCTGCAGGAGCGCGGCGGCAGCCAGGCGTTCTCCGTCGATCGACACCGGAACGCCCCGCTCGAAGGCGATCACGATTTCGCTGGGCGCGTCCGCAGCCTGCTCCGGCGATCGCGTCAGCAGGAACATGCTCTCGTCGGGCGCGCGCCACGGATCCTCGAGAATCCCGCCCTCGTAGGAGACGTGCATCAGGTTGCGGTCGATCGAGTACGGCTTGGCGAGCGTCGCCGTGACCGGAATGTCGTGTTTCTGCGCGTAGGCGATGCAATCGGGACGCGAGCGCAGATCCCACTCGCGCCAGGGCGCAATGATCTCGAGCTCCGGCGCCAGCGCGCGGAAGGTGAGCTCGAAGCGGACCTGGTCGTTCCCCTTGCCCGTGGCGCCGTGCGCCACCGCATCGCAGCCCGTCTGCTTCGCCACCTCGGCCTGGTGCTTCGCGATCAGCGGACGGGCGAGCGCGGTGCCGAGCAGGTAGGTGCCCTCGTAGACCGCCGCGCCCTGGATCGCCGGAAAGACGAAATCGCGCACGAATTCTTCGCGCAGATCGCGCACCACGCACTCGATCGCGCCGGTGGCCTTCGCCTTCTCGGGCAGCCCCGAGAGCTCCTCCTCCTGCCCGACGTCCGCCGTGTAGGCCACGATCTCACAGCCGTAGCGATCGATCAGCCAGTGCAGGATCACCGACGTGTCGAGCCCGCCGCTGTAGGCGAGACAAACCCGCTTCACGCTGCCGCGCGCCATGCCCGATACCTCCGAGGCGCGGAGTGTACCCGATGGCCCGCGGGGCGCCGGAGAAGGCTCCGCGCCGGACTAGGGGTTGCTGCGCAGGTCGGCGGCGATGCTCTCCGCCCACTTCCGCATGCGCGCCAAGGCGCGCACGCCGTCCGCGATCAGCAGGCGGAACTTGTCGCCGCGGCGGCCCCCGGTCTGCTCGGAGATCTCCGCGAGACAGCTGGCGAGGTCGTCCAGCGGCTCCAGAATCTCGCGGCGGAAGGTCAACAGCCGATCCTCGACGCTGGCTTCGACCGTCAGCAGGATCACCACGCCCACGCGACCCTCGTCTGCCTCCACCGGCGACGCCAGGGCCAGGTAGCCGCTGCCGCTCTCGCGAATGCGAAAGCGCGACGGCGTCGAGCCCCCGAAGACGCGGGCGACCGCGTCGAGCATGGCCTCCCGCGCGCCCCCTTCGAACAGGCCCGCGAGCGGCACGCCCCTCACGTCGGAACGCGTCACGTGGAACTCGCTCTCGAACGCCGGATTCACGTACACGACGCGTCCGTCGGGGTCGCCCACCAGGACGGGCGCCGCGATGAAATCCATGAGCGAGCGCGGCTCCTTCGCACTCATCTGCAAGTCTCCGGCACGATCCAAACCCTCACGCCTGGCCCGGCAGCTCGAATCCCGTGCTGTCGGAAACGATCTGCTGGATCTCTTCCTCGGACAGCGTTCCCGTCGTGTTCACCGTGATGGACTGCTCCTTGCCGGATGCCACGTCGCGGGCCGACACGTTCACGATGCCGTTGGCGTCGATATCGAAGGCCACGTCGATCTCCGGAGTGCCCTTGGGTGCGAGGGGAATGTCCGAAAGCACGAACTCGCCGAGCAGGTGATTCTCTTCGGCGTGCTCGCTCTCGCCCTGCAGCACCCGGATCTTCACCGCCGTCTGGTCGTCGCGCGTGGTGGTGAAGATGTGCGACTTGCGCACCGGAACGGTGGTATTCCGCTGGATCAGCGTCGCGAAATGCCCGTCGAAGGTCGCGATGCCGAGGGACAGCGGCGTGACGTCGAGCAGCAGCAGGTCGCGATCGCCCGATACGAGCAGATTGCCCTGGATGGCGGCGCCGGTCGCAACCACTTCGTCGGGATTCACGCCCCGATTGGGCGGCTTCCCGAAGAAGCCCGAAACCGCCCGCTGCACCATCGGTGTGCGCGTCTGTCCTCCGACGAGCACGACGTGGTCGATGTCTTCGGCCGCAAGGCCGGAGTCGGCGACACACTGCTCCACGCTCTTCATCGTCTGATTGACGATGTCGGACACCAGCGCCTCGAGCGTCTCGCGGGTCAGCTCCATGTTGAGATGTCGCGCGCCGCTCGCATCGTTGGCGATGAACGGCAGATTGATCTCCGTCACCTGAAGCGAAGAGAGATCGCACTTCGCCTTCTCCGCGGCGTCCTTGAGGCGCTGCAGCGCCATCAGATCGTCCGTGAGGTCGAGGCCCTCGCGCGCCTGGAACTCCTCGAGGATGTAATCGACGATGCGCCGGTCGAAATCTTCGCCGCCCAGGAACGTGTTGCCGGCGGTCGCCAGCACCTCGACCACACCGTCCGCCAGCTCGAGGATCGAGATATCGAAGGTCCCTCCGCCGAGGTCGTAGACCGCGATCTTCTCGGATTGCCGGCTGCCGAGGCCGTAGGTGAGCGCGGCGGCCGTGGGCTCGTTGATGATGCGCAGCACCTCGAGCCCGGCGATCTTGCCCGCGTCCTTCGTGGCCTGCCGTTGCGTGTCGTTGAAATAGGCGGGGACGGTGATGACCGCCTCGGAGACCGGCTCCCCGAGGTATTCCTCCGCGACGCGCTTCATCTCGCGCAGAATGATGCCCGCGATCTCCGAGCAGCTGAAGACCTTGTCGGCCAGCACGATGCGCGCGTCACCGGCCGGCCCCTCGACGATCTCGTAGGGAAAGAGCTCGATGGCCTTCTGCAGCTCGGGAGACTCGAAGCGCCGACCGATCAGTCGCTTCGACGCGTAGACGGTGTTCTTCGCGTTGGTGATCGCCTGGCGCTTGGCCAGATGCCCGACCAGGCGCTTGCCATCCTGGGAGATCGCGAACATGGACGGACTGGTCTTGTAGCCCCCCGTGTTCGGGATGACCACGGGCTTCCCGCCGTCCACGACAGCGACACAAGAGTTGGTCGTTCCCAGGTCGATTCCGATGACTCTACCCATCGTCCCCTCCGATTACCGTCGGCGAAATCGTTGACTCGACTTGAGCCGCTCTGCCTTCACTTCGGGCGCTTGCGGATCGATGCTCGCGGCTCGATCCAACGCCTGCTGCGCCTCCACGGTCCGACCCGAGCGCCGCAGCGCGCGGGACAGGAGGACGTGGTGTAGGGCCACCTTCGGCTCGATCTCGACGAGCGTCTCCGCGTACTCGCGCGCGCGGTCGAGCTCGCCCAGCTCGAGCGCGAGTCGCGCAGCGCGCGTATTCGTCTCCGGATCCATCGGGCGATAGCCGAGCGCCTCTTCGAGCATGCGCATGGCGTCGACCCGGGAGCCCGCATTCTCGGCTTGGTCGAGCAGCGCCCGCGCGCGAAGGCCGTGCACCTGGGCTTGGATCTTGCCAAAGCCGTCCTTGTATTCCGGATTCCAGGGGTCGAACGCGATGGCCAGCCGCATGCTGGCGGACGCCTCGATCCAGCGATCCTGGTGCGCCGACACCTGCGCGGCCTGGAAGAGCTGGCGCGCCTTGAACTGCCGCTCGGCCACCAGCTTCTTCGGGATGCGGAAGCGGCGGCGCAGCCGCGCCAGGTTCTCCATCGGGGTGGGCTTGCGGTAGCCCCCCGGCGGTGCGGGCTCCTGCGCACCGATCACCTCACGGCGCCGCTGGGTGTCTCGGTAGGTGCCGGCCTCGTCCGGCGGCACCGCGTCCATGCTGCGCTCGAGCTCGCTGCGCGTGGCGGGATCCGAGAGCAGCTCGTAGGCCTCGATCATCTTCTTGAAGAGCCGTTCGAGACGCGCGCCGAACGGGCCAATGTTCTTGCGGAAGTAGCGATCCGGATGGAACTGCTTCGAGAGCGCGAAGTAGGCGCGCTTGATCGCCTCGTTGTCGGCGCCCCGATCCACACCGAGCAGCTCGTGGTAGGAGCCGTCGAGCCGCGCCTCGTAGTCCAGAATGCGCTGCTGCAGCTCCTCGGGGAGCTCCAGGCTGGGATCGATCGCAGGCGGCGGCGCGGCGGGCGCCTTGCCCCCCGGGGATGCGGCCTGTTTGAGGACGAACTCGATGGCGCCGGCCTCGACCCAGCGTTCGAGAAACTGATCGACCTGTTCCGGCGAAACGCCGCCGATCTGGCGCAGCGCGAGCCACGACGTGCGCCCGTCCATCCGCGACAGCAGGAAGCCCTCGACGGGTGTCAGCGCCACGTCCTGTGGCTCCCAGCCGGGAGCGAGTCGGGGAATCCGCTCCCGCTGATCGCTTGCACCGTCGTTCGAATGCATGGGTCCCCCGGACGACACACGTCCATCGGCTCATCGGCCGCCGCACCCCAAAAGCTGAGGCGTGACTTGCCCCCGCGCCGATCGACTGCGGATGCGGCGCAGCGCGCTGGCACCGCCCGGAGCCGGCCCCGCGAGCCGGATCGGCGCCGGCCCGACCTAGTGCCCCAGCAGCCGCTCCAGGATCGCCTTCTGCGCGTGCAGACGGTTCTCCGCCTGGTCGAAGGCGATGCTGCGCTCGCCGTCCAGCACCTCGTCGGTGATCTCCTCGCCCCGATGGGCGGGCAGGCAGTGCATGACGAAGGCCTTCGGCGCGTGGCGCAGCAGGGCCGCATTCACCTGGTAGGCCTGAAACACCTCGCGCCGCATCGCCTGCTCTTCTTCCTGGCCCATGCTCGTCCACACGTCGGTGTAGACGAAGTCGGCATCCCGCACGGCCTCCGCGGGATCCTCGCTCCACTCAATGCGCGCGCCGCTCGCCGCGGCGAGCTCCTCGGCGCGCTTGCGCACGCGCAGCACGGGCTGGTGGGATTCGGGCGTCGCGAGGCGCAGGTGCAGACCGAGCACGGCCGCGCCGAGCATCAGCGAGTTGGCCATGTTGTTGCCGTCGCCCACGTACGCGACGAGCGCCTCCTCGAGCGGGCGGTGCTCCTCGATGGTCTGCAGATCCGCCATCACCTGGCAGGGATGCAGCAGATCGGTCAGCCCGTTGATCACCGGAATGGTCGCCACCGCGGCCAGCTCCTCCACCAGTACATGGCTGAAGGTGCGCGCCACGATGCCATCCACCCAGCGCGACAGGTTCGCGGCCACGTCGCCGGGCGCCTCCCGGGTTCCGATTCCCACCTGCTCCGAGCGCAGCCAGATCGCGTGGCCGCCGAGCTGCGTCATGCCCGCTTCGAAGGTCACGTGGGTGCGCAGCGACGGCTTCTCGAAGAACATCGCGAGGGAGCGGCCCTCGAGCGTCTGGGGCCGCTCGCCTCTGTGGTGGAGCTGCTTCAGCTCCCGCGCGCGGCGCAGAATTGCGCGCAGCTCGTCGGCGGACCAGTCCGCCAGTGTGATGAAGTCCTTGGACATGCTCAACGGGTCAGCAGCGTGCCGACGCCTCCATCGGTGAAGACCTCCAGCAGAATCGCGTGGAGGATGCGGCCGTCGACGATATGGGTCTTCGCGACGCCTTCCTCGACGGCTGCGATGCAGCACTCGATCTTGGGGATCATGCCGCCCCGGATCGCGCCCTCGGCGATGTGCTTGCGCGCCTCGGTCACGTCGAGCTGCCGGATCAGGGCGCCCTGTGCGTCGAGCACGCCCTCCACGTCGGTCAGCAGGATCAGCTTCTCCGCGTGCAGGGCACGCGCCACGGCGCCCGCCGCCTCGTCCGCGTTCACGTTGTGCGTGACGCCGTCGTCGTCCACGCCGATCGGCGCGATCACGGGAATGAAGCCGGCCTCCGCAACCGCCGCGATCGGAGACGGTTCGACGGCGATCACCTTGCCGACGCGACCCAGATCGTGGTCGTCCACGAGCCGCCGCGTCACCCGGATCATTCCGCCATCGCTTCCGGTCAGCCCGATTGCGCGGCCCCCGCCCCGCTGCACGAGGGCGACGATCTCGCGGTTGACCTTGCCGCCGAGCACCATCTCGACGACCTCCATGGTCTGGTCGTCCGTGACGCGAAGCCCGCCGACGAAGGTCGACTCCACGCCGAGTCGCTCGAGGGTGCGCGCAATCTGCGGACCGCCGCCGTGCACGATCACGGGTCGCAGACCGATGAACTTGAGCAGCACCACGTCGACGGCGAACGAAGCGCGCAGCGCAGCATCGCTCATGGCGCTGCCGCCGTACTTGATCACGAAGATCTTGTCGTAGAAGCGCCGGATGTAGGGCAGCGCCTCGACCAGAATCTCGGCCTTGTCGATCAGGTCCTTCATCGGCCCCCCGACTCGCGCCGCGCGCGAGCCAAGTCTTCGATGGATTCGAGCAAACTACGGTACAGGAGGATGTTGCGGACCGCCGCGGAGAGCACCGCCGCGAGCACTTCGCCGGCCCGCGGCGAGGCACCCACCTGCGGCGCCGGAAAGATTCGCGCAACACCGAGGATCTTGCCCCGCACCTTGAGCGGAACGCACAACAGCGGACGGCTGCGGCCGTCGGCGGGCGTGTCCACCGCGGGATCGAAGCGCGAGTCGCTCTGGGGATGATCCGCCGCGACGAGGCGCCCGGTCTGCAGCACGAGCCCCGTCAGGCCGCGGTCGCGAGGCAGGCGCGGACGGTCGGACACGCCGGCGGCGTCCCGCTGCCCTTCGAGCCGCAGCTCGCCGCTGCGCCCGTCGATCGTGTACAGCGCCACGGGGCTCGCCGAGAGGCCCTCCGCCACGGGGCGCAGCGCGGCATCGATCAGCCGTTCGGGCTCGACCTCGCTGGTGAGGGCCTCGCACACGGCGCGCGCCAGCTCTGCCACCCCGTCCTCCACCTCCTCGGCGGCAACCTGCGCCTCCGGCAGCTCCGCGCTCTCGAAGGGGGCCATGAGCGCGCTCGCGTGCAGCGCCAGCACTCGGAAGAGCGCGAGGTCTTCGTCCTCGAAGGGCTGGTTGCCCTCGCGATCCGTCGCGCACAGCACGCCGAAGGGTCCGCGCGCGCCCACCAGCGGTGCCAGCGCCACCGACACCGACCCGTAGCGGGGCTGCCGCACGTACCCCGCGCAGCGCTCGTCGTGCTCGATGTCGTCGATCAGGATCGGATTCCCCTCCTGGATCGCCAGCCCCGCCACACTTCGGCCCACCGTGGCGGGATCCATCTCGCTCGGCTCGCGTCCCTCGCCGGTGGCCGCCACCACGTTCAGAAGCGAGGCGCTCGCATCCGCCAGCAGCACGGACGTCTTCGAGGCGGCGAGCACCTCGGCAATCGCCTCGGCCAGGGGAGACGCGAGCTCGGCCCGGCGCACCTCGACCTCGACGCGAGCGGCCAGAGCGTCGAGCTCGGCGAGGCGCGCCCCCAGCAGGTGCAGGCGACCGCGCAGCGACTGCCAGCGCGACTCCACTTCCGTTGCTTCCAACGCGCGGCGCACTGCCAGGCGCAGCTCTTCGTCGTGCAGCGGCTTGGCCAGGTAGTCGGAGGCTCCGAGACGCAGCGCTTCGAGCACGAGCTCCTGATCCGTGTGGGCCGAAAGCACGATGACGCGCAGCGCCGGCCGCCGGGTGCGCAGCCGCTCGAGCACCTGGACGCCGCCGATGCCCGGCAGGCGCACGTCGAGCACCACGACGCCGACGCGCGGATCCTCGGCGGCCTTGAGCGCTTCCTCGCCCGACGCCACGAGCTCGCACTCGACACCGAGCTCGGCGACCACGTCGCGGATCGCCTCGCGGAAGAAGCGCTCGTCGTCGACCACCAACACGCGCGGCGCTGACATCGTGCCCCCCATCGATGCGGCGTCACTCAAAGGATGTAGCGCGCCAGATCCTCATCTTGCACCAGCCCCTCGAGCCGCTCGCGAACGAACGTCTCGTCCACCACGTGCCGCGAGCCGCCCAGATCCGGCGCGTCGAAGGAGAGCTCGTCCAACAGCCGCTCCATCACGGTATGCAGGCGCCGCGCACCGATGTCGTCCGAGCGCTCGTTCACGCGCGCGGCGTACTCCGCGATGGCGCGGATGCCGTCGTCCTTGAACTCGATCTCCACGCCCTCCGTGGCCATGAGCTCCGTGTACTGACGCACGAGTGAGTTGGTGGGCTCCGCCAGGATGCGCACGAAATCCTCGCGCGTGAGGCTCGCCAGCTCCACTCGGATGGGAAAGCGGCCCTGGAGCTCCGGAATCAGATCGGATGGCTTGGCCACGTGGAAGGCACCCGCCGCGATGAAGAGGATGTGGTCGGTGCGCACCGTGCCGTGCTTGGTCTGAACGCTCGAACCCTCGACGATGGGCAGCAGGTCGCGCTGGACCCCTTCTCGCGAGACATCGGGCCCCCCGCGCGAAGACACACCGCCCGCCACCTTGTCGATCTCATCGATGAAGACGATGCCGGTCTGCTCGACCCGTCCGATGGCCCGCTCGCGCACCACATCCATGTCGACCAGTCGCGTCGCCTCCTCGGCGCCCAGCACCTCCCGCGCCGCGCCGACCTTCATGCGCCGGCGCCGCGTGCGGCGCGGCAGCAACCCGCCGAGGAGATCCTTGAACTGCATCCCCATCTCCTCCACGCCCTGCGGTGTGAAGAGCGAGATGCTGGGTCCGGCTCCGCCGCCCTCTTCGAGCTCGAGATCCACATCGCGCTCGTCGAGCAGTCCCTGCCGCAGCATGCGGCGCAGCTTCTCGCGCGTGGTGGGCTGCAGCCCGGCAGCCGCCGCATCGCGCTCTGCGGGAGGCCCCGCGCCGACCTCGAGCGCGGCGGCGCCCGCGGGCGCCGATCCGTGCGCCCCTCGGGCGCCCGGCGCAGCGGGCGCCGGCAGCAACGCGTCGAGCAGGCGCTCTTCGGCCCGCTCCTCCGCCTTGGTTCGGACCGCGCGCTTCTCCTCCTCGAGCACGAGCGCGATGCCGAGCTCGGTCAGATCGCGAATGATGGACTCGACGTCGCGACCCACATAACCGACCTCGGTGAACTTCGAGGCCTCCACCTTGAGGAAGGGCGCCTGCGCCATCTTCGCCAGGCGACGCGCCACCTCGGTCTTCCCGACTCCGGTCGGACCGATCATGATGATGTTCTTCGGCGCGATCTCCTCGCGGAGCTCTTCCGGAACCTGCTGGCGGCGCCAGCGATTGCGCAGCGCGATGGCGACGGCGCGCTTCGCGTCCGCCTGGCCGACGATGTAGCGATCGAGCTCGGAGACGACCTCGCGCGGTGTGAAGGCTCTGAGCTCTTGCAGGGAGTTCACGGGATTTCGACCACCGTCATGCGATCATTGGTGTAGATGCAGATCTCGGAGGTGATGCGCAGTGCCTCCTGCGCGATCTCGGAAGCGGACAGATTCGTATGCCGGATCAGCGCGCGCGCTGCCGCCACCGCGTAGCCCCCACCCGATCCGATCGCGGCGACTCCGTCGTCGGGCTCGATGACGTCGCCGTTGCCGGAGACGACCAGCACGTGCTCCCGATCTCCGACCAGGAGCATCGCGTCCAGGCGACGCAGCGCCCGATCCATGCGCCAATCGCGCGCGAGCTCCACGGATGCGCGGCGCACGTTGCCCGGATGGGCCTCGAGCTTCGTCTCGAGGCGCTCGGTGAGCGCCATGGCATCCGCCGCCCCACCGGCGAAGCCGATCAGCGCGTCGCCCTTGGCGGAGCGCCGCACCTTCTGGGCGCTCTGCTTCATCATCGTCTCTCCAACGGTGACCTGCCCGTCCGAGACCATCGCGATCGCGCCATCCCGGATCACGGCGAGAACGGTCGTGGCGCGCACCGCAGGCGAGTGCCTCATTTCTCTCCCCTCTCGCGAACGCGC
>Ga0224496_10000803_pt1 | contig 20978 bp, 20 predicted proteins | sample SF_Jul11_sed_USG_2_FD_168127 | JGI IMG/M metagenome (GOLD analysis project Ga0224496, IMG submission 168127) | Sediment microbial communities from San Francisco Bay, California, United States - SF_Jul11_sed_USGS_8_1 | ecosystem: Environmental > Aquatic > Marine > Sediment | place: USA...
GGTCTCGGTGGCAGCTCTGACCATTTATGATATGTGTAAAGCGGTTGATAAGGGGATGGAGTTTGGCGAAATTTTCTTGTTGTCGAAATCCGGGGGTAAATCAGGATTGTACCAACGTGATGACGTGGTGAGTGGAGGATAAGGTTTTTTCATTCCCTACATGATGAAATTCTATTGTTGACTATGGCACAGGTTAAACTTTTTGGCATGTTGAAAACCTTAGTGGCAGGGCAGAGTGTCTTGGATGTGCCTTTGGCAGATGGGGCGCAAGTCCAAGATCTGGTGAGTACTCTTCATGCCCAATATCCAGACTTAGGCGACTTATTGCACCAGAAAAAAGTGGTGGTGTCCGTGAATCAAGAAATTGCTCATTGGGAAACCGCGTTGGGTGAATCGGATGAGATTGCGTTGTTGCCGCCTTTTGCCGGTGGAGCATAATCGTTCACAACGATCAATCTCATGTCGTGAACTGAGGAAGGTACGTTATGGCTGTTGAAACAGAAGAAGGCATGCTCGTTCGAGTTCAGCAGGAAAACTTTTCGATTGATGAGGAATTAGAGCGGGTGCGAGCTCGCTCAACTAAAATTGGTGGGATCTCCATGTTTTTAGGAACGGCAAGAGACCACTCCAAGGGGCATGAGGTGAGTTCGATGACCTTTGAGCATTATGAAGGCATGGCTCAAAAAAAGTTGAAGGAAATTCGAGAACGAGCCTTACAGGATTTTGACATTATTGAAGCACTCGTCCTTCATCGCTACGGCCCGATCGAAATTGGTGAGAATATTGTGTTGATTATTGTCGGGGCTGAGCATCGAGCTGATGCCTTTAAGGCCTGCCAATGGTGTATCGATGAACTGAAAAAAATTACGCCGATCTGGAAAATGGAATACACACCCCAGGGTGATGTGTGGGTGGAGGAACATCCCTGATGTCCACGAGTGAACCACAGGTTTTGCCTGAACCTGCTAAAGATATCTGGGGACGGCCTTTACGATCGCTTCGTGTGTCGGTGACTGACCGCTGTAATTTACGCTGTCAATATTGTATGCCCGAGGAAGACTATGTGTGGTTGCCTCGTGAAACCCTGTTGACCTTTAAAGAGATTGTCTTCCTGACAGAGCTTTTTTCGGAGCAAGGTGTGGATCGCGTCCGGATTACTGGCGGGGAGCCGCTGCTGCGGAAAGATTTGGCGTCTTTGATTGGGATGTTTCAATCCAATACCCGAATAAAAGATATTGCGATGACGACCAATGGCGTGTTGCTGGCTGAGCATGCACAGAATCTTTTTGATGCAGGCTTGCACCGTATCACGGTGAGTCTGGATACGTTAAAGCCCGAACGGTTTAAAGCCCTGACCCGAAGGGATACCTTGGCGCAGGTCTTTGAAGGTATTGAGTCGGTGGGCCGGGTCGGGTTTCAGGGATTAAAGTTGGATACCGTGGCGATGAAGGGCTACAACGATGATGAATTGATTCCGTTGATTGAGTACGGTAAACGGGTAAACGGCGAAGTGCGGTTTATTGAATATATGGATGTGGGTGGGGCCAATGATTGGTCGGCTGATAAAGTGCTGTCCCGCAAAGAAATTCTTGCCCTGCTAAGCCGGTATTATGGGACCATTGAGCCACTGCACGAGATGAGTTCGGCTCCTGCGCAGCGATTTCGTCTTCCTGACGGAAGGACTTTTGGTATTATCCCTTCCACCACTATGCCATTTTGCTCAACCTGTGATCGTAGCCGCTTGACGGCTGATGGGATGTGGTACTTGTGTTTGTATGCCAAAACTGGATTGGATTTGCGTAAACCGATTCGGGCCAGACGGTCACGAGAAGATTTAGTCTCCATGATTCAATCGGTTTGGGAGACGCGTCGAGATCGGGGCGCGGAAGAGCGCAAAGAGTTGGAAGCCAGCACTGGCCGTGGGCGATTTATTGATATTGATCGATTGCGGCAAGACCCGCATTTGGAAATGCATGCTAGGGGCGGGTGACGTCATCTGATGTTTTCCGTGGTCTGTCTTGATAGGGGGTGTTCCTTTTCCTTCCTCATGTGCTTTCTGGGATTTGCTTGCCGGGTCTCTTACCCTATGGTAGTGTTTTCTGACCCATGAAATGAGTTAGAATCGTACATGCTCTGTGCGTGTTTCTTCTTTTCCTCTCCCACATGTATTTCATTGCCAATGTCTAGTCTAATCCTATTGGCTGTCGTCATAACAAGAAAGGGCGTTGCCGTCCATGGGATGGTTTAAACGGAGCAAACAGGAAGATTCGAAGGGAACTTCTGTCAATATTATGGAAGGGATGTGGATCAAATGTACGGTCTGCCGAGCGACTATTTTTAAACGTGAAGTTGATCGTAACCTCAAGGTCTGCCCCAAGTGCTCGTATCATTTTCCCATGTCGATTGAAGAGCGGGTGGAGTTGCTTGTCGATTCCGGAACGTTTCAGGAATGGGACGCTGATTTGGTGCCCAATGATCCGTTGCTGTTTGAAGATACCCTTCCCTATAAAACTCGAATTAGTAATGCTCAACGAAAAACGGGCAAGCAAGAAGCCATTCTCACCGGCCGTTGCCAGATACGGGGCATTCCCGTTGCTGCGGGTATTTTTGATTTTTCGTTTATGGGCGGCAGTATGGGCTCGGTGGTGGGAGAAAAGATTTGTCGTGCCATTGATCGGGCGGTCGCGGACCATCTCCCATTTTTATTGGTGACAACGTCGGGGGGCGCGAGGATGCAGGAAGGGACGTTATCACTGATGCAAATGGCCAAAACCGCGTCGGCTATCGCGAATCTTCAGGAAGCACGGTTGCCGTATGTCGTGTTATTAACCGATCCGACCTTTGGCGGGGTGACCGCGAGCGTGGCGATGTTAGGCGATGTCATTCTTGCAGAGCCCAAGGCGCTCATTGGGTTTGCTGGCCCGCGTGTGATTGAGCAAACCATCAAAGAGCGATTGCCTGAAGGGTTTCAACGTGCCGAATTTTTATTAGACCATGGCATGATTGATCAAATAGTGAACCGGAAAGTTCTTAAAGATACCCTCGCCACGTTGCTCATGCATTGTGGAGCAGGTGCAATGTCCGCGTAGTCTGCTTCCTTCCTCGTGTGTTTCCTGCCGATCATTTGGCGATTCTCGTGTCAACTTATTCTGAAACCCTTGACTATCTGTTTGGGCTTCACCGTTTTGGTGTGAAGCTGGGCCTTGAGGCCATTACTGATATTCTTTGTCGTTTAGGGAATCCTCAGCGCAAGTATCCAACCCTTCATATTGCGGGGACCAATGGCAAAGGGTCTTCAGCGGCGATGGTTTCGGCCATGTTACAAGCGGGTGGCTATCGTGTGGGCTTATATACCTCGCCGCATTTGGTCGATTTTCGTGAACGTATACGAGTACAAGATGACAATATTTCGGAAGAGCATGTGTGCGAAACAACTGCACGACTTCGACGTGTGGCCGATGCCCTCGGAACTCACACCTTTTTTGAATTTACGACGGCTATGGCCTTTCAGTATTTCTTCGACCAAGAGGTCGACATTGCGATCATCGAAGTGGGGTTGGGCGGACGGTATGATGCGACCAATGTTTTAGAGCCCCTAGGAGTGTTGATTACGGGGATAGGCTTTGATCATGAGATGTATCTTGGGCGCACACTTCCAGCAATTGCGCGAGAAAAAGCTGGCATCATTCATCAATCGGCACCGGTGGTTCTGGGAGAGATGCCAGCCAGCGTCAATCAGGTATTTGAAGAGGTGGGCAAAGAGTTCTCTGCTCCTGTCTATCGATATGGGCAACATTTTTCTCTTTCAGAAACCAGCTCAACAACCTTCACCTATCAGGGGTTTCGAGAGAGGATTTCCGGCCTCCAGACGAATTTGCTTGGACGACACCAGATGCGCAATGCCGCATGTGCGTTGGCCTTGCTAGAGTCTGCCACGGCCGAACGGTTTCCTCTATCAGTCGAGGCTATCACATTTGGGCTGCAACATGTTCGTTGGAGGGGCCGTCTAGAAATCATTCAACATGACCCGATGGTCATCTTGGATGGGGCTCATAATCCATTAGGTGCCCGGGTCTTGTTTGACTTTCTTCAATCACAACTTCATGATTGCCCTGGCCGAAAACTCATTGTCATTCTCGGGATGATGCAAGATAAGAATCATGCGGAGTATTTGCGGATTATACTCCCGCTTGTTGACACCTTGATCCTCACGCAACCTCATATGAATCGAGCCTCGACGATTGATGAATTGCGTCAAGTTGTGCCGCAAGATGATGTGGAAATTTTCACCATTACAGATTCTTTGGAGGCCTATAGCCAGGCCCAACGCCTTGCTAATCCTTCTGACCTTATTTGTGTCACCGGTTCGTTGTTTCTCGTTGGGGAAATCTTGCAGCATTTATCTTCCTCATCTTCATCCTTGGATAAGGGCTAAAGATGGCCAGGTTTGCAAGTTTTTCCCCTTGGCTGTTGGTGCTCTTGGTCGGCATTTGTCTGTTCCCTGCATCTGTGTGTGCTGAAGGCCCTTCGACGACACAACAGGTCAATACCGAAAATTCCCGTGGGGTTCCCGTGGAAATGTCGGCTGATCGTATTGAATACGATCAGGAGCGGGAAGAGTACCATGCCATTGGAGCCGTGGATGTCACTCGAGGACCGGTTCGACTCACGGCGGATGATGCGACTCTTCAAAAATTGACAGGGCAGTTGCTGGCTGTCGGTCATGTGCATCTTCGTGATGACCATGCTGATGTCTGGGCGGAACAACTCGAGCTGAACATGAATACTGAAGCTGGCGTGTTGACGACAGGAAAAATTTTCGGAAAAGAGCAAAATTCTTTTGTTACCGGAGAACGGTTCCAACGTTTTTCTGAAACCCACTATCGGGTCAAAGATGGGTCGTTTACCAATTGCGATGCGAAGGACGGCCAAATCCCTGCATGGCGTTTTACCTTTGATGATATGGATTTAGATTATGAAGATAGCTTATTCGGGAAAGGCGTGTGGTTCAATGTGAATGATGTGCCACTTATTCCTCTTCCCCCGTTTCAATATCCGCTGGGAGCTAAAAGAAAAAGTGGTCTACTCATTCCCACGGTGGGTATCAGCAATGCCTTTGGATTTAACTATCGCCAAGGGTATTATTGGGCGATCAATCCCAGTCAGGATGTCACGATTTCGCCTCAAATTTTAACCCAACGCGGGTATGGGGGCGACCTGAATTATCGGTATGCGTGGAGTCGCCAAGCCAAAGGCCAATGGTTCATGAATGGCTTGTATGATACCGAGCAAAATCGGAAGCGTTTTCAGTTTCGCGGGGCCCATGCCCAACAGTTCACCCCCGATTTATCTTTTCGTATGAACTTGAATTATTCCACTGATCGCCAATTTTTGCAGGATTTGAGCAGTTCCGGCGTTCAGCGCGCGCTACCTAGTCAAGAGTCCAATCTCACGTTGTTACAGCGCTTAGATCATGGAGCCTTGTACCTCTGGGGGCAATACCTTCAACCGCTCAATGCGGGAGGAGACACGACCTTCCAACGGTTGCCGGAAGTTGGCCACCGATTTGTGAATCCGGGTTTATTGGGAAGTCCACTGGCATTGACCGCTGATACCACCGCTGTCCATTTTTGGCGCGAAGAAGGATTTAAGGTCGGTCGTTTGGATTTCTTGCCAGGCCTGTCTGTTGAAGGGCTGCATATTGGGAACACGTTGGGGTTCCGTCCGCAGGTCAAATTTCGGGAAGTGGCCTATACGCGTGGATTGACTGATACGTCACGACAATATCGGGAAACCTATTGGATGGGGGCCGAGGCTTTTTCACATTTGACGAAACGATTCACAGTTGGAGAGCTTGGGTCACTCCGGCATTCAATGAAACCGAATGTGATATATGAATTCGTTCCCCAAACCAGACAATCGAAATTAGTGCAAATCGATGCGGTTGATGACTTGATTAATAAGAGTCTGCTGACTTATTCCTTGAAAAATCGACTGAGTCATCAAGGTCAAGACAGTGCCTCCACTACCTGGTTAGATGTGTTATTTGCACAAAGTTACCATGTGGGAGAACCCCCTCCACTGGCGTCCAAGTTTTCGGATATTTGGACACGTGGAGAATTTCACCAACCATTAGGGGACCAAGATTTTCTCTCTGCCTTTAATCTAACCGTCGATGCTTTTTTCGATCATCGGAAAAAAGAATTCACGCAATTGAACACCGATGGACTCATTCAAGGCCATCGTGCGTGGTATCTCACAGTGGGTCAACGATATTCAAAAGCTGGTTCACGGACGCGTCGTGGCGATATTTGGAATCCCATTTCCTTTAACGAAGTGCTCGTCCCGGCAGAGAAAATTCTCTTTCTTACCGCTGGGGGGGGCGTGCGATTGCCCGGTGGGGTCACGGTGGGTTCCCGCTGGTATCATGACTTCCGTACGGGGAAAACGGCGGAGTTGGATGTGGTCGCGCTGTATCAGAATCCTTGCCGCTGTTTTTCACTTGGGCTCTATTATGTTCGGTTTCCAGATCGGGAACAGTATGATTTCTTGATCAGTTTGACCGGGCTGTGGGGCTCTCAAGGAAATGGGACACAACTGATGCAGTCCATCTTAGGACCTATTATGGGAGGAGATCGTGGCGTCCCCTGGAATTATCGTTAGCGATTTCTTTCATGTGGGTTGCAGAAGGAAGAGAGCTCTTTCCCTTGTTCTTATTGGGTATTTGGGGGTCTGGGGATGTCTGGGTATGAGTCATGCCCATGAGGTGGTGACCGACCGAGTCAGTATTGCCTTTGGGCAAGGTCAATTGTTTGGCATCACCTCAGGGGAAGGAATTGCGAGACTAAGATTGGGGGCAGGGGAACAAGTCTTGGTTCGTGAAGCCAAAGGGGTAACGGGGTTCGTCCAAACGACGACGCGAATGTTGGGATTTTCTGGTGAGCTTCAACGGTGGGTCTCAATCAATATTTCAACCGCGGAGCACATTCTTCATTGGACCGTGACCCCCCGAATGATTATCGTGCAAGGCCAGGAAGCGACCTATGGATTTCAGAGCGATCGTGGGCGGTGGAAACGGGAACCGTGGGGCGCTGGAGAATCTCTGCAAACCAGTGAGGTCAAAGATTTCATTGCCGTGATGGTGACCGACCGACGGGTGTTAGGGTTTTCTGCTGTCACTGGGGGATTTTTCTCACAAGACTTGCCTATAAGTAATCCGATCCTTGATATCGAAATTAACGACCATGTGGTGATTCTTCACCTCTCTCAGGTCATGTTCGTTTTTCGGTCAGGATTGTCGAGTTGGGCTGAGTTGCCCTAATTCGAGGAGAGGCTGGACGTCGGCTGCGATTGCTGGGTGAGGCCAGGATAATCAACCCCAATGGGTGCATTGGAACAGTATTGGCTCCACCATTGAATGACCTCCTGGAGAAAGGGGTCTTCCGGCCCAGTCGCAAAGAGATGGCCGTAGAGGTATCCTGTTTGCGTATCAAACAGAATGAAGATCGGCATGGATGCGGGTTCGGGAAGGGGCGCATTATCCATAGGGTGTCTGTATCCTGGACTCCATCAACTGGTTTGACTTTAGAGGCTTGTCGGCCATTGATGTAGGTTCCTTGAGGCCGTTTTTTAAGGTAGGATAGCGAACGGGGTGTACTATTTCGAAAAAGCGTTTGAAAAGCGCATACTTGGACTGGTTGTGCATGATGGAAACTCAGCAAAATTTTCAGAGGAATCCTTGGGCTAAACTTGACCTACTTTATAAAATGGGGTGCAATGCCAGGGGGGGCTCGACTGAGAGAGTTCCACTGTCCGTCTGGTGGCTGTTTCAAAAAAAATGATCAGTTCTGCGAGGGTTGGGGAGGCGAGTCATGGAAACATCAATAACTACTGAATTACCTGTGAGGGGTCGGGTGGCCAGAATTCTGTTAGTTGAGGACGAACAAGATGTTCGAGACACCATTAAACTTCAATTAGAAGATGAAGGACATGAAGTGACCGAGACTGACTCTGGGCACCAAGCCCTGGCGTTGGCAGAATTGTCTGCCTTCGACCTTGTGCTCACGGATGTCATGCTTCCTGACCTCAATGGCATTGAACTCGTTCAACGGTTAAACCAATTGCCACTGTGCCCCGTGACCGTAGTGATGACGGGCCATGGATCAGTCGAAATGGCCGTCAATGCCATCAAAGCCGGAGCATTTGATTTCTTGTCTAAGCCTTTCTCTGTCGATGTATTGAGTGCCACCGTGGCCAGTGCTTTACGAGTGAAATCGCTTCAAGATGAAAACACGGAACTGAAAAAAACGGTCAAAGGACAATTTAGTATTGGAAAGCTGGTGAGTTCCAGTCAGGTGATGAAAGAAGTGTTTCAGCTCATCGATTGTGTGGCAGATACTGATAGTACGGTTCTGATTTTGGGAGAAAGTGGGACGGGCAAGGAACTGATCGCGCAAACGATTCACGCGAATAGTACCAGGCGTCGTGGGAATATGATTCCGGTCAATTGCGGTGCAATTCCCGAGGCTCTGTTGGAGAGTGAGTTATTCGGTCATGAAAAGGGTGCGTTTACCGGGGCTGTGGCGGCTCGAGTCGGTCGATTTGAGTTAGCGTCAGGTGGGACCATTTTCTTAGACGAAATTGGAGACTTGAGTCCTCCTCTTCAGGTGAAACTGCTTCGAGTTCTTCAAGAACGAACGTTCGAGCGGGTAGGCGGGACCCGGACCTATAAATCAGATGCCAGGGTGGTGGCGGCGACGAATCAAGATCTCGAGAATTTGGTTGCAGCCAAACAATTCCGCGAAGATCTGTTTTACCGACTCAACGTGGTGCCGGTGCTGGTTCCACCTTTGCGCCAACGAGTTGAGGATATTCCCCTCTTATTGCAGCATTTTATCGAGATGTTTAATGATCGTCGAAAAGCGGAGTTGACTGGTGTGTCCGATCATGCCATGGCCTTACTGTGTGAGTATCCGTGGCCCGGCAATGTTCGAGAAATCGGCAATATTGTTGAACGGATTGCCATCTTGAAGCGACGTGGGTTGATTGAACCTGAAGATTTGCCTGAGAAAATTCGTCGTCTTCCATCAGATCTGCTCCCCTCCACACCTGCGGCTATCCCGGTTGGCGGATTAGATCTATCTCGAGCTGTCGAAGAATTTGAAAATCGATTGATTCTCGAAGCCCTTGAACGGACCAATTGGGTCAAAAGTAAAGCTGCGCGACTTCTACAAATCAACCGGACGACACTGATTGAAAAATTAAAAAAGAAATCCCTTGCCGAAGTGGTGGCCCAACGTGCCGCCCCCCCTGAAGACCTGGTTGATGCCTGACGGGTTGCAACCCATGGCCATGCTCCATCTCTTTGTCTTGTGCTTCCGCCAATCAGCCTGAAGTTCTGACCCTTCCGTCAACGCCTTGACGCAGGCAGTTTCTTCCCAGCAGTGCGTGTTCCAAGAAAACCCCTCATTTTTCAATGAAAATTTCGGCCGGTCTTTTTGGGCCCGGTAAGAAATTCTCGGGTCCGGATTTTGCTGAATAGGTCTCCAAGGTTGGAGGACATACGAAACGTGAGAAGATTTCTCTGGATGGTCGGGGTGGCTGTCCTCTGGCCCAGTACGGCAGCGGGTGGGTCCTGTTCGGAATTTCCCTGGCATCACCCTCGAGACATGGTCATGCCAAATGTGGTTCATGAAGGTCAGAAGGCAATGCAAGCTGGGGCCTTATTGGAAGCACGGAAATTGTTTTCTACTTATCTCTTGGAACATGAGGAAGGGGTGTTTGCGGATGGCGCCAAGTGGGTGGTGGCTTTCCTTCCTGAAATTTCGGATGAACCTGGAAAAGAATTTTTGAAACAGATCGAGCGTCTTCAAACGATGAAAACCGCACAACCGGATAGTGTATATGCCCCGTGGGCGTTGTGTTCGATGGGGCAATTGTACTGGGATGCCGGGTGGCATTCTGAAGCCAATGCCCTGTTCGAAGAATTTCTTGCGTCCTATCCCGCGCATCCCTTAGCCGGAGGCGTGATGGTCGAAGCGGGGTTGGGATTTCTGGAAAACCGGCAATTTCTTGAAGCCGCGCTCGTCCTTCGTCGGGTTGTGGAAGAGCCGAAATGGGAAGCGCATCGACCCAGTGGGGCATTGGGATTAGCAGATGCGACAGCCATGTCCAAGGCATGGAGTCAGGCCTATTATTGGTACCGCGTGGTTGAGGCTGAAAGACCTGAACTCATTCGACAATCGGCACGTTCCTCATACTATTACGGGTTAACGGAGTTAGCCGTAGGAGAGGCCGCTAAAGCGATTCCTCGTTTTTTAACCACGGTCAATCTTTTTCCTCAACAAGAAGTCGCTGGGCACGCCCTCAATCGTATTTCTGAGAAATTAGTACAAGAGGGGCATGAATTTTTGTCTCTTTGGTTTGCGGAGCAAGCCAAACGACGATTTAAGGGACAGGAATCCGGTCGTCGGGGACAAGCGGCACAAATCAGATGGGTGGTGGACTACTTGTCCACAGAACATTCGAAAGCAGAGTGGGCAAAGGTCTACCAGCGCTTGGATGACTTGGAAATCTATTTATCGGTGTCCTGGGATAATGTTGTGGAAACGGCTCGCGCGTTGAGCCAAGCTCCAGAACAAGATGTTCTCGAGGAAAGCCTGGTGTGGTTGGGACAAGGGTATCTCACGCTTGGAGATCTGCCATCTGCCATTCGATCATTGAAGCACCTCGTTATTGTGGCGACGTCCGAGACATGGCGAAAGAAAGCGGAACATCGGTTAAGTGCCATTCTCAGCGAGCAAATGCAATCCTTCTCTGAGAAACAAGCCTGGGTCCGATTACTCAAGTTCCATGAAGATCAACAAGAGGCGTTTCGTTTGGTTCCGTTGACCCGTGAGCGCGTTCGGACGGTGGCTCAGGCCTATCAACAGGTGAAGCTTCCTTCTAAAGCTATGCAGTGGTATGACCAATTGTTGAAGGAGTATCCAAAGAGTCCTTTGCGTGAAGAAATTTTTTCACAAAAGGTTTTTCTTGCTGATGACCAGGGCGACGCGCCAGTTGTTCGAAGTGCTGGGGAGATCTATCTGCGTGAGTATCCTGAAGGCAAATGGCGAGCGGAGGTGTCCACAATGTTGGGAATAGAAGCGTTGGTTCGTAAGGACTATACCCAGGCCATTCAACAACTATCCGATGGTCTGCAGCGCACGCATGACGCGGCGTTACAACGATATGCGCTCCGCCATCGAGCGCAAGCCTATCGGGAGGCAGGAAAGAGAGATGTCGCGCTTGAAGATTTTCGACAGGTGGTAGCTCTGGATGCTTTGGACATGAGCAATGTGGTGCGGCTAGGAGATTTTCTGTTTGATCAAGGCGATTATGCCGAGGCTGCACCACTGTATGACCAAGTGTTGACTTCCAAGGCGCCTGTGCCTTTGAAGGCTTGGGCGAAATATCGGTGGGGGCTGTCATTGGACTATCAAGGAAATGCGAGTGAAGCACAAAAACTCTTGTCTGAAGTGCGGCAATTAGAAACACGATCGCCAGAATTTGAAAATACCATTCGTGCTGCGGCGGCAGCTGTGCTAGATGAATTTTCTCTACAAGGTAAACCGCAAGTCAGGAGAGACAATGAAGGGAGTTAGAGCAACGGATTGTCCATCGTTGGTCAAGGGGGCGAAAAGGAAAGCTGAGCGTTCCGTCCTAAATTTTGGTTCTGTTCCAGCTTCTCATAATCGATCGTTATATGTGGCCGTTGAAGGAACGAAGGACGAACATCCTTGCCCTCAAGTGGCTCAGGCATCTGAGGGGGAGCATCAGCTTCGGTTAGCCAGGCTTGGAGAACAGGTTGGTCGTCTGGCTCATGATATTCGAAATCCTTTGGCGAGTATTGAGTGGTTTACCTCATTGTTGGGTCGCGATGATCAGAGTCAGGCAGAGCGGCTAGAATTGGCCGACCATTGTATCCGCGCCGTTCGCACTTTGGATCATCTGGTCTCCAATATGTTGATATTTAGCGCGCCATTGCATGCCAAACGAGAGCCTGTACACCTCCCAGCATTACTGAATGATGTGGAATTGTTGGCATTGTATCCTCTCCGTTCCAAGCGGCTGACGATTTATCGTTATTGTGAAAATAATGTGTCGACGATCTGGGGTCAGGAATCTTTACTCAAACAAGTCTTGCTCAATCTTTTCATGAACGCCATTTATGCCTCAAAGCCGGACAGCTTCATTGAGATTCACTGTCGCAACGAATCACGATTGGTTGAGCAGCTTGGGAAGCAGAAGTCAGAACACGGTCTCCTACTTCGTATTCGAGATCATGGTTGTGGAATGTCTGAGGAAGAGCGGTCACACATGTTTCGCCCATTTTATTCCAATCGAAAAGGAGGGACAGGCCTCGGCCTTTCAATTGTTCAACAGATAGTTCACATTCATCACGGTTTCATCGATATTACGAGTCAACAAGGAAAAGGGACGACGGTTGATCTCTTTTTCCCTCAGTAAAGGAGAATCGCATGCTAGAGACTGCGAATGGGATGAGTCGGGGCATCCTGGTTGTCGAAGATGATGAACAGTTACAAACCGCCTTGGCCAAAGTTTTGAGCCAACATGGCTATGACGTAACCGTGGCCCGGGACGGCTATGAGGGCTTAGAGCATGTCGAGCGGGATGCTCCCTGGCTTGTCCTCACTGACCTGAGTTTGCCCGGGAAAGGGGGTATGGAGTTTTTACGAGAGGTCCGGACGCAGGGCTATCATATGCCGGTAGTTGTGATGACGGCCTATGGTGGTGTGGATGTCGCGGTCGAAGCCCTAAAGTATGGGGCCACCGAATTTCTTCAAAAACCCTTTCCCATTGATCGGCTAGAGAAGATCATTCAACAGCTGGATGATGATCGTAGCGAACCACGTTTTGCGTCGAACGGGGTTCAAGAAAAGACGACACATGGAGAGCCACGCGAGGGGTTTTTGACTCGAGACCCCAAAGTGCTGCAAACCTTAAAAATGTTGGACATGATTGCGAGTAGCTCAGCGACAATCTTAATTCAGGGAGAAAGCGGAACGGGCAAAGAAGTCTTGGCTCGTCATATCCATCGCAAAAGTACCCGGGCTCATCAACCCTTCGTTGCCATTAATTGCGCCGCGCTGCCTGAAGGCCTTTTAGAAAGTGAATTATTTGGCTATGAGAAAGGAGCCTTTACCGGGGCTTTGACGAGACGAGCCGGAAAATTTGAACTGGCCCATCAAGGCACGTTGTTATTAGATGAAATTGGAGAGATGAGTTTAGGCCTACAGGCGAAATTGTTGCGGGTTCTTCAGGAACGAGAAGTTGACCGTCTTGGGTCGCGACAGCCTATTCCAGTGGACGTGCGGGTGATTGTCACCACCAATCGTAATCTTGCGCAGGAAGTCCAAGCCGGACGGTTTCGGGAAGATGTGTATTACCGGCTGAGCGTCATGCCGTTTACGATTCCTCCCTTACGAGATCGGCCGGAGGATATCCAGCTGTTAGCAGAGCATTTTTCCCATCGGTCATTTCTCCGAAACCAGCGTTCCTGGAATGGGATTTCCGATGAGGCTATGAGGTATTTGAAAAGTCGACCATGGCGGGGCAATGTTCGTGAATTAGAAAATGTCATCGAGCGGGGTGTTCTTCTGGCAGATAATGGGACATTGCAGGTGGAACATTTTCAATTTGACGAACCGACATTAACGTCAGGCCCATCGCATGCACCGACCGGAACCATTTGGGAAATGGAACGAGACCTCATCCTGCGAACATTAGAAGCCCATAATGCGAATCGAACGCATGCTGCGAGAACGTTGGGAATCAGTATTCGGACGTTACGCAATAAATTACGGGAATATCGTGAGCTGAATGGGGGCCTCTCTTTGGGTGTGTAATATTTTGGTAGTTGGTTTCTTATCTATCGGAAATAATGGCAGATAGTACCCTCTCACGTCTTAAGGAAATAGGCGGAAAATAATGCCTAAGATAGGAAAAAACTTCATGGAACATAATGTTGATTTGCATGAGACACGTTGTGGAGGTTGCTAGGTTTGGGGGTCAGGTATCAGTGTTGCTGGTTTCATGCAGAAAATCATGTCTTGGTCTTCAGTCACGGGCAACCCATGCGGTTACAGAAACTCAATTGAGATGAAGCAATGTAAGGGAGTGGCCTCATGATGATTTCTCCATGGGATCCAGGGACGGTCTTATATGAACGCGCATTGGATGTGCGGAGTGGTATTCATGAAACCATTGCTTCCAATATGGCGAATGAAGAAACGCCAGGCTACAAGGCTCGGCACTTGCCGTTCCCGGAGACCTTTTCCGCCGTGCTTCGAGGGGACGGTCCGGTTGCTCAGAAGATCACGAATCCTCACCATTTAGGTGGAGGATCCGACGACAGCAATATTTTTCATCATACGTTACATGAGGATATCGGAGCTGGGATAGACGAAAATACTGTCAATCTGGAACAAGAAATGACACTGATGGCTGAAAATACTCTTCTCTACATGGCGGTTAGCCAATTCCTGGATGGACGATTTGAAGGATGGAAACGAGCAATTGATGAAGGGCGATAAGGGTCAATAAAGGAGAAAAATATGGAAATCGATCGACTTTTTGCGGTCGTTGGATCGGCGCTGGATTCTCAAAGACAACGGTTGAATATCATTGCCGGAAATCTGGCGAATGCGGAATCCACTCGATCACCAAATGGAGGTCCCTATATTCGACGCGATGTCGTGTTTCAAGCAACCTCGACCCGGCCTCCATTTCATTCGGTTTTTAGCAGTGCGTTCGGAGATTCCTCAGAACCGTCGGGTGTCCGAGTGACAGATATTATTGAGGATTCACGACCGTTACGTATCGTGTACGATCCTGATCATCCGGATGCCGATGAAAAAGGGTACCTCCATTTGCCAAACGTCAATCCCATTGAGGAGATGGTGAATCTTATGTCCGCGACAAGGGCGTATGAAGCGAATATCGCAGTCATGGAAACAGGAAAAACCATGACCCTTCGGGCATTGGAAATGGGAAGGTAGTTTTTTAATCCGTGAAGGGTGAGGCGTGAGGGGTGAGAAGTAGGAAGTGAAGAATGAAACGTAAAAAGGGAGAAGGGGAAAATGGATTATTCCATGATTAAAGGGATTGAAAGTATTCCGGAGCCCTTTGGAGGCTCGTCAGTCAAACGAGCTTCGCTAGCCGGTCAGGGGTTTGGCGATGTCCTGAAAAACGCCGTGGAGTCCGTCAATGCCATGCAACACGAAGCCGGGCGCTTAGAGGATGCGGTCGCAAAAGGGGAAAACGTCAACATTCATCAAGCCGTGATTGCCGGAGAAAAAGCCGGACTCTCCTTTCGGTTGCTGATGCAAGTGAGAAATAAGATGATCGATGCCTATCAGGAAGTCATGCGCATGCAGGTTTGATGGGTATCCGTTTCATTAAGGGTTTTCGCATCCTGATACGTTAACACGCAAGACGTTTCTTAAGAGATTTACAATTACATGGCGACATTTTCGGAAAGCCTCATCAGTAATTTTCAAGCCCTTACCCTTGGCCAGAGATTAGGGGTCGTCGTGGTGTTGGCCTTGGCCATTGCCACGATCCCGATGTTGATGATGCTGGGGAAGGAACCCGAACTGGTTGTCTTGTTTTCTCAATTGGATTCAGAAGACACACGCGCCATTATTCAAGAACTCGGGAAGCAAGGAGTAACCTATGAGGTTGGCGAAGGAGGCAATACGATCAACGTCCCTGCTGAACGGGTGCATGAATTGCGTCTTCAGTTAGCCTCGGTGGGCCTCCCAGAATCTGCCGGGGTAGGATTTGAAATATTTGATCGTACCGGATTAGGTGTGACCCCTTTTACTCAACAAATGAATTATCGTCGAGCGCTTCAGGGAGAATTGGCTCGTACCATAAGCCAAATTTCGCAAGTGGATCGGGTCCGTGTGCATTTAGTCATTCCTGAAAAACGGTTATTTGCTTCTGAACAAAAACCGGCTCAGGCGGCAGTGGTGGTGACATTGAAACGAGGCAATCCCTTAGGTGCCATGCAGGTCCAAGGGATCGTCCATTTGGTGGCCAGTAGTGTCGAAGGCTTGGATCCCGGGCAGGTTACGGTTGTGGATAATCATGGAGAAGTGCTTAGCCAAAATTCTGCTGATGAAGAGGCGCAATTGACGGCCACGCAAATCGAAACTCAACGTCGAGTTGAGCATGATTTGGAACAACGGGTTCAGACCATGTTAGACCAAGTCTTGGGACGGGATAAATCGGTGGTGCGTGTGACGGCTCCGTTGGAATTTCGTCAAGTCGAAACCACGGAAGAGAGCTTTGATCCGAATAGTCAGGTGGTGCGAAGTGAAAATCGAAGCCAGGAGAAAGTTGTTGAGCAGGGTCTGGGGCCTCAAGCAGGAGTGCCTGGCGTGCAAAGCAATGTGCCTAGTGCTCAGAGGTCGACGGGTGGCCCAGGGCCCAAAGAAGCGAAGCGAAAAAATGAAACGCTGAATTATGAAGTGAATCGGAAGGTGAGCAAAATTATCGAACCGACCGGGGCCATTCAACGATTGAGCGTGGCGGTGTTGGTGGATGGCACCTACGAAGCTCCAGCAGGCGAGGTTGGGAAGGTTGCCGATGGAACTGGTGACAAGAAATATGTGGCCCGATCAGAACAGGAAATTCAAAATCTTATTCTCATCGTGAAAAAAGCGGTAGGATTTTCTGAAGAGCGCGGCGATCAAATTGAAATGATCAATGTTCCATTCGAGACGCCTGCTGTTCATGAAGGGGAGGAGGGAATGACGGCAGGGGTCCAGGCGTTCCTCGGGACATGGGGTGGTTTTCTCAAGCCAGTCTTATTTTTCTTCCTGGGTGTGTTGGTTTTGTGGTTTGTGATCCGTCCCATGGCATTGAATCTGAGTAAACCATCTGCGGCGGCGGTGCTCTTACCGCAATCGGGGTTGCCGGCCACGGTGACTGAATATGAAGCCCAAATTACTGAGACACCCCAAGAAAAAGCAATGAAGCTCGCCGCCGATAATCCTGCCTCGGCTGCTCACGTCATTCGAACCTGGATTAAAGAAGAACAAGAACAAAAGGCCTAACCGGTGAATGATACATTATCAGGATATGAAAAGGCCGCGATTTTGTTACTGGCCATTGGAGAAAACGCAGCTGTTGAAGTATTGAAGGTGTTGGACCAAAAAGATATTCGGCAAATTGGCACCTATTTGGGGGCGCTGGTTAATGTCGGGCAAGATGAGCATCGGTTTGTGCTGAAGGAATATATGGAATTGGCTGGAGCATCGGGATTAAGTGTGGAAGGGAAAACGTATCTGGCCAAAATTCTGAATGCCGCCCTTGGCAAAGATAAAGCGCGTCGTATCTTGAGTTCCCTCAATACCTCCGATAATGCGGGATTTGAGACATTGAAGTCATTAGACGCGCCGTCGATTGCCAACTTGTTGACGTACGAGCATCCGCAAACTGGAGCCCTCATTTTAGCGAATTTAGAGTCAGATCAAGCGGCCCAGATTTTGTCCCTGCTTCCTGCGCATAAACGGGATGCGATTGTCTATCGCCTGGCCACCACAGAAGAAGTGTCTCCCAATATGGTGGATGAATTGAATGGGGTGCTCCAGGAAGAATTGCGGCTAGGATCGTCAAAAAATGCCATACCTGTTGGAGGAACAGGACTCGTTGCGGAAATTTTGAATTCCGTCAAAAAAAATGTGGAAGGCGAAATCCTCACCGCATTGGAGGCAAAAGACCCGGATGTGGCCGAAGAGATACGAGGAAAAATGTTTGTGTTCGAAGACCTAGAGTCTGTGGATGATCGGGGTATGCAGGAAGTGTTGCGTGAAGTGAGCAAGGAGGAGTTGCTCTTAGCTCTCAAACCGGTTGAAGGCCCACTTCGCGATAAATTCATGAACAATATGTCAAGTCGTGCAGCAGAATCTTTGAAGGAAGATATGGAAACGCGAGGCCCAGTCAAGTTGAGCGATGTGGAACTGGCACAGCAAAATATTATCAAGACGGTGCAACGGCTGGCAGGTGAAGGGCGGGTGGCTCTCGGCGGAAAAAACGAAGAGCAAATGATCTAAGGTTGGTTGACTTATGGAACACAAAGACCGAGTGCAAAATTTTGAGATGGTGGAATTGATTCCAAATGGTGCGAGGAATCAAGAAGAAGAGGAACAAGCCCATGATTGTTCCTTGCTACAGCAGCAGGCGTTTAAGCAGGGGTGGCTGAAAGGTATAAAAGAAGGTCGAGCGCAATGTCAGGCCAAGGTTGATGAAGAACTCAAACGGGCTATCCATTTGGCCAATCAGATCGGGCGGGCTCGAGTGGTGGCGCTTGAAGAACAAGATCGAGATATTGTGGAAGTGGCATTAGCCATTTCCCAAAAAATCATTCTGCGAGAGATTGAGACAGACAAAGAACTCGTCGTTCGGCAAGTTCGCCAGATTCTGGGGCTTCTGCTCGATAAATGCCTCGTGACGCTCAAGGTGCATCCTCAAGATCTTGCGATGTTGGAACCACTTCATGACATGTTACGATCAGAATTTTTTGATGGGGACCATTTGAGCATTGAAGGGCATGACGATGTGCAGCCTGGGGGATGTTTAATCGAACAGGCCGGATTACAGTTAGATGCACGGCTTGAACAGCAACTGGAAACCGTGGCTGCCGAATTTGGTTTAAAAAGGTCTCCTTCATGAGTCTTAACACGATTCATCAGCGCTTGGATGAACTGTCAACCACCACGGTCACCGGTCGTGTGGTGAAGGCTGTCGGGCTGACATTGGAAGCCACGGGGTCAGGGGCGGCAGTGGGGCAGCGTTGTCATATTTTTAGTCAGCGGCGCCAGTCTATTCTTGAGGGTGAAGTCATTGGATTTAAGGAACAACGTGTGGTGGTGATGCCCTTTGGGCCCGTCCGAGGGATTGGTGCCGGAGATTTGGTTCGATATGACCCCTGTTCTCCACGGTTGCTTGTCGGGCAGAATCTGTTAGGGCGAGTGGTCGATGGGTTAGGCCAACCCGTTGACGAAAAAGGGCCCCTTCCTCGTAGTCAACGGTATGCCCTCTATGCCCCTGCTCCCGCCCCCATGAAGCGCAAACGTATTACCACACCAATGGATTTAGGGGTTCAAGCGATCAATGCGTTATTGACCTGTGGTGTTGGACAAAAGTTAGGGATCTTTGCAGGAAGTGGTGTCGGAAAGAGTGTGCTCATGGGGATGTTGTGTCGCCATACAAAGGCCGATGTGAATGTGATTGCGTTGGTGGGAGAACGCGGCCGAGAGGTGAAAGAATTTCTGGAACGGGATTTGGGGTCCGAAAGTCTCCGTCGATCCGTTGTGGTCGTGGCCACGTCCGATCAATCACCGTTGGTTCGTGTCCGAGCCGTATTTGTGGCCACGGCGATTGCTGAATATTTTCGCGATCAAGGCAACCATGTACTCCTACTGGTGGACTCCCTGACGCGTTTAGCCCATGCCCAACGAGAGGTGGGACTGGCCGCCGGAGAACCGCCAACGACGAAGGGCTACCCGCCTTCCGTGTTTACGCTGTTTCCACAGGTATTAGAGCGGGTGGGTCCGTTAGAGAAAGGCTCAATTACCGGTCTCTATACCGTGTTAGTGGATGGTGATGATCTGAACGATCCCATCGTCGATTCAATGCGATCCATTTTGGATGGACATATTGTGCTATCCCGGCAATTGGCGATGCAAGGACATTTTCCAGCTATTGATGTGCTGCAAAGCGTCAGTCGGGTGATGTCAGATATTGTGTCGGACGCGCATGCCGAGGCCACCAGAACCATTATTCAATTGATGGCTGAATACCGAAATTCAGAAGACCTGATTAATTTGGGGGCGTATCAACAGGGAACCAATGCACGACTGGATGCGGCCATTCAGATGAAAGAGCCCATTGATCACTATCTCAAGCAAAATCGTGAATTGGCTGTCAGTTTAGCAGAGAGTTGGAAAAACCTTGAGGCATTGACCGCACAACGTCGAAGTCTCCCTATCTCAAAAGGAAAAACCAGATGAATTGGACGACCTTATTACGATTTCGAAAGCAAGTAGAAGACTTGGCTCGTGAAGGGGTGGTTCTGGCTGAATGGGAAAAAAGCCAGGAGATGAGCGAACGTGAAGTACTGGGTCAGGAAATGGAAACGTTGGTTGCCGAATTGGAACACCAGATCCAAATGGGTATGGAGACGCTGTTTGCGGAGGAGCGGTATCGATGGCTGGACCAGTTGGGGACAGCGATGGAAGCGCGGACAGAACGGATTCAGAAGTTGGAGGAAACCTTGGTCGGACTACGGGAAAAATTACAAAAAGCGTATCACGCCAGACGGGTGGTCGAGCTCGTGATTGCCAAGAAAGAGGCCGAGGTGTTGAAAAGGGTCGCAGCTCAAGAACAACGTATTCAAGAAGACGTGTCTGCCCATGCGTTTGTCACCTGTCACCTTGAAGAAATGACCTAGTAGCATCATGTTGCCTAGTCGACGAAAAATTTTCTGGTGGTGTGGTGTAGTGGTGGTGTGGGCCACTGCGGCGTGGTCTGTGCAAGCGACAACGGAGCATCCCTCCAGTGAAACGCTTGAAAATCAACAAGTTGAAGAGAATTACTCTGAGGAGCCCCGGAGTGAAGAAGCCACGTTGGTGGAAGATCTTCAAGCTCGCTTGAAGGAGATTGAGGAGCGGGAACGTGGATTGCAACTTCGCGAAGAACAGATTATCTCGTTGCAGCGAGATGTTGAAGCGCTGGCCGCACGACAGGCCAAAGAAGCCAAACGGTTGGAAAAAGAAGCGGCCGCGTTAACTGAAGAGCAACGGAGGTATTTAGAGCAAGATCCTGCTCTCGTGCATTTACTAAAAATTTATGAGTCGATGGATCCCGAAGAAAGTGCGTTACGGATCGAAGAAATGCGAGAGGGGCTG